>ERZ1090861.329-NODE-329-length-30091-cov-7.301571_pt1 | contig 30091 bp, 27 predicted proteins | sample MGYA00478482_ERZ1090861 | MGnify/ENA primary metagenome ERZ1090861 (study PRJEB33644, sample SAMEA5815744) | chicken gut metagenome | biome: Chicken; feature: Gastrointestinal Tract; material: Caecum | place: Ireland | collected 2019-01-01 | study: A study of the... | reverse complement strand
GGGGCACCACCTACCACGCTCCTATCCCCCCCAACAAAAAAAACAACAAACCCCCGGCGCCCCCGCCCCCCCGGGGGCCCCCCCCGCCTGCCGTGTCTGCGGCTGTGCCGCGGATGCAAAACGGTCTTGGAAAGCAGAAAGGTCCTTATATTCAACGAACAGAAAGAAAACAAAAAGGGCCCGACGGAAAAACAGCAAAAGGGGCGCGCGCCGGCCCGGCGCGCGCCCCTTTTGCGTTGGTTTATGATTGAGGCCGGCCTGCCGGGTCGGCGCCGGGCGCGGCTTCGGCTGCCTGCGGGGCGGTTTGCGGCTCGGCCGCGGGCGGCGGGAGCGCCTCGGCGGCCGCAAAGTAGCGGCGGTAGGCCTTGTTGCAGTAACGGCAGATCTCCCCGTCGGCGGCGGGAGCGCCTTCGAAAGAATAGGCCCCGTTCACGCGCCAGCCGTTCAGAAGGCCGGTTTTGACCGCGTCGGCGGGGCAGTAGAAGGCGCACGCCATACACCCGACGCAGGATCTGCCGAACACGGGGCGCCCGTCTTCCATGCGGATGTTGCCCTGCGGGCAGACCTTGGCGCACTTGCCGCAGCCGACGCACCGTTCGGTCGCGCGGAAGTGCCGGCCGATGTGGGGCATGGCCGCCTGTTCGATGCGCAGCGCGAACGAAAAGGCGCGCTTGAACGGCCCGTGCGGCCAGGGCGTCTTTTTTCCTTCCGCCATGGCCGCGGCGTCGCCGGGGATGCGGCGCAGCGCCGTCTGCCACATGCGCGCCGCCATGCCGTCGCTGTGGCGGAAGATGATGTTGTAGGGCATCACGTAGTGGAATTCTCCCGCTACGGTAAAGCCCCTCTTCTGGGCGAGGGCGGCGGGCCGGGCGCACGAACAGTCGTTCAGGCGGACGGGTTCGCCAGACGTCTTGACAAAATAGAGGAGCGTACCGTCGGCGCGTTCCCAGCGCTTGAGCAGATCGAGGACGGGTTCGGGCGCGTTGAAGGCGTGCACGGGATACCCCACCGCGACGCGGTCAAAACCGCGCGGATCGGGCGACGGTTCGCCCCGCCGCAGGCGCACGTAGGTCGTTTCGACGCCCCGTTTCTGCCATTCGCCGGCAAGGGCGCGGCACACCTTGTCGGTGTTTCCGGTGCCCGAAAAGACGTAAAAAATGCCTTTCATGACGCTTTTTCCGCCTCCGTCCCGTCGCCCGGGTCGACGGCGCAGCCTCCCTGTTCATCGTAATAATAGCGCGCGTTTTCTTCCGGGCTGTGCGAATCGTACCATACCTGTGCGTAGTAGGGGATGTGCTTGGCGAGGCGGTCGAAGTCCCACGGCGAAGGGAAGGTGCGCTCGGGATCCCAGAACCCGCCTTTGAGCACGGCGTAGGGCGTCATTGCAAAGGTCTGGCCCGCATGGTTTTCCCACAGCGCCGGGGCGTAGGGATCGCCGCCGGAGAGGAACTTTCCGCCGCGGAATGCCGCCGCGCTGCGGTAATCTTCCTCCGTCCATTCGGAAACGGCTTTGGAATCGTCGTACCCGTGCGAAAGCAGCAGCCCGTCCTCGGCGGCGTGCGCAGGATCGCGCAAACGGTCGTAGCGCCCGCTCTTGGCCAGCAGCGGGAACGCGTCCCAGCGGTCGGGCAGGGCGTCGGCCGCCTCCTTCCCGCCGAAATAGGCCAGCACGCGCGCCGAATCGCCGTCGTTCAGCCACTGCCGCGGCGAATTGGGGTGGTGCAGAAGCGGTTTGAGCGCCACCGCCGCGATCAGCTTCGAGGGCACGACTTTCGCCGCGCGGTAAATTTTATGGCAGTCGGCGATGGCCTTCCAATACTCCTTCACGCCGTCGCGCTGGTAATGGAAGAGCGATTCGAGCCTGTCCGAATCGTAAAACCACAGCCCGTGGAAATTGCGGGTAGCGCACCAGTCGGGGCGGAAAAATTTTTCGGTGCCGCCGCCGATGAGCTAAAAGCCGTCTTCAACGGTGTCGTCGCGGGCCACGCGGCCGGCCGCGCCCCCGCCGATGTTGTAGATCTGTTTCCAGAACCCGTCGATCTCGCCCGCGGCGTCGCGCTCGACGAGGCGGCGGATCAGGTACCCGCTGTCGCGCGAGCTGACCCATTCGAGGGGCGTATTGAAGGGCGTGTGGTACATCAGCCCGTCGCTCATGTTGTCTTTGAGCATGTTCGGGTGCAGCATCGCCGTCTGTCGCAGCACCGCCCAGCATTGCAGGCCGCTTTCCAGCACCGCAAATTCGCCGCGCAGTTTGTGCATGGCGTACGCGTCGAACACGCTGGGCAGCAGGGGGTCGCCCACCCGCCCCCAGGGGTGTTTTTCGTTGCGGTTGCCGTACAGGGCCATCGTCGAGACGTGAACGAACTTCGCCTGTTTCGGCATGGCCAGAACCGCCCGTACGAGCGCTTTGGTCCCCAGGTCGTTGCAGCGCAGGCTCGCCTGCGGGTCGCTGTCCGACCTGGGCGGGATGACCGCCGCCATGTGTACGACGAGGTCCGCGCCCTGCACGAGCGCGGCGCAGGCGGCGTCGTCGTCGACGTTTCCGCGCACGACCTGCACGCGCACGCCGTATTCGCGGTGCAGTTTTTCGGCCAGCTTGTCGTTTTTCGGCCGCTTGGTCAAAAGCACGCGCACCGCCGCGACGCAGTCGCTTTCCAGCGTCTGGCGCAGCGCCTCTCTTCCCATGTTGCCGCTCGTGCCCGTCATGGCGACGAGCAGCCCGTGTTTTGCCGGATTTTCCATGATTCTCCCTTTCCGCCTCGGCAGACCGGCCGCAGGCGGTTTTTCCGCTGTACCGGTTTATTATAGCGGCTTTGTGCGGAAAAGTCAATGCGCCGCGGCCGTACGCGAAAAAGAGAAGATTTTGGCAAAGCCAAAAAAATCCCCGAAAGCGCGCAAGAAATGGTGCAAAAACCCGCCGCATATGGTACAATAGCATCGGCTGCGGGCCGGCGCGGCCCGGAAACGTCCGCGCGGCCCGGGGAAGGAGTTGTTATGGATTTTTCACCCGAAACGCGGCGGAAGCTCAAAAACGGCGCCTCGCTGCTGTCGTTTTGCGCGCCGCACCTGCATTCGGTCGCCTTTTCGGTCGTGCTGCCCTTCGTGCCCGAAGGCACGGCGGGGGTGCACCACCTCGTAGAGCACATGTTTTTCGAGCGGGCGGGCAAGATGCGCGCGCCGGAGATCAACGCGGCGATGAACGCGAACGGGTCCGAGATCGACGGCTACACCTCTTCCGGCTATATGTGTTTCCGCTTCTGCTGCCGCAAAGAGGTGTTCGAAAGCCAGCTCGGCCTCCTCTTTTCCATGCTCTCGCAGCGCGATTACGGCCGCGAAGAGTTTGAAAAGGTGCTGCCCGTCATCCGCAACGAGATCTTCGAATACCACTTCTACGACGACCGCGCCGGCGACGTGCTGCGCGAACTGTGGTTCGACAGCCGCTACATTTCGCCCATCCTCGGCGAGATCGGCTACCTCGAACGGCTCGAAGAGGACGAGATCGACGGCGTGCGCGAAAAGCTGTTCACGGACGGCATGTGCCTGTTCCTGGCGGGCGCGTTTTCTGACAGGGACGTGCGCGCGGTGGAGGCGAGTTTCGGCTCCATGCGGCTGGAACCGTTTTCGCCCGACCCGCCCCGCGAGGAAGAAAAGGTCACCGCGCCGTACAGCCGCTGGGGCCGCGGCCGCGAATGGCAGGCGCTGGTGACGTATCACGTCGAAAAGGCGGATACCGAGTTGAAAATGGCGGCCCACTGGCTGCGCAGCGGCCTGTTCGACGGGCTGGACGCCGCCTTTTTCCGCTACTTCGGCGACAACGGCTTTCAGTTCTATTCGGTGGACGGCAGCTACAACGTCCGCGGCGACGAGCTCGTGTTTTCCTATCTGTGCTACATCAAAAAGCGGGAGCGCGCGCTGTTCGAGGGGCTGATCGACGGGTTCGAAAAATACGCCGAAAAGACGGACTTTCTGCGCCTGGTGCGGCCGTATCTGTACGACAACATCGTGCTACTTTGCGACAATCCCGAGCGCCTTTGCTCGCACTACGTCGACGCCTGGGCGGACCATTCCGCGCCCGTCACCCTGCGCGAAGAATACGAATTCTGCGGCCGCTTCGACAACGCGCGGCTGGTGCGCAACTGGAAAAAGATCGCCTCGTCTCTGCGGCGGGTGTTCTATCTGGGGAAGTAAAACGACGGAGCGGCGCCCGCGGCTGCGGGCGGAAAACAGGCGGAACGTACGCCGAAAACGCGGTACGTTCGCGAAAAAATGCGCCATAGAGCGGCAAGGAGTGCGTATGAAAGGTCTGATTCTGACCAATGCCTATTACGACGCGGAGGCGGCGCTGTATCCCGCCCGCCGCATCAGGGAAGAGCTGGAAGCGCTGGGTGCGGCGGCGGACGTGCGCCGCAACGATTTTTTCCCTTTCGCGGTGGAGGGCGGCGCTTTGCGCTCTTGGCTGGAAGGGTACGGCTTCTGCGTGTATCTGGACAAGGACAAGTACGTTCTGCGGGCCCTCGGGCTGGCGGGCGTGCCCGTCTTTGATAAGCCGGAGGCGATCGTGACCTGCGACGACAAGATGCTCACCTTTTTCGCGCTGGCGGGGCAGGGGGTGCCCATGCCGGACACGCTGCCCGGCCTGCTGTGCTATACGCCTTCCGCTTCCGTGCGCGAAGAGACGCTGCGCGCCGTCGAAGAGCGGTTCGGCTATCCCGTGATCGTGAAGGAGTCGTACGGCTCCCTCGGCAAGGGCGTGTATCTGGCCGAAAACCGCGCGCAGCTCGCTTCCGTCGCCGAAAAAGTCAAGTGTTCGGCGCACCTATACCAGCGCTTTATTGCCGAAAGCCGCGGGCGGGACGTGCGCGCCATCGTCGTCGGCGGGCGGTGCGTCGGCGCGATGCTGCGCCGCTCCGACGGCGATTTCCGCTCCAACATCGGGGCGGGCGGCCGGGGGGAGCCTTATCCGGTCGGGGAGGAGCGGGGGGCGGTCGCCGAGCGCGCCGCGCGGGGGCTCGATCTGGATTTCTGCGGCGTCGATCTGCTCTTCGGGCCGGAGGGCTGGCTGGTGTGCGAAGTCAATTCCAACGCCTTTTTCGGCGAATTCGAGCGGGTGACGGGCGTCAACGTGGCCCGCGCGTATGCCGCGCACATCCTGCAAACGCTGCGCGGCTGAGCGCCGGCGCGGCGGAGGACCTGAAAACGGACGAAAATACGCGTTTTTGCGGCGGGCGATTGCTTTTTGCCCGCCCGCGTGGTATACTGGAAGAAAAGAAGGAAAAAGAGGAATGCGGCCGCCGCCGCGGCGGGAGGATGCGTGTGCAAGGGAATCTGCAGGGGCTGAAAGAGCCTTCCAAAACCGGGCGGGCGGCCGTGCCGCTGCTGTATGCCGCGCTCGGCACGGCGGTGGGCGTCGCGGTGGGCGCGGTGGTCGGCCTGTTCGGCAAGGGCGTCGAATTTTTCAGCGCTTACGGCGCCGCGCATTTTTCGCTGTACGTCTGGTTTCTGCCCGCCGTCGGGGCGCTGACCGTATTCATGCTCCGCCGCTGGGGGCACGGCGGCATCGGGATGGAAGCGGCCTTCCGCGCCAGCCGCGGCGAAACGCGCGGCTTTGCGCTGCGCAACGCCCTGTTTCAGTTCGCGGGGACGTGGGGCGCCCATCTGTTCTGCGCCAGCGTCGGGCGCGAGGGCGCCGCGATGCAGATCGGCGCGGCCGTGGGCGACGGCATCGGCCGCTGCCTGCCCCTGCCCGGCGCGCGCAAAAACCTCATCGTCGCGGGCATGGCCGCGGGCTTTTCGGCTCTGTTCGGCACGCCCGCCTGCGCCCTGCTGTTCGCGCTGGAAGTGACCGTCGTGGGCAGCATCCGCCTGCGCGCGCTCGTCGCGGCGGCGTTCGCTTCGTTCGCCGCTTATTTTACGGCCGGCCTGTGCGGGCTGGGCCATTTTACGGCGGAGATCGCCTTTTCCGCCTTCAGCCTTTCCCTGCTGTGGCGGCTGTTCGTGCTCGGCGCGCTGTGCGGGCTGGCGGGGCTGCTGTTCTGCCTCATCCGCAAATTTGCGCAGTATTTCTTCGCCCGCCTGGTCGCAAACGCCTACGTGCGGGCGCTGACCGTGGGGCTGCTGCTGTCCTGCCTGCTGTATCTGTGCGGCGGGCGGTACGCGGGGCTGGGGACCAACCTGGTGGAGCTGGCCGTTTCGGGCGGCCGGGTGTACGCGCTGGATTGGCTGGTCAAGATCGTCTTTACGGCCGTCACGCTGTCCGTCGGTTTTTTGGGCGGAGAAGTGACCACCTTTTTCGCGGCGGGCGCCTGTCTGGGCGCCGTCGCGGGGGAGTGGCTGGGCATCCCCGCCGCCGAGGCGGCCTGCCTGGGGTATGCCGCCGTGTTCGGCGCTGCGACCAACACGTTCATCGCCCCCGTCATCCTGTGCTGCGAAGTGTTCGGCGGCGGTGCCGCCGTGCCGGCGGCCGTCGTCTGCGTGACGGCGTATCTGTTCAATTTCGGCCATTCCGTATACAACCAGCGCGTCCGCGAGGACGTCTGGACGCGCGTTTTGCGCCGCTACCGCGCGCGCAGCGGGGCGCTGCCGCTGCCGCGGCGGCTGTACTGAGGAGGGGAGAGCATGGCGCTGCGCATCGATCTGTCGCCCTATGCGGGCAAGCGCGTCTGCGTCGCCCTGTCGGGCGGGGCGGATTCGGTCGCGCTCTTTCTGCTGCTGCGGGAAGGCGCGGAACGCTTTTCGATCTCCCTGTCCGCCGTCAACGTCGAACACGGCATCCGCGGAGAGCAAAGCCTTGCCGACACCGCGTTCGTGCGGGAACTCTGCGCGCAGGCGGGGGTGCCGCTCTTCTGCTTTTCGGCGCAGATCCCCGCCCGCGCCGCCAAGAGCGGCCGGGGTCTGGAAGAGGAGGCGCGCGCCTTCCGCTACGCGGTGTTCGCCCGCCTCATCCGCGAAGATAAGACGGACTTCGTCGCCACCGCGCACCACGCGGGCGACAATGCCGAAAGCGTCCTGTTCCATCTCTTCCGCGGCGCGTCCCTCACGGGCGCGGGCGGCGTCCGGCCCTTTCTCCCGGTCGAAGGGGAGCGGGGCGTCGTGCGGCCGCTGCTTGCCTTCACGAAAGAAGAGATCCTCGCCGATCTGCGCGAACGCGGCGCGGCCTGGCGGGAGGACGCGACCAACGCCGACACGGCGTACGCGCGCAATTTCCTGCGGCACCGGGTGCTCAAGCCTGCGAAAGAGGCGTTTCCCGCCTGCGAAAAGAACGTGTACGGGTTTTCGCGCCTGGCGCGCGAGGACGACGACTTTCTGTATTCGCTGGCCGAAGGGTGCTGGCGGGAGGAAGACGGCGCCTGCCTGGTCGACGCCGCCGCGCCGCGGCCGCTGTTTTTGCGCGCATGCGTGCGCGCCCTGGCCCGCCTCGGTGTGGAAAAGGATTACACGTATGCCAATTTTCAGGATCTGTTTTCACTGATCGGCGGCGAAAACGGCACATCGGTCGACCTCCCGCGCGGCGTACGCGCCGTGCGCGAATACGGCAAGATCGCGCTGTACCGCCCGCAGCCTTTCGCCGCGGCGGAATATGCGTTTGCGGAAGGGGAATTTCCCTTCGGCGGCTGGGCCGTGCGCGTGGGGCGTGCCGCGCCGCCCGCCGCGTTCCGAAAAGAGGCGTTCCCGCGCCGGCTGTATCTGGACGGGGCGAAGCTGCCGCCCGGCTGCGTGCTGCGCCCGCGGCGGGACGGCGACGTGTTCGCGAAGTTCGGCGGCGGGACGCGCAAGCTCAAAGAATTTTTCATCGACGAGAAGATCCCGCGGCGCGAACGCGGCGCGATCCCCGTGCTGGCCGCGGGGGGCGAAGTGTTCGCCGTGTGCGGCGCGGAGATCTCGGAAAAGGCGAAACTCGACAAAGACACCCGCGAAGCGGACGTCTTTTCGATCGAAATGATACGCAAAGGAGAAAACGAATGCATCCCGACTTAGAGAGCATCATGCTTTCGCAAGAAACGATCGGCGCGCGCGTGCAGGAACTCGCCGCCAGGCTCGACGCCGACTACGCGGGCAAAAACCCGCTGATGGTCTGCATCCTCAAAGGCAGCGTCTTCTTTTACACCGACCTGCTGCGCGCGATGAAAGAACCCGTCGAACTGGATTTTATGTCCATCTCTTCGTACGGCGCGTCTGCCAACACCTCGGGCGAGGTGCGCCTGCTGAAAGACCTCGGCTGCAAGATCGAGGGCCGCGACGTCGTGGTCGTGGAGGATATCGTCGATTCGGGCTATACCCTCTCGTACCTGAAGCGCCTGTTGCATTCGCGCGGCCCGGCCTCGGTGCGCATCTGCGCGCTGCTCGACAAAGTCTCCCGCCGCGTGGTGCCCCTCGACGTCGATTATAAAGGGTTCGACTGCGCCGACGAGTTCGTCGTCGGCTACGGGCTCGATTACGCCGAGCGCTACCGCACGCTGCCCTATATCGGCATCCTCAAACGTTCGGTCTACGAAAAGTAAAATTCCCCGGCGGGCGGTCTCTCGGGTCCGGCGCGCCGGGCGGGCATTTTCCCTGTGCCCGCGCCCGCACGGGCCGCAGAAGCGCTGCGGCCCGTTTTTGCGTCGGCGCGGTGAACGCCGATCACGCCGTTTTTACGCGCGCCGTCGGCAAAAGGATTGCAATGCGCGCGCGCGTATGGTATAATAGACAAAATATGGGCATACTTTCGGGAGAGGAACAGGCATGAAAGTGGTGGTCAACGCGCTGCAATACAAAAAGAACAGCTCCGGGATCGGGGTCCAGATCCGCGGGCTGTTTTCGGCGTTCGCCGCCCTTTCCGAACAGCCCTGCGAGATCGTGCTTTCGGCCGACAGCCCCGAGCTCCCCGTGCCCGAAGGCGGAAACGTGCGCGTCGTGCGCGCGCCCTGCCGCTACGGGCAGAGCCTGCGCCGCATGCGCTACCAGAGCTTCGGGCTTTCGCGCCGCCTCAAAGGCGCGATGCTGCTGACCGTCGATTCCAAGATCCCGCTCTTTCCGCCGAAGTCCTGCTGCGTGGTGCCGCTGATCAGCGATCTGGCGCTGTTCCGCCTGCGCGGCATCTATCCGCGTTCGCGCGCGCTGTGGTGGAAGTTCCAGTACCGCCTGCTGCGCCGCCGGGCGTTCCGCTGGCTGGCCGTCTCCGAATTCACGAAGCGGGACATCGCGCAGCTGTTTCATATTCCGCCGGAGCGGATCGACGTCGTGCCCAACGCCTGCGCGGAGCATTTCCGCCGCGTCGGGGATCCCGCCGCGCTGGCCGCGGTGCGCGAAAAATACGGCCTGCCCGAGCGCTACGTGCTGTTCATCGGCAATTTCAACCCGCGCAAGAACCTGCGCCGCATCATCGAGGCGTTCGACCTCGCCAAAACGCGCGCCGATCTGCCGCACAAACTGGCGATCTGCGGCGGGACCGGCTGGCGCTTCGACCCCGAAAAGGCGCTCGACGGCGTCGCGCACCGCGAAGACGTACTCTTTTGCGACTACATCGCCGACGAGGACATGCCCGCGCTGTATTCCGCGGCCGATCTGTTTGTGTTCGCGACGCTGTACGAAGGCTTCGGCATCCCCATTCTCGAAGCGCAGAACTGCGGCACGCCCGTGCTGGCGGGCAGCGTCACCGCCATGCCCGAAGCGGGGGGCGAGGGCGCGCTGTACGCCGACCCGCTGAATGTGGAAGAGATCGCCGCGGGGATGCTGCGCATCCTGCAGAGCGAAGAAGAGGCGGCCCGCCTGCGCGCGGCCGGGTACCGCAACGCCGCCCGCTTTTCGTGGGAGAATTCGGCCCGCCTGCTGCAGCAGGCCGTCACGCGCGCGCGCGAAGAATGGGAGGCGCGCTGAGCGCCCGATGCGAGGATCGCCTATGAAGAAAGTTGCGCTGGATCTGCAGCCCTGCGTCGGCAACCGGGCGGGGATCGGCACCTATACGTACGAGATCGCCCGCCGCATCCGCGGCGAGGGCATGCAGTTCTGCGGCCACGTGTTCGCCCGCGGCGCCCTGCCCGAGCTGGAAGCGCTCGGCCTGCCGCTCGCGCGCTGCGGAGCATTTCCTTACGGGGTCTACCGCCGCGTCTGGCACCTGCTGCCCCTTTCTTACGAAAAACTGTTCCCGGACGGCGCCGACCTGAAGATCTTTTTCGACTACATCGTGCCGCCGCGCGTCGCGGGGAAGGTCATTTCCGTCGTGCACGATATGACGTACAAGCGTTTCCCCGAGACCATGCTGGCGCGCAACCGCCGCCGCATCGAGCGCGACATCTGCGCGAGCGTGGAGCGCAGCGACCGCGTCGTGACCGTTTCCCGTTTTTCCGCGGACGAGATCGTGCAGCTGCTCGGCGTTCCGCGCGAAAAGATCTGCATCGTCTCCAACGCCCCCGCCGCGCAGGCCGAGGCCGCGCCGCGCGCCGCGCTGGAAGAGCGGTTCGGGCTGAAAGGGGAATACATCCTCTATGTCGGCACCATCGAGGCGCGCAAAAATCTCGACTTCCTCCTGCGCGCGTTCGACCGCTTCAAACGCGAAACGGGCCTGCCGCACAAGCTCGTGCTCGCGGGCGGCGACGGCTGGGAAAACCGCGCGGTCTACGAGCGCGCCGCATCCGTTTCCTGCGCCGCGGACGTGCGCTTTTTGGGGTACGTTTCCGGTCCGGTCAAGAGCGCGCTGTACGACAACGCTTCGCTGTTCGTCTTCCCTTCGCTGTACGAGGGGTTCGGGATCCCGCCGCTGGAGGCGATGGAGCACGGCTGCCCCGTCGTGTGTTCGGACGCGGCGTCTCTGCCCGAAGTGGTCGGCGACGCGGCGCTCACGGTCGGCGTTTCGGACGAGGTCGGCCTGGCCGGGGCGATGCACCGCGTTCTGACGGACGCGTCGCTGGCGCATTCGCTCGCCGAGCGCGGCAGGGCGCGTGCGCGCGCCTTTTCATGGGACGATTCGGCGGCAAAGCTGGCGGCCGTCTGCCGGGAGGTGCTCGATGAAGCTCGTTAAACGGTTCCGGGCCGTCGCCAAAAAAATGGTGCCCTTCTCTCTGCGCGAATCGCTCCGCTACCGAAAGGGTGCGCGGCAGTTCCGCCGCATCGCCGCCACGCGCCGGCCCGTCGCCGACCTGCCCTGGGGCGTCAACGTCTACGGCAACGTCGGAGGGGCGTTCGGCCTGTCCGAATCCTGCCGCGGCGTCGCGGCAGGCCTGCAGGCGGCGGGGATCCCCGTCGCCGTGCACGACAGTTCTCTCCCGACCGAGGGTGAGGCTGCGTCGCCGTACCGCGTCAATCTCATCCACGCAAACCCCAACCACCTGCCCGCCCTCCGTAAAAACATCGCCGAGCCGCTGTGGAAGCGCCGCTACAACATCGGCTACTGGATGTGGGAGCAGGAGCGCCTGCCGAAGCAGTGGCTGCGCTTTTTGCCGTTGTTCGACGAACTCTGGACGATGTCCGAATTTGTGGCCGACGCCATCCGCAAAGACTGCGACCTGCCCGTCACGGTCATTCCCCATGCGGTGGACCCGAAGCTCGATCCTTCCTGCGGGCGGGCGTTTTTCGGCCTGCCGGAAGGCCTCTTCCTGGTTCTGATCGCCTTCGATTATTTCAGTGCGATCGAGCGCAAAAACCCCGAAGGCGCGATCGACGCGTTCTGCCGCGCCTTTCCGCCGGAGGAGCGGGGCGTCGGCCTGGTCATCAAGGCGCGCAACCTGCCGCTGCGCGAACAGGCGCGCCTGCGCGCGCTGCTCGGCGGGCGGAAAAACGTGTTTTTCCTGACAGAGGACTACGAAAAAACGGCGGTCAACAGCCTGCTGCGCGCCGTCGACGTGTACGTATCGCTGCACCGCGCGGAAGGCTTCGGGCTGATTTTGGCGGAGGCGATGAAGCTGGGCACGCCCGTCGTGGCGACGGACTGGTCGGCCAATACCGAATTCATGGACGATTCTTCGGCGTGCATGGTGCCCGCGCGGCTCGTAACGCTGCAGAAAAATTATTACCCGTTTTTGAAGGGCAGCCGCTGGGCGGAGCCGGATACGGCGGCCGCGGCGGGATTTTTGCGCCGGCTTAAAGACGACGCGGCCTACCGCGGCGCGATCGCCGCGGGCGGCGCCGAACACATCGGCCGCATTTTGAACCGGGAGGCCGTCTGCGCGGCGCTCACCCGGCGAATGGAACAGATTGCGTCTTTGTCGGACGAAAGGAAGAATGGATAACGATGGAAGAAGAAAAGAAAACGAACGGCGGGCCCGTCCTGCCGCAGGAAGATCCGCACGTCGAAGAGGATACGCGCGTCGACGTCCGCGCGATCGTCGAAGAGATCCGCGCGCAGCTGCGCGCGGAGGGCGCGGCCGACGACCTGCCGCGCTTTGAAGAGATCCCGTTTGCGGGCTCCGAGGGCGTGCCCGTCCTCGGAGACGCGTTTTCCGTCGCCTTCGGGCGGATGTGCGAGGAGTGCCGCGTGGCATATTACCGCGAAGCGGGCGGCGGCCTCAAAGGAAAACTCCGCCGTTTCATCCGCAGAGGCGTCAAACCGGTCGTCTATCCGATCGTGGAAGACCAGAACACCCAGAACGCGAACGTGGCCGAAGCGATGCGCGCCCTCGCCGAGATCGTGGCGCAGCAGCAGGTGCGCATCGCCGTTTTGGAACGCGCTCTCGCCGAAAAAGAGAGGCCGGCGGCAGACAAAGCGGACCGCGAAAACGGGGGGCGGGAATGAAGATCGTACAGGCAATGCCCACCCTCGCTTACGGCGACGCCATCGGCAATACGGCGCTCGCGCTCGACGCTCTCCTTCGGGGGATGGGGCTGCGCACCGGGATCTATGCCGAAAACATCGACGTCCGTCTGCCGAAGGGAACGGCGCGCCCGGCCGCAAAGCTGCGTACCGAGGCGGAGGACATCCTTCTCTACCACGGGGCGGTCACGTCGGGGTTTGTGGAAAAACTGGCGAAACAGCCCGGGCGCAAGGTGCTTATTTACCACAACATCACGCCGCCCCGGTTCTTTGACCCGTATTCGGCAAAATCGGCCGATCTGTGCGCCAAGGGGCTGGAACAGATGCGCTTTCTCGCCGGCAAGGTGGAGCGCTGCATCGCCGATTCGCAGTTCAACGCAGACGATCTGCGGAGGCTGGGCTATACCTGTCCCGTCGACGTGTGCCCCGTGTTCATCCGGTTCGAAGACTACCAAAAACCCGCCGACGAAGCGACGCTGCGCGCCCTGCGCGAAGACGGGCGCACCAACCTTCTGTTCGTGGGGCGGCTGGCGCCCAACAAGAAAATCGAGGACGTCATCCGTACCTTCTGTCTGTACAAGCGGCGGTACAACGCCCGGGCCCGCCTGATCTTGGCGGGATCGGATGCGGTTCCCAATTATACGAAGCGGCTGCACGCCTACGCCCAAGTGCTCGGCGCGGAAGACGACATCGTCTTTACGGGGCACATCTCCTTTGCCAAACTGCTCGCCTGTTACCGCGCCGCCGACGCCTTCGTCTGCATGAGCGCGCACGAGGGCTTCTGCGTTCCGCTGTTGGAAGCGATGGTGTTCGATCTCCCCGTCGTGGCTGCGGCGCACACCGCCGTGTCCGAAACGCTGGGCGGCAGCGGCATTCTGCTGCCCGAACATTCGCCCGCCCTCGCGGCGGCGGCCGTCGACCGCGTTTTGCGCGACGATTCGCTGCGCGCGGCCGTCCTCGCGGGCCAGCGCGCCCGCCTGCGTGATTTTTCCACCGAAAACGTCGCGGCGCGGTGGCAGAAAATTTTCCGCAGGCTGACCGGAGGGGAACGGGGATGAAAAAGATCGCGTTTGTCTGCCAGAGATACGGAAAAGAAGTCAACGGCGGGTCCGAGGCGGAGTGCCGCATGCTGGCCGAACATCTGTGCGGCCTGTACGACGTGACCGTCTACACGACGTGCGCCAAAAGTTACATCACCTGGAAAAACGAGTACGCCCCCGGCACCGAACAGATCGGCGGGGTAACGGTGCGTCGTTTCCGGAACGCCAGAAGCCGCAATGCGCGGCGGTTCCGCAAGCTGACGGGGGCGGCCTTCGGCGATTCTGCCAGCCCGGAAGCGCTGCAGCAGTCTTGGGTCGAAGAGCAGGGCCCGTATTGCCCCGCACTGCTCGAAGCGCTGTGGCGGGACCGGGAAGAGTATGCGGCCATCTTTTTCATGACCTACCTGTATTACCCGACGGCCGTCGGGCTGACGATGCCCTTCGAAAACGCCTTTCTGATCCCGACCGCGCACGACGAACCGCCCATCCACTTCCGCTTTTACGACCGCGTGTTTGCGGGGGCGCGCGGGTATCTTTGGCAGACGGAGGAAGAAAAGGCGTTCGCCGAGCGGCGGTTTCCCTTTCTCCGCGGCAGGCCGGGCGCGGTGGGTGCCGTCGGCATCGAGGTCCCCGCACATCCGCAGGCGGTCCCCGCGGCCGTGCGCGGCTTCCCGTACATCCTGTACGCGGGCCGCATCGACGAGAGCAAGGGCTGCGGCGAACTGTTCGGCGCCTTTCTGCACTACAAAGAGCGCTGCGGCGGAGATCTGAAACTGGTGCTCATCGGGAAGGAGGCCACGCGCGTTCCCTCCCATCCGGACATCGTGCCCCTCGGCTTCGTTTCCGAAGAGACGAAGTACGCCGTCATGCGCGGCGCAGAGGCGCTGGTGCTCTTTTCCCGCTTCGAAAGCCTGTCCATCGTCGTGCTCGAGAGCATGGCGCTCGGCCGCCCCGTGCTGGTCAACGGCCGGTGCGAGGTGCTGCGCGGGCACTGCGTCCGCAGCGGCGCGGGGCTGTATTTCGGCAGCGGCCGCGAGTTTGCCGCACAGCTGGATTATCTGCGGACGCACCGCGGCGTCTACGAAAAGATGTGCGCCAACGGCCCGAAATACGTACGAGAAAATTACACCTGGGAGGTCGTGCGCTCCAACGTGAGCGGGCTGGTAAACTCCCTCGCGCCCCGCGCATAAAGCGCGTCAATCCAATCCGGCGCGCAGGCGCATGCGTCCGCATGCGCGGCGCGCCGCCAGCACAGGAGGAAAGCAAAATTGGATCTTTTGCAGGAATACAAAAACTGGGTCTCGCACACGAAAGGCGACGCAGAACTGGCGGCGGAACTCGCTTCCATTGCCGATGACGCCGCGGCGATCGAGGACCGGTTCTACCGCGACCTCGAATTCGGCACGGGCGGCCTGCGCGGCGTGCTCGGCGCGGGCACCAACCGCATGAACGTCTACACCGTCGCCAAGGCCTCGCAGGGCTGCGCGGCGTACTGGCGGGCGCATTTTTCCGAACCGTCCGTCGCCATCGCTTACGACAGCCGCATCGGCTCCGAACAATTTGCCCGCACCGCGGCGGAAGTGTTCTGGGCCAACGGCGTGCGCGTGCACATTTATCCCCGGCTGATGCCCACGCCCTCGCTCTCGTTCGCCGTGCGCGATCTGGGCTGCTGCGGCGGCATCGTGATCACGGCCAGCCACAACCCCGCCAAGTACAACGGCTATAAGGTATACGGTCCCGACGGCTGCCAGATCACGACGGAGGCGGCGGGGGAGATCCAGCGCTGCATCGACGCCGTGCGCCCCTTCGGGGACGTGCGCCGCGTTCCCTTCGAAGAGGGGCTGCGCGCGGGCGGCATCGCCCGGATCGGCGAAGACACCGTGGAGCGCTATCTGAATGCGGTGCAGGGCACGTCCGTCCTGCCGCGCTCCGTCCCGCGGGATATTTCCATCGTCTACACCCCTCTCAACGGCACGGGCATCTCGTGCGTGCCGCGCTGCCTGCGCGCGCAGGGATTTACCGACATTTCCATCCCGCCGCAGCAGGAACGGCCGGACGGGCACTTTCCCACCTGTCCGTATCCCAATCCCGAGATCCCCGAAGCGCTCTCCGTCGCGGTGGCGCTCGCCAAGGAGCGGGGGAGCGAACTGGTGCTGGCGACCGATCCCGACTGCGACCGCGTCGGCGCGGCCGTAACGGCGAACGGCGAGACCGTGCTCATCAGCGGCAACGAGATGGGCGCGCTGCTGTTCGATTTTATCTGCCGCATGCGGCGGGAGGCGGGCACGATGCCCGCGCGGCCCGTCGCCGTCAAGACCATCGTCACCACGCCGCTCGCGGCAAAGATCGCCCGCGAATACGGCGTGGAGCTGATCGACGTGCTCACCGGCTTCAAATTCATCGGCGAGCAGATCGGCCTTCTGGAGCGCGCGGGGGAAGAAGACCGCTACATCTTCGGGTTCGAAGAGAGCTACGGCTACCTCAGCGGCACCTTCGTGCGCGATAAAGACGCCGTCAATGCCTCTTTGCTGGTCTGCGAACTGTTCGCCTGGTACCGCAGCCGCGGCCTGACCCTTCTCGACGGCCTGCGGCAGCTGCAGGAAAAGCACGGGTATTACAGCAGCAGCCTGCACACCTTCGCCTTTGAAGGCAGCGCCGGCTTCGCGCGCATGCAGGCGCTGATGAACGCGCTCCGCGCCGAGCCGCCCCGCGCGGTGGCGGGGCTGGCCGTGCTTTCCGTCACCGATTACCGTGCCTCGCGCACCGTCTGGGCGGACGGGCGGGAAGAGCCCGTCTCTCTGCCCGTTTCCGACGTGCTGCGCTACTGCCTGGCGGGCGGGGCGGAGGCGGTCGTGCGGCCTTCGGGCACCGAACCCAAACTCAAACTCTACGTTACGGGCACGGGCGCGGACGAGGCGTCCGCGCGCGCCGCGGCCGGGGCGATCGCCGCCGAATTTACGGCGCGCTGCGGCGCGTGAGGGGAGGAGCCGTGGAATATCTTCCCCTGCGCATGAGGCCGTGTTACAAAGAATATCTCTGGGGCGGGCAGCGCCTGGCCGAGGCGTTCGGCAAAGAGGATACGCCAGCCACGCTCGCCGAAAGCTGGGAGCTCTCCTGCCACCGCGACGGCATGTCCGTCGTGGCGGAGGGCCCGCTGGCGGGCAAAACGCTCGCCGACCTGGGCGCGCTGGACCGCGCCGCCTTTTGGGGCAGCGAGTGCCGCGGAGAAGAGTTTCCCATCCTCGTCAAGCTCATCGACGCGCAGAAAGATCTGTCCGTACAGGTGCATCCCTCCGACGAGACGGCAGACATCTCCGTCGGCGAACACGGCAAGGCGGAGATGTGGTACATCGTCGACTGCGAGCCGCATTCCGCCATCTATTACGGGTTCAACCGGAAGATCGGGAAGGAAGAGTTCGTCCGCCGCGCCAAAGACGGCAGCATCTGCGAGGTGCTCAACCGCGTGCCCGTGGCGCGGGGAGACGTGTTCTACATCCTGCCCGGCACGGTGCACGCCATCGGCGCGGGCATCCTCATCGCCGAGATCCAACAAAATTCCAACACGACCTTCCGCATTTACGACTATCTGCGGCGGGATAAGGACGGAAACCTGCGTCCGCTGCAGCTGGAACGGGCGGCGGAGGTCGTCGACCTCACGCCCGTGCTCCCGTCCGAGTGCAAGGCCAACGGCTGCGCCGTGTTCGCCGAATTCACGATGGCGGAGATGTTCTCGTGCCGCTACTTCAAGGCCTTCCGCCTGGACGTGCGCACGCGCGCCGACCTGGCGGGCGACGCGCGCACCTTCCAGCATCTTCTGTGCGTCGACGGCGGCGGGCGCATTCTCTGCGGCGGGCGGGAATTTCCGCTGTCGCGCGGCAGTTCGTATTTTATCCCCGCGGCGGCGGGGGCGTATTCCGTCGAAGGCGCGTGCAGGGTGCTGCTCTCGCGCGTGTAAATAAACTTCCAATCCATTTCGAAACGAACCGGAGGAAATTTTTCTATGGCAATGAAAACGACAGCCCTGATCATGGCGGGCGGGCGCGGCGAGCGCTTCTGGCCCAAAAGCCGGCGCAGCCTGCCCAAGCAGTTTCTGTCTCTGACGGACGACGGCAAGACGATGATCCAGCTCACGGTGGAGCGCATCCTGCCGCTGGTCGCGCCCGAAGACATCTACATCGCCACCAACCGCGACTACAAGGCGCTCGTGCGCGAACAGCTCCCGGAGGTGCCGGAGGAGAACATCCTCTGCGAGCCCGTCGGGAAGAACACGGCCCCCTGCATCGGGCTGGGCGCCGAGCACATGAAAAAGAAGTACGGCGACGCGATGATGCTCGTTTTGCCGTCCGACCACCTCATCAAATACAACACCATCTTCATCAACACCCTCGAAGACGCCGTCGACGTCGCCGCCGAGGGCAAAAACCTCGTCACCATCGGCATTACGCCCGATGCGCCCGAAACAGGGTACGGCTACATCCGCCTGAAATCCAACGAGCGCTGCCGCCGCGCCTTCAAGGTCGACCGCTTCGTCGAAAAGCCCGACCTCGAACGCGCCAAAGAATACCTCGCGTCCGAAGAATATCTCTGGAACAGCGGCATGTTCGTCTGGAAGGTCTCGACCGTGCTCGAAAATCTGCAGAAATACCTGCCCGATACCTTTGCGGGGCTGGAGCGCATCGGCGCCGCCGTCGGCACCGCCGACGAGCAGGCCGTGCTCGAAAAGGAATTTTCCGCCTTCAAGGCCGAATCCATCGACTACGGCATCATGGAAAAGGCGAAAAACATCTACATCCTCACCGGCGCGTTCGGCTGGGACGACGTCGGCTCCTGGCTGGCGGTCGGGCGCATCAAAAAGAGCAACGAGTTCGGCAACGTGATCGACGGCAACGTCATCACCGTCGATACCAAAAACACCATCGTGCAGGGCGGCAAAAAGCTGCTCGCCGTCGTCGGCGTGAAGGATCTGATCATCGTCGACACGGAAGACGCGCTGCTCGTGTGCGACAAGCACAGCGCCGGCAGCATCAAAAAGGTCGTCGAAAACCTGCAGATCTGCAACCGCACCGAATATCTGTAAGGCATCGGAAAAAAGGAGAAACAATGAAAAAGAAGGCGCTCATCACCGGGATCACGGGCCAGGACGGCTCCTTTCTCGCAGAATTTTTGTTGGAAAAAGGGTACGAGGTGCACGGCATCATCCGCCGCGCCAGCCTGCCCAACACCGCGCGCATCGAACACATCCTCGATCAGATCACCCTGCACGAAGGGGATCTGACCGATTCGACCAGCCTCGTGCGCGCCCTCGCGGCCGTCCGCCCGGACGAGGTGTACAACCTCGCGGCGCAGAGCCACGTCCGCATCAGTTTCGAAGCCCCCGAATACACCGGCGACGTCGACGCGATCGGCGTGCTGCGCTTCCTCGAAGCGATGCGCATCCTGGGGCTGGAAAAGACCTGCCGCTTTTACCAGGCGTCCACCTCCGAGCTGTACGGCAAGGTGGAAGAAGTCCCGCAGAGAGAAACGACGCCCTTCCACCCGTACAGCCCCTACGCCGTGGCCAAACAGTACGGGTTCTGGATCGTCAAAGAATACCGCGAGGCGTACGGCATGTTCGCCGTCAACGGCATCCTGTTCAACCACGAATCGGAGCGCCGCGGCGAAAATTTCGTCACCCGCAAGATCACCCGCGCGGCGGGCCGCATCGCCTGCGGACTGCAGGACAAGCTGCAATTGGGCAACCTCGACAGCCGGCGCGACTGGGGCTACGCCAAAGATTACGTCGAATGTATGTGGCTGATGCTGCAGCACGATACGCCCGAAGATTTCGTCATCGCCACGGGCGTGCAGCACACCGTGCGCGAGTTTACCACGCTCGCCTTCGCGCACGACGGCATCGAACTGGCCTGGCAGGGGACGGGCCTGGACGAAAAGGGCGTCGACAAAAAGACGGGCAAAGTCCTCGTCGAGGTCAACCCCGCCTGGTTCCGCCCGACGGATGTCGACAACCTGTGGGGCGACCCGACCAAGGCCAAAACGGTCCTGGGCTGGGATCCGCAGAAGACGAGTTACGAACAGCTCTGTGCGATCATGGCCGAACACGATCTGCGCCTGGCCGAGCGCGAACGGGCGCTTTTGGCAAAATGAAGGCGCTGATCACCGGCAGCGAGGGATTTGTCGGGCGGTATCTGCGCGCCGAACTGGCCGCGCACGGATATACGGCGGTCGGGCTGGACGTGCAGGGCGGCGCCGAACTGATCGCCGATCTGTCCGATCCGGCCGCGGCGGCGGAGGCGGTGCGCGCCTGCGCGCCGGACGCCGTCTTCCACCTGGCGGGGCAGGCGAACGTCGCCCTGTCCTGGAAGGAACCGGCGCTCACCTTCGAGCGCAACACCCTCGCCTGCGTTCATCTGCTGGAGGCGGTGCGCGCCCATGCCCCCGCGGCGCGCGTGCTGCTGGTCGGCTCGTCGGACGAATACGGTTGCCTCGGCGAACGCGGCGCGCGCGTCTCGGAAGAGACGCCCCTGCAGCCGTGCACGCCGTACGCCGTGTCCAAACACGCGCAGGAAGAGCTGGCCGCCGTCTATGCGCGCGCCTATGGGCTGCACGTGTGCTGTACGCGCTCGTTCAACCACTGCGGCGCCGGGCAGCGCCGCGGCTTTCTGTTCCCCGATCTGGCCGCGGGCATCGCGCGCGTCGAGCGGGGCGAAGCGGACGCGCTGCGCGTCGGCAACCTGACTTCCCGCCGCGATTACACCAACGTGCGCGACATCGCGCGGGCCTACCGCCTGCTGAGCGAGCGGGGCGAAGCGGGGCAGGTGTACAACGTCGGCTCCGGGCGCGCGTACAGCGGGCAGGAGATCCTCGACCTCTTTTTATCTTTTGCGTCGCGCCCCGTGCGCGTCGAGCAGGACGAAACACTGCTGCGCCCGAGCGATACGCCCGTCGTCTGCTGCGACCGCACCAAACTTTCCGCCTGCACGGGCTGGGAGCCGCGCATCCCGCCGGAAGAGACCGCCCGCGAAGTGCTCGCCGAATGGCGGGAGCGTTTATGAAGAAAGAAACCCCGGGGAAACCGATCGCAGGGATCCCCGGGGCTTTTCTTTTCGAACAAAAGCGTTTATTTTTCCCAGAAACGGCTGTAAAAGCGGAGCGTATTCTGCACCATCGCCGCATTGGAAAAAGTTTCGCAGTAGCGCGCGTAGGCCGCCTCGCCGAACCGGTCCCGCAGCGACTCGCTGTCCAACAGCGCGCAGAGTTTTTCGTAAAAAGCGTCGGCGTCCTCCGGTTCGATCAGATAGCCCGTTTTGCCGTCCTGCGTGATCTCCTGCATGCCGCCGATCCGGCATCCGATGACCGGCTTTTTGGCCGCCATGGCCTCGATCAGGATGATGCCGAACGATTCGTAGAGGGACGGGGCGATGAACACGTCGCAGGCGGCAAGTTCGCGGTCCTTGGTGTCGTTGTCGACTTCTCCGAGGAAGTGCACGCGTTTCGCCCAGGAATACTGTTTGTACGTCTTTTTGAAATAGTCTTTGAACGTGCAGCCGAGTACGGTGTCCATGCCCTGTGTATTTCCGATCAGGCGGACTTCCAGGCGCTTATAGCGCTGCATCAGCTTCGGGAGGGCTTCAAAGATCGTCGGGATCCCTTTGCGCCGTTCCAACCGGCCGATAAACAGCACGCGGAGAGCCTTTTTCTGTTTGCGCCGGCCGCTCTGTTCGGTATATTTGTTTTTGTCGATGCCGAGAAACACCTTTTCGTGAGGACTCTTTTCAAAATCGATCCCGTACATTGTCTGAATGGTTTCGCGGATATGGTCGCTGATGGAGATGATCCCCGCCGCGTCCTGCATCATCGACCGTTCGAAATCAGCGGCGATCTCCATATCCGCCGTTACGGGCCAATGCTGCGTTTCGCACACTTTCAGCAGGGGCGTTTGCAGGCGGACGACGACGGGCAGTTTTCCCCGCAGCCCGTGCGCGGCGACGCATCCCTCGTAGTTCCAGAGGGGCGATTCGACGATGTCGAGCCCGTATTTTTCAGAGATCTTCAAAACTTTTTTGTAAACGGCCCAGGAATACAGAAGATTCTGGTGCGAAGACGGGTATTCGGACAATTCGGGGACGAACGTATCTTGGGGAAGGGGGATGCTGTGGAAGCCGATATCGTCTTCGATCCAGTCGGCTTCGCTCTCTCCCTCCGTGATGACGTGGACGATATGCCGCTCGGCGGCAAAGCCTTTCGCCAGTTCGTTGGAGTATTTCGCCACACCGCCTACGGCTTTGTGCAGGTCATCCCGGCAAAGGAAGCAAATGCTGCGGGGCAGATTGTGCGCATCGCTGAAATCGGCTCGCAAAAACGGCTGGCCGCCGTTCAGGTCAAAGCGCAGTTTTCTCGGCTGGGCAGCGCCGTCGGCACGGCCCTGCAAAAACCCGTGCTTCGCCTTTTCGGAAAGTTCTTTCCATTCCTTTCGGGAAATGGCGCCTTCCCGCCAGCCTTTTTTCAGGAAACGCAGACGGCCGGTCAGGATGGAATCAAGTTTTTGCTGCAGCTCTTCCGGCGTCGCCTTTCCTTCAGAATTTTTGATCGCAAAATACGCCTGGTTTTTCAGGATGGGATACCAGTTGAAGCGGAGCGAATCGCGCGTATCCTTTCGGATATGGCTTTTGGCGAATTCGTGGTGGATGCAGGCGCGCGGGTGGTTTCGGATCGCAAAACCCGCCCGTACGACGCGCAGACAGGCGTCGGATTCGTCGTGAAAATAGTCGTAATACTCGTCAAATCCGCCGACTTTTTGCATCACGGAACGCAAAAACGTGCAATTGGTGCCGAGCATCATGTTGTAGCGGTCGCCGTCTTTGTCGTTGTAATCGGACTGCGGGCAGTGGACCTCGGCATCGCCCCAGAAGTCGACGTAGCCGTTTTCAAACTGGGTGTGCGCATCGCCCGGTCCGTACACGACCCCGCCGGCACCTCCGACGGAAGGATCGTCGTACATCGATACGATGTCGTCCAGCCACATCGGGTCGGGGATGGCGTCGTCGTCAATGAAGGCGACGATATCGCCGGCGGCCAGGCGGATCCCCATATTGCGGGAGACGGACAGATTTTCTTCGGGGTTCTTGGCCGTTTTGATCCGGCCTTTGTAGCGCTCCAGGATCTCTTCAGTGTAATCGTCGGAAGGTCCGTTCACGACGATGACTTCAAAATCTTTGTAATGCAGGTTCCGCAGGCTGTACAGAGTACGGTTCAGAAAGGGCGCGCGGTTGTAGGTGCAGATGATGATGGAAACGGTCTTATTCATGGCTCTTCTCCGTCCATTTGGCGATCAGTTTTTCCAGCGTTTTACGTGCCTGCGCCAAAGAATAACTCTCGACGACCGCGAATTGTTTTTGGCGGATCGCTTCCCGGATCTCGCTGTCCGTCAGCGCGGTGTGCAGGCACCTGGCAAGCGCTTCGGGGGCCTTTGTGTCTGTCAGAATGCCCGCCCCGCGCATCGTCTCTGCAACGGCGCAGGCGTTATAGGCCATCGTTACGGCGCCGGCCGCCATGCTCTCCAGCAAGGGGATGCAAAATCCCTCGTGCTCGCTCATGCAGATAAAGGCGTCGGCGTTTTTGTAATAGTTGTACAGTTCGGCGTCGGTCACCTTGCCGGTGAAGATCACGTGCGAATTGCAGCGCAGAGTTTCCAGTTTGGTCCGGAGCATGTGCGCCCGTTCGGGGTATTCGGCCACGTTTCCGACCAGATACAGAAAGCTGTTTTTATTGATATGGTTGTAATAGCAGTCAAAGATATCGATGACGTCTTCCTGCCGCTTGTTGGCGGCAAAACGTCCCGTGAACAGGAAAATGATTTCGCCGTCCGACGCGCGCAGATCGTGGAACGGGGCGCTGCGGATCGCGTCGAAATCCATGATGATGGGGAGGATATCGATTTTCGTTGCGACCCCCAGTCTTCGCAGATCCCTTGCATTGAATTCGGAAACGCAGAGGAAATAATCGTACAGGCCCTTGATTTCCTGCAGCTGTTTTTCGCCGTCCGACAGCCCTGCCGCGCTGTCGGAGAAGAACCGCGGCGGGGTGACGTTGTGGTATTGCAGAACTTTGACGCAATCGGCGGCCTGTACGTATTCCGTGATGACGCTCGGCCCGCTGAAGTGGTGGATCAAGATGTCGTTTTTATGGGGCTGCATCGCCCGGATGTCCGAGCAGAGAGACGCAACGCGGCTGTCCTTCCAACGGCAGTAAATGTAAGATTCGTAGCCCATGGACTGCAACAGCCGGTGCTTTTTGATCACATCGTTGCTCACGCCGTCGCCGTAGTTGAGGGCATTCAGGACCTGAAATATGCGCCTTGATTTTTTTGCGGAGTTCAGTTCGTTTGACATTGGCAGCTCCTGTGCGTTCAGCGGTCGGAAGCAGGTTTGTTTTCCGACAGGCAGGCTTCGAGTTCGTCGACCCTGTGGCGCAGGACCTTGATTTCGCGTTCCTGCAACGTGACGGCCGTGATCAGGCTGTTGAACAGTTCGTAAGACGCATTGTTGTACGTTTCCTGGTAGTTCGTGCTCACTTTCATCAGTTTATTGATGACGCGCTTGACAAAGCGGAACCGCGTCGAGACCGGGATTTTGTGGGTGATGTCTTTCGATTCGTAGAGGCGGGCAATGTAAACAGAATTGCGCAGAGCGAATGGGGTGTCCGTTTCGTCCGTCCGGTTGGCCTCCTGCGCCAGGCGTCCCCAATCGGTGCCGGCAATGCGCGCCTTTGTGCGTTCGGTCAGGGCGGGATCGTCGTTGACGGTCCAGGAATCTTCCGAGGCTGTCAGTCTGTCCAGGATCTCTTTGGTATCGACAAATGTCTGCATAAATCGTTCCCTCCGTTCAGGGCGTTGTTTTTGAATGGGGCAAAGCCGCAAAATTTGGCAGGGCATGTACAAAACAGCCCAAAAGGCACGGCGATCGGTTGTGACTTTTGGGCTGTAATGCGCTTGTCATGGCAAAACAGCGCGGTTTTCAATGGTGCGCTTACACCCGCGACGACGTTTCGGGGTTGGTCATCATGGCGGCGTAGGCGGCAAAGATGTCTTTGGCGGGGCCGTTGGCGACCATGCGCCCCCGCTCGATCCAGATCGCGCGGTCGCACAGAGATTCGATCCCCGCCCCGTGCGAAACGATCAGGAACGTCAGCCCCTTTGCGCGCAGTTCCTGCAATTTGGCGTAGCATTTGTTCTGGAACGCCATGTCGCCGACGGCCAGGATCTCGTCGATGAGCATGATGTCCGCGTCCATGTTGACGGCGATGGAAAAGCCGAGGCGCGCCAGCATACCGGAGGAGTAGGTCTTGACGGGGGAGTGGATAAAATCGCCCAGTTCCGCAAAATCGAGGATGGCCGGAAGTTTGGCCGTGATCTCTTTTTTCGTATACCCCATGATGGCGGCGTTGAGGTAGATGTTTTCGATGCCGGTGGCGTTGTTGTCGAACCCCGCGCCCAACTGCAGAAGCGGCGCGATCTTGCCGCGGCGGTGCACCGAGCCGCGCGTGGGGTAGAGGATGCCCGAAACGATCTTCAAAAGCGTGCTCTTGCCCACGCCGTTTCGCCCGATCACGGCGACCGCCTCGCCGCGATGGATCTGAAAACTGATCTTTTTCAGGCAGACGAACTGCTCGTGCTGCAGGTTTCCGCGCAGCGCGCGCACCACAAGCTCTTTGAGCGAATCGACGCCCACCTCGTATTTGGTGAACTTCATCGTCACGTCCCGCACGTCGAGCAGGCAGTCGGTCGCCTCCATCTCGCGCAGGATCTCTCTGTCTTCTTTTTTCATACCTTCCTCACAGTTTCGCAGCGATCTTGTTGCGCACCAGCGTCATGACGAGGATCCCGATCGCAAACATGCCGAGCGCGAACCCGTAGCAGACGATATGCTCTCCCAAAGAAGGGATATTCCCCATCAGGATATCGCGGAAATAGCTCACGTAATGGTACATGGGGTTGAAGTTCATCAGCTTTTCCACGATGGGTTTGTTGAGCGCCTCGATCGTATAGAACAGCGGCGTCAGGTAGGTCCACAGCGTCAGAAGGACGGTGTATACGTGCTGGATGTCGCGGAAAAAGACGTACAGCGCGCTCAGAAGATAGGAAAGCCCGAGCGAGAACAGCACCACCGCCGGCAGCAATACGATCGTGAACACGATCTCCCAATGGAAAGAAAAGGCGCCCGCGGCCAAACGGATCAGCGCCACGATCAGCAGCGCGATGAACGAAAAGCCGAACGTCACCAGCGACGAAAACACGTTCGCCGTCGGGAACAGCGTCAGAGAAACTTTCGTCTTCTGCAGCATGTCCTGCTGGTTGACCAGGCAGGGGAGCGATCCGGACGTCGAAGAGCTCATGATGCTGAAGATGATGTTGCCGGAAAGGATATACAGCGAATAGTCCAATCCTCCCTGGCTGTCGAAACCGAACAGCTCGGAAAAGACGAACGCCATCACGAGCATGTTCAGCAGCGGGTTGAGGACCGTCCATAAAACGCCGATGAACGAGCGGTAATACTGGTTTTTGATGTTGCGGCGCACCAGCAGCCGCAGCAGATAGCCTTGCTGAAACACATGCTTGGCTTTGGATCTGGGGGAAGCCATAGGTAAAATACTCTCTCCTGTAAGGTCGGCGCGGCAGGATGCGCGCCGTTTTTGCCGCCTGTACGGCGGGATGCGGATCGCCGGCGAAAAAGATTTCGCCCGGCATTGCGGCCGCGGCGTCGCCGCCGGTCAGAGGGACAGCCCCGCGTCGAGCAGGGCACGGTCGTAAAAGCGGGAAAGACGGTCCGCCTCGAGGCGGATGTCGTAGCCGGCCTCGCGCAGCCTGTCTGCGCCGTCGGCCCGTTTGGCGGCAGGCCGGAGCATCGCTTCCGCCCACACGTCCGCGTCCAGCGGCAGGAAGACGGCGTTTTGGGCGACGTCCGCGTCCGGGGTGATCTTGTCCGAAAACAGGCAGGGCAGGCCCGCCGCCTGTGCTTCCAGCCCCACGACGGGGAAACCTTCGTACAGCGACGGCAGGCAGAACGCGTCTGCGGCGGCGTAATAGGGGGCCGGGTCGCAGGGCGCCACAAAGCGCACGTCCCGCCCGAGCTTCAGCGCCTTTGCGTACGCCGCGAGCGACTCGCTCTGTTCGCCCGCGCCGACGAGCACCAGGGTCAGAGGCTCCCGCGCACGCGCGCGCGAAAAGGCGTCCAGCAGGAACAAAAGATTTTTCTGCGGTGCAAACCGCCCCACGAACAGGAGCACCCGCCCCGAAAGCCCGAGGGCCGCTTTGGCGTCCTCACCGCCGGGTGCAAAGTGCCGCAGGTCGATGGCGTTGGGCAGGATCGCCGCTTCTTCGGCGCGCTTGCGGTACAGATTCTGCGCCGCAAGCGTCCCGCAGGACATGAGGTGCGTCGCGTCTTTGGCGGCAAAAGGCCGCAGGACCGCCTTGACGAGGTAGTGATCGGACTGCCTGTCAAAGGTGCTGTGCGCGTGGCAGATCCGCACGGGCACATGCGCCTTTTTCGCCGCGCGCAGCGCGAAAAACGATAGGGTCGTCATGTGCGAATGCGCGATCGCGTAACCGCCTTCGTCGAGTTGTTTTTTCAACGCGGGCACGGCCTTGTAAAAGCGCGTATCCAGCCGCGGAACGGTCAGAACGCGCGCCTGCGGATCGAGCGCTTTCAGTCTCTCGTCAAAAGAAGAGGGGGCGTACGTGAAAAAGTCAAAACGGTACCGCCCCCGATCCATAAATCTGTAATAATTGAGAAGGCATGCGGCAACGCCGCCCAGGGCGGCGTTGCCGATGATCTGTGCAACTTTGATCCTGCCGTCTTCCGCATACGGCGACGGGCGCGCCTTCATTCGCCCTGCGGCCGCAGCTGGGCGACCGTCTCCGGCTGAACCGTATAGTGGCGCTTGACTTCGCGCTTGAGGTGCCTGTATTCCTGTTCGGAAACGGGCCGCAGAAACTTCTTTTCTCCCAAAACGATGACGGCGAACGTCTTGAGCACGATCTTGATGTCCAGCCACAGCGACGCGTGCATCGCATAATACACGTCGTAATACTTGCGGTCCTTGATGCTCAGGTATCCGTTTCCGCGCACCTGGCCGAGGCCGGTCATGCCCGGGCGGATCTCAAACTTGACCAGTTCCCAGTCTTCGTACTCGTTGTCATACACGGGCAGCAGGGGGCGGGGCGCAATAAAACTCATCTCGCCGCGCAGGATGTTGATCAGCTGCGGCAGCTCGTCGATCTTGAATTTGCGGATGAAACGGCCCACTTTGGTGACGTTTGCATTGCTGTCTTTGATGACGGGATGGTATTTATCGAACACGACGTTCGTGCTTTTCATGGACCGGAATTTATAGCAGTTGAACTTTCTTCCGCCTGCGCCGGTACGGCTCTGTTTGAAGATGACGGGCCCGCCGTCTTCCGCCTTGATGGCGATCGCCACGCCCAGAAGCAGGGGGCTGACCGCGACCAACGCGACCAATGCCATCACGAAATCCATGGCATATTTGAATCTTATGTAGACTCTGTTCATGCTGATTACTTTGACCTCTTTCCCTAAACCAAAAGTTTACGATCTATTTGCTCTTATTTTTTTCATTTTGCCGAAAAAAATAACGGTATCATCGGTAAAAATTTCCGATAAAAAAGTCACATTGTGCTTTTGTGGGTCATATTATAGCATATTCAAACGGCATAGGCAAATAAAAACAAGACATGAAGTAAAAAATTTATTGCCGCGCCCGCCTAAAATATGCAAAAATGCCATTCTTTGCCCCTTTCCGGCTGTTTTTCTGCAGGGAGAGAAGGGCGCCGCGCGCCGATCGGGCGGCCGTTTTGCCCGGGATTTTTTGAAAAATGACATTTTCTGTGGGCAAATCGCAAGCCGCTTCAGAAACGCCGCAACTGTGCCAAGGATACCGCGGTCGGGTGGTATACCCATTGCATAATTGTGAAAATTTTGTGAAATTTTTTGAATTTTGCGCCGCGTGCACCGAAAAGGGGGAACTTTTGCCGTTTTGCCGCCGGCCTGTACGGGCGCTTGGGGCAAAAAGGGGAGAGGTTTTTCCGATCGGCGCCGTTTTGCACGGCCGTATTTGCTTTTTTATCGTGCCGGGCCGCAATTTTACTCACCGTGATCCGATTTTTTCGCCTGCCGCAGGAAGAGCGGAGCGCCCTTGCCGCGGCGGGCGGCTGCGTTGGTGTGTTTCGTTCCGTCCTCCGGCGGGCCTTCCCGGAGAAAATTTATAAAAAGACGGCAAAAAGGCGGCAAAAACGCTTGCCATGCCGCAAGAACTTTGCTAAAATAGCGTGGTAATCGAAATTGGGGTGTCGCCAAGCGGTAAGGCAATGGACTCTGACTCCATCATTCGTTGGTTCAAATCCAGCCACCCCAGCCACTTTTGACCCTGCATCGCATTCTGCGGCGCAGGGCTTTTGTTTTGTCTGGATGTCGGAAGAAGGTGCGCTCCGCTTTTGTGCGCGGGCGCCTTCTTTATGGGGCAGGTTTTTTTCGGAGAAAAGCCGGGCTTTGCGCCAAATTTTTCGCCAAAACTTGCCTTTCCGCCGCGGGTGTGCTACAATGGCGGCATGGAACGGGTCAACTTTCATGCGCAGATGCTCGAAACGCTGAAAACGGTGCCGCAGGGCGAAAAACTGCTGCTGCACAGCTGCTGCGGGCCGTGCTCTTCGCGCTGTCTCGAAGCGCTTAAAGACGCCTTTGCGGTCACCGTCTTTTATTACAATCCCAACATCACCGACGCGGCCGAATACGCCCATCGCAAGTCGGAACAGCTCCGGTTTCTGCAAGAGACGGGCTGGGCAGACTTTTTGGACTGCGACTACGCCCCACAGGAATTTTTTTCCGCCGCCGCGGGGCTGGAAGGGGAGCCGGAAGGGGGCGCGCGCTGTTACGAATGCTATCGCCTGCGCCTGGAAAGAACGGCCCGCACGGCCGCCGAACGGGGCTTCGGCTGGTTTTGCTCTACGCTCTCCGTCAGCCCGCACAAGAACGCGGCGTGGCTCAACGAGATCGGCGCCGCCCTCGGGCAGAAATACGGCGTGCGCTGGCTGTACAACGATTTCAAAAAGCAGAACGGCTACCTTCGTTCGGTCCGCCTCGCCGAAGAATACGGCCTGTACCGCCAGAATTACTGCGGCTGCATCTATTCCGACTGGACAAAACGGCCGTCCGACGGCAAGACAAAATAAATTACTACAAAAATTTTCAAGGAGAATATAGCATGTTGGAAGCAGGAATGCAGGCTCCGGCGTTTACGCTCGCGGATAAAGACGGAA
>ERZ1090861.328-NODE-328-length-30098-cov-186.081217_pt1 | contig 30098 bp, 49 predicted proteins | sample MGYA00478482_ERZ1090861 | MGnify/ENA primary metagenome ERZ1090861 (study PRJEB33644, sample SAMEA5815744) | chicken gut metagenome | biome: Chicken; feature: Gastrointestinal Tract; material: Caecum | place: Ireland | collected 2019-01-01 | study: A study of... | reverse complement strand
ATTGCAGTGCCGACCAGAGAAAGAGCTATCCAAATGTACCGCAATTTATGGAGGCTCTTGGCATGGCCCTCACCGCCCTCCGCCCCGTCACCAGAGAGCAGGTGGAACGAGTGTGGAGGGGTGAGTGGGAAGAAGAACGCTTTGCCGGTGAGCATGAGGGATGGCAACATAGAGAGTGCGGCAGACATTCCACTGAAAAAACAAAGTGGTGTCCAAAATGCGGAAAAGCCATGACAGACGAGGCCGTGGACATGGTGATGGAGAGATTGGAGGCGCTGAAAGATGGCTGAATATCATGTGGGGGCTGGCCTATTTGGAATCTATTGTGGGACGCTAAACAAGCCTCTCAAAGATGGAATCATAACATGGAGAAATAAAACAGAATGTACAGATGAAGCGCTTTGTGCTGTTCGGGATTTTTTGAAAACAGAGGCCGACAGCAAGAAACTGTCACGACACGGTTATGAATGGACTACTAAAGACGGAAAAGTGGTTCGACTGGTCGTAGAAATTGGGGAGGCGCTGAAAGATGGCAGTACGACCGATTGACGCCGTGCAGGTGCTGCATAATATCAACTTGCACCATAGGCCAACACCAGTGAGCGAGTTTGAATCCGGATTTAACGATGGCCTCAATCAGGCCATGTGGGAAATCACCCATATGCCCACCCTCACCCAGCTGAACGAGCTGTTGACGCTGCAAGAGCTGAAAGCCGAGGCCAAGCGCCAGGGGTACAAGCTCATCAAGGATGAAAATATCAAATTTGAGCCTTGCTTGTGCGGCGGAACTCGGCGTGAGTGGTGGTCTGGGCCGGAGGGGAACAAGGTGGTTTGCTTACGATGTGGACTGGAAAGCCCCTGGGTGCCCAGGAGCAAAGGAAAAAACGGTGTGAAGAAAGTCTAGAACGCCATGATTTTGAAGAACAGGAAGGAGCAAAGCAATGGATGAGATCAAACGCGCCCTTCTGGATGACCACGAGGCGGAGAAAAAGTTGGAAGAAACAGGCTTTTTCAAAGCAAGTGGAGATCTTTCTTTGGATAGTTGTCCGTTTTGTGGCAGCAGCGAAGTGGTTTACGAAAAATATTTACACACTGCCGGATATAGGTGGAGGGTTGTGTGCACGAACTGTATGGCTAGTATTGACTCAGGATGTGCACAGCAGAGAAGCGTGGTACAAAGAATGTGGAACACCCGCGCACCGATTCTGAGCGCGGAGGAGATGGAGATGCTGGAGAGGATGGAATGAAAAACTTTAAAGAACTATTTGATGCTGACGGAAAGTATATGACAGATAACCGCTATCAAGAAATCCTGCGGCTGGATGCTATGTTAACCGAAAAGCAAATACCGCATACTTGCCAGAAGGTCATGGACGGTTGGCAAGTTATCTATCCACAGGATGGAAAAAAGCGTGTAATGGACGCGATAGAGCATTTCGGCAGTTACGGTAATGAACAGGACAAGCTCGAAATTATGGGGTTACTTACGCCGGAAGAAAAGAAAAACGACACTGTACTTGGATATCTATCTGCTGAAGAAGTATTTTCTCGAATTGATCGACATTGGAAGGAGGCCCAGCCATGATGACGTGGGAAGAAGCGATCAAAGTCTTTGAAGAAATCAAGTCCAACGCCCAGAACAATCTTGGCGCGAAATACGCTCCGGGCTGCGAGGAATATTACCGGTACAGAATTGAGCTTGCAGACGCTGCGCTGAAAGTCCTGTATGCCTACAAGGAGAATGACAATGGACAGGATTGAGGCAGTCAAGGTGCTGAATCGCATTCCGGTCAATTACATCGGGATGACGATTGACGAGGCAAACCGGGCTGACGAGGCTCTTTCTATGGCAGCTCGCGCCCTCCGCCCCATCACCAGAGAGCAGGTGGAGCAGGTGAGGGGAGAATGGATAGATATAGACGGAGAAAAAGTCCCAGTTGACAAATACGGGCAGCCCTTTGGCTGGGCAAAGTGCTCTGCCTGTGGGGAGTATCTTACTGCTAGTGACGAATATCCCTGTATAGGGCATTTTTGCCCCAACTGCGGCGCTCCCATGACAGACGAGGCCGTGGACATGGTGATGGAGAGATTGGAGGCGATGGGATATGGCAAAGATGATTGATGTAGAACCGTTGATAATTGCTGTAGAATCAGCGTACAGGCTAGCGTCCAGCTACGGGCTGGAGGGGACTGCGGAGGGGCTGCAAATAGCGCTAAAGCAAATCAAACTCCAGCCTGTATGGGACTTGGAGAAACTTAAGGAGGCACTGAAAGATGGCAAGGGCGATTGATGCTGACCGGTTGGCGGATGGCCTGAAGCTGCACCGCCAGCCAACAGACCAAAAGCATGAGGCGGATAGGCAGTGGGCCGTGGGCTACAACGCCGGACTTGATCGGGCACTGCATAGCATTGCATATGCGCCCACCATCACCCAGCCGAACGAGCCGTTGACTCTAGATGAACTCGGAGAAATGAGCTATACAGACTGGGTGTGGCTGGAGTTTCCCGGGGAAAAGCCAAGCGATAATTGCTGGGAACGAGGTTGGAAAGCCTATAGGTTATATTCGCACGAGAGATACGGCGTGTCATGGATTGCCTACCGCTGCCCGCTGAGGAGGTGCTAAAAGATGGCAGTACGACCGATTGACGCTGATGAATTAGAAATGTTCCCCTATTCAGAAGGGGCTGGAACGGAAGAGCAGATATCAGAGTGGATCGAACAGACGGGGCTTTCCGAGGATGATACTGCAAGCAGAGCAAGAGATTTGTGTTGGAAGGTCATTGATGGATTTATCAATGTGGTCAAGACACAGCCCACCCTCACTCTGCCGAACGAGGGTACGAAGGATAAGAATGTCCCTACCAACGGTCCGCTGACCTTGGAAGAAATTAGGCTGATGATCGAACCAACGCCTGTTTGGTGGGATTGGGTTCAAGGATGGGTGCTGGCAAGAAAAGGGATGATAATATCCTGGAATGGAGTTTATTACAATTTCGGAGAAGTTAAAGGGAATTTTTACCGCCGCCCACCGGAGGGAGAGGAGGAAAACTGATGAAGATTGAAAAGCTGATAAAACATATGCGAGAAGAAGCGCAGGATTATCGAAGTGGCCGAACTCTGGGCCGCACTTTTGCAGATGCAGAAGACGTTTTGGATGAAGCCGCCACCGCCCTGGAGCATCTCCAATGGGCGTGGGACGATTATAGATGCGAACACGATATTTCAGATATTGTCACAGACTGGATGCCTTTACCATCAGCACCAAAGGAGGAATGAGCATGAAACGGTTGACCAAAAAGGTTCATGGAGTGTGGACTGCCTTGTGTAGATATGAGAAATCTCCATTCCCAATCGTTACACAAGAGATTATAGACCGCCTCGCCGCCTACGAAGACACGGGCTTTACCCCAGAGGAAGTCCAGCAAATGCGGTGGATTCCTGTGGAGGAGAGGCTGCCGGAAAAGCATAGTGAATACATCGTGTGCGCATGCGATGAGGGAGAGCCTATTGATGAGCGGATTTGGGGCGATACAGTAGTCGTTTGCGCTGATTATTATGACGGGGGTTTTACATGGTATGAAGGCAATACAGAGTATGATATTTCAGATATCGTCACCCACTGGATGCCTTTGCCACAACCACCAAAGGATGGGACCAATGGAAAACATTAAGCAAAAACTCTTGTTCGAATTAGAGCCAGGAGAAACCGTAATTTTCGATGACCGCGAATGGTGGTTTGCGGGGGTACTCGACGGCAAAGCCAGGCTTTGGCCCAAAGAAGGCTTTGACATGACCTGGGAGCAGGTGCTCGCACTCAACAAAAAGCTGAGAGATTCACCAGATGGAGAGTTTACGTATATGGAGTTTAAGGCCATTTTAGAGGGCAAAGACCTGGATATTGACCCGGAAGGGAAGCCGTATGAAAGCTCAGCTGTTTTCTTCCTCTCCCATGACGTACAAAGTCCAGAACTCAAAGTCCCCCCTCATATCCCTGGTGCAAAGTGGTGGGTTCGCTCCCCCAAGCTTGACCAGTGGCCTATGGAGGGCCCTTCCTGGTACCAAGAGGCCCAAGACAGATTTCATGCGGGAATCATGGGTAAGATGCAGCGCGGGAAAGCCTATTTGTACCAGCTCTACACCACCTGCTTCTTGGAGTTCGACACGCTGGAGGAGGCCAAGGCCTGTTACGAGTGGGCGGAGGAGAACATCTTGTACTTCGGCTATGACCCCGTGAGTGTCATTGACACCAGCAACCCCGAGCACGTGAAGAGATGGAAAGACTTTATAGCACCCTGACAAAAGAAGGTGAAAAAATGGACGTACTATGGCTCCATACAGGAGGAATGGCCGCTGTGGGTATCGTGAAAAAATACGACCCCTACGACCACAAATGGTATTACTACATCGGCACAGGATTACCGGGCTCATTCTCCGAAGCAGCAGATATTCAGTATATCCTGGACTGGGGGCAGAAGTACTCTTCCCTTGACTTCATTTCTGATTTTCAGGAAACTAAGGAGGACCCTCAATGAGCTTCAATGAGTCAAAAATCGAGTGGACGGACTTCACCTGGAATCCCATAAGTGGATGCGCCCACGGGTGCCCATACTGCTATGCCAGGCGCATCACACAGAGATTTGCCCCCAGTATTGATGAGAAGCCAATAGAGCAGCCTACACGCGCTTTCGACAGCAAAGGCGTTATGTGCTATGAGACAGAGCACGCTATCATGTTGCAAAGCGGAAGGCCCACACCATACCCCAAAGGCTTCTCCCCTACCTTTCACAAGTACTTGCTTGATGAGCCGTCAAACAGCATTACGCCGCGCAGAGTGTTCGTCTGTAGCATGGGGGACCTGTTCGGAGACTGGGTACCCGATGAATGGATTGAGCAAGTGTTCGCTGCCTGCCAGAAGGCTCCGCAGCACACCTATATGTTCCTGACAAAGTACCCCCAGCGGTATTGCGACCTTGCAAATGCCGGAAGGCTGCCGTTGGCACCGAACTTCTGGTACGGGACCACCATCACAGGCCCGGATATGCCGTTCTTCTTCTGGGACAAAGCAAACACCTTTGTGAGCGTCGAGCCTCTTTTAGAGCCATTCAGCGCCGACGCCACCGGGGACGAAAATCCCTTTGAGCGTGTCGGATGGGTAATCACCGGGGCCATGACAGGGCCTAGAAGCAAGAAGCACCAGCCGCAGCGAGAATGGGTAGAGGCTATCGTCAGAAAGGCCCGGGAGGCGGGTACAGCGGTCTTCATGAAGGACAGCCTCAAGCCTATCTGGGGAGATGAGCTCATCCAAGAGCTTCCGGAAGGAATGCAGGATTTTCCCAAAGCCAAGGTCACCATCCCGCACTGCAAATGATTGAGAGAGATGCGGTCATTTTATCCAGGACAGAAGACTCGGAAAATTGTGAAATTGTTTTTCGAGCTGAGCTGCTAGTTTTGCTGCCATGAAAAGGAGGGGGCTATGACAAAAGATCAGATTGAGCGGTATGGGGGGATCTGCGACAAGATCGTCGCTCTGCGGTCGTTGAAGGTGCGGGACACCGTCCAAGGCAGCTCCTCGGAGATCCCCTACCAAAAGCACACCATCGTCCTGGAGGGCGGGATAGCAGAGGGGAAAAACTCCAAGCTTCAGGCCCTCAAGCGGCAGAAAGCGGCCATCGAGGCGGCGGTGGAGGCTATCGAGGATGAAACGGACCAGGCGGTGATCTCCATGCGGGTGCTGGGGCGGCTGACCTGGAACGAGATCGCCGGGAAGCTGGGCTATCGCTACACCGTGGAAGGCCTGAAAAAGCTCTACCAGCGGGCCATGAAAAAATATTTCTAGGCTGTCCCGTTTGTCCCCAATGTCCCGTTCGGCATCCCTACAATGAGAAATAGAGGATCCCACAAGGATTCCAAACACCCTGGTATGGTTACCAGGGTGATTTTCTTTTTAGGGAGGATTTTATGCTCACACTGATGCAAGGGGATTGCCTGGAAAAACTGAAAACCATTCCCGACGGCACCGTGGACCTGGTGCTGACGGACCCGCCCTACAATGTGGGGGTTACCACACAGCGCCAAGGGACGAAAACAGTGAACGCCTGGGACAAGATCGACCATTACATTGACTGGTGTATTCAGTGGCTGCTGGAGTGCCAGCGGGTGTTAAAGACCAACGGGGTGCTGTACTTCTGGCACAACGATATGCCCCAGATCGCACAGCTGCTGGAGGCCATTCGGGAGAAAACCACCCTCTCCTTTGTGTCCTTCTGCATTTGGGACAAGGGGGAGGCCTATCGGGCCAGGTCCTGGAAAAACCGGGACCCCAATGGCAAGACAGCACTCCGTTCCTGGTTCAATGTCTGCGAGTTCTGCCTGCACTTCTTCAATACGCCCAAGGGCGCCCAGGCCGGGTGGAAACAGACCGGCTGGGAGCGGGTGAACAGTGACCCGGTCTGCTACCGCCCTTTGAAGGACTGGTACAAGCGGGAGAAGGAGCGGCTGGGGATCACCGACCGGGAGGTGGGGGAGCGGTATGCCCAGGTCATGGGGAAGAAGCCCCATATGCTCTCCCACTACTTCCGGGACCGGCAGTTCGCCATCCCCACCCAGGAGGTGTTCGAAAAGGTGTACCAGCCTCTGGGCTTTGTGTACCGGGAAGAAAGTGGCCAAGGGTACGACGGCTTGAAAGAAGGGTACCACGCCCTGCGGGAGGGCTATGAGGGAATGCGCCAGGGGTACGAAGCCTTGCGCCGGGAGTACGAGGGACTGCGGAATTACCACCGGTGCGACCCGCTTCACTGCAACGTGTGGCACGTGCCACCCATTCCCTCCAACAAGCGGCTACATACCTGCCAAAAGCCGGTGGAGATTTTGGAGCGGCTGGTGCGGGTCAGCTGCCGGCCAGGGGGCACGGTGCTGGACTGCTTTATGGGAAGCGGTTCCACCGGGGTGGCGGCCCTGCGCATGGGCCGGGACTTTATCGGTATCGAGCAGGACCCTGCTATGTTTCAGGTGGCCCAGAAGCGGATCCAGGAGGAAGGTGTACTCCAGAGCCCCAAGTGGGATAGAAGCATCTCACCGGATGACCAAGGGACAGGGCTGCCGGCGTGCTGAAAAAATTTTTTCAAGTTGTCCCGTTTGTCCCGAATGTCCCGTTTGTCCCGTTTATAATGAACATGAGGTAACAGACAAACCTCCCATTCAATTTTTCTCCCTCTTAAAGGCTCCCCGAAAGGGGGGCCGCCTTATGCCGGACGCTGTAGCGCCATCCCAACTGCCCGGGGTGTGAGGCGGGTCGCTCCCTCCTTCCGGCACCAACAAAGCCCCTGGCCTTCTTGGCTGGGAGCTATTTCCATTTTCGGGAAGTGATGTCCCATGTTTTGCCCTTATCCCACCACCTGTATGTATGATCGCTTCAAGCTGACAGGGGTGCATTCCTGTGCCATGCCTAAGTGCCCGTTCGCCCTGACCGCTAAGTCGATGCTGGAACGGGAAATCCGTCTGCTTGCGGGAGTGAAGCACCAAACGCCTCAGCAGAGAGAGGCACTGGAACGGCTGCGAAGAAAATACAGGGAGGAATTTGGAGGTGATGGAAAGTGAACCAGACACCAAGAGCGGGAGGGTACTCAGTGCCCTGTATCATTTGCGGGAATCCTGTGCCGCTTTCCAGTGAGCCAGATCTCTTCGAGCTTGCCCAGGATGTCCAGGCCGTCCCTGTCCGGGTGTGTGACGAGTGCAAAGCAGCGGTGGAGAAAGCCAAATCCCTATGACAAAGGTCTTCTGACGGAGTAATCCGGGAGAGGGCCGCTTTTTTATGGATTTTTTTAGGAGGTATGCCGGGATGAATCCCAAAGTGAAAGACGCCATCCAGGCGGCGATGGACCGCTGCTTTTTCATGAACGCCGTCTGCGACCGCATGGTGTATGTCATGCAGGGCCAGTGGTTTCTGACAAAGTTTGCCAGTGAGTTTCACCACAAAATTGCCCACGCCTATCCAGACTGGGCGGACAAGCTGGGGGACGTTTTGCTGGGAGAGGGGGAGAACGTCACCCGTGGCCCCGTGGATGCCCAGGCCCAGGATTATCAAAGCCCGGCCCAGCTGCTGGCGGTCTACCGGGACGAGGCGCTTGCTACCCGGCGCATGATCGGCGACGCCTACTATGCCGCCTTTGACAACGCCGAGGCAGGGGTGGCGGCTGTACTGGCGGACATTCTGGAGGACTTCCAGGAGGACATGGCAGCCCCGGCCATCCGCATGGCAGGCAAAGCCGCCCAGTACACAACGGCGGCGGAGTTTGACAGCGACACAGAGCTTTTCTTCAACTGATGGGCGAGAAAAATTTTTCACGGGTCCTTCCAGCGAAAAAAACGCGAGTGGTTGCTGCGACCCGCAAAAAAACGCAGAATTTTTGTTCGAAAATAGGCCGGTTCGGTTTCGTTTGGGAGGAAGAACGTGGAAGTAGCTGCCGATGTGCTGGCTAACTGCTTGGGAATCACCCCGCGGCGGGTGCAACTGCTGGCCAAGCAGGGCGCCGTGGTGAAGCTGCGCCGGGGCGTCTACGACTTAGAGAAGTCCGTGCAGTCCTACATCACCTACAAGCTGGAGAGCTTGGAAGAGGGCCAGGAGCAAAAGAGCCTGGATGAAATCCGCGCCGACCACGAGCGCTGGAAGATGCGCAAAACCCAGCTGGCGGTGCAGCTGCTGGAGGGCAAGCTTCACCGGGCCGAGGATGTGGAGCGAGTGTGGAGCCAGTCCGCCGCGGCGGTGCGCTCCCGGCTGCTGGGCATCCCCGTAAAGGCCGCGCCCCAGGTGGCTGGCATGGAGGACGCCGGGGAGATTCAGCAGGTGCTCCAGCGGGAGGTGGCCGAGGCCCTCAACGAAATCGCCGGGTATGACCCCGCCGACTTTGCCGACCCCCTGCCCCTTGAGGAGGTTGAAGCCGATGGCGACGACCAGGAGGAAAACTGAATACCGGCGCACGCTGCGGCTGTTTAAGCGCCTCATGCAGGCCTACGCCACGCCCCCGGAGATGACTGTCTCCCAGTGGGCGGATGAATACCGGGTGTTGTCCCCGGAAGCCTCTGCCGAAAGGGGCCGCTGGCGCACGGACAGAGCGCCCTATCAGCGGGAAATTCTGGACGCGGTAGGGGACGCTCGGGTGGAGCGTGTGGTGGTGAAGTCTTCAGCCCAGGTGGGAAAGACGGAAATCCTTCTCAATGCCATTGGTTACTACATGGACTACGACCCGGCGCCCATGCTGTACATCCAGCCCACCGAGGACATGGCCGAGGCCTTCTCCAAGGATAGGCTGGCCCCCATGCTGCGGGACTGCCCCACCCTGTCCGGCAAAGTGCTGGACGCCGCCGACAAACGCAAGGGCAACACCACGTTCCACAAAAGCTTTCCCGGGGGCCACATTACCATGATCGGCGCCAACGCCCCATCTAAGCTGGCCTCCCGGCCTATCCGGGTGCTGCTGCTGGACGAGGTGGACCGATTCCCAGTTTCCGCCGGCCGGGAGGGCGACCCGGTGGCCCTGGCTGTGAAGCGCACCGCCACCTTCTGGAATCGCAAGGTTTTGGAGGTGTCCACCCCCACCATCAAGGGGGAATCCCGCATTGACAAGGACTTTGACAGCTCCACCGCCGAGGAATTGGAGGTGGCCTGCCCCCAGTGCGGGGCCTACCAAGAATACGCCTGGGAGCAACTGAAATTCGAGCACGAAAGTGGCAGTGATGAGGCCCACGTGCTGGGATTTGTCTGCAAGGAGTGCGGGGCCCTGTCCAAGGAAGCAGCCTGGAAGCGGCAACCCATCCGCTGGGTGGCGAAGTATCCCGGCCGCAAGTGGCGGGGGTTTCACTTAAACGAGCTGGCCTCCCCTTGGAAGCGCTGGGACGAGCTGGTGGAGGACTTCCTCCGGGCCAAGCACGACGGCGTGGAGGCCATGAAGGTGTGGCACAACACCGCCCTGGGCCTCTCTTGGGAGGAGCGGGGCGAGCTGGATATGGACGAGCTGCTTCTCCGCCGGCGGCAAATGTACAACTGCCAGGTACCGGGGGAGGTGCTGGTGCTCACAGCCGGGGTGGATGTGCAGGACAACCGCCTGGAATACGAGATTGTTGGCTGGGGCGCCGGAAAGCGTAGCTGGGGCATCCAGTATGGCGTGATTATGGGCGACCCGGGCCAGCTGGAAACCTGGACAGCCTTAGACGATGTGCTCTTCGACAACTATATCCGGGCGGACGGCCAGCAGCTTCAGGTGATGACCACCTGCGTGGACTCTGGCGGCCACTACACCAGCGAGGTGTACGCCTATTGCCGGGCCCGGGAAAGCCGGCGGGTGTGGGCCATCAAGGGCCGGGGCGGCGCGGGGGAAGCCTTTATCCAGCGGCCCAAAAGCCGCCATGCCTCAGGGGCATGGCTGTTTACCATTGGAGTGGACGTGGGCAAGGACACGTTGTCCTCCCGCCTGCAGGTGCAGTTTCCTGAGCATCCCGGCTACTGCGCTTTCCCGATGGAGTCGGGCCGGGGCTATGATGCGGCCTACTTTGAGGGCCTCACCGCCGAGCGCCGGGTGACCCACACCCAAAGCGGGCGGCCTGCCACCCGATGGGAAAAGCGCAGCGCGTCCGCCCGCAATGAGCCCTGGGACATCCGCAACTACAACCAGGCGGCGCTGGAAATTCTCAACCCCAACCTGGAGGCGTTGGAGCGCCGGAGACTGGGTGAGGCGGAACAGCCCGCCACCGCGGCCCCCAAGCCCCAGCGGCGCCGCCAGCCCCGCAGTATAGAAATTTGGTGATGGTATGACTCTTGTGGAATTTTACAGCAAGCGCCTGGAGATGTACTTGCAGGCCGAGCAGCAAATATTGGAGGGCGCCCAGTCCTACGCCGTGGGAGGCCGGAACCTGACCCGGGCCAACCTGGGTGAGATTCGGGCGGCCATTGATGATTTGTACAAGCGGCTGGCCGCTGCCGAAGCGATGGAGAAGGGCGGCGGAGCCAACAAGGTATCCGGCATTGTGCCCCGGGACGTGTGAGGAGGTGGGCCTTTGAATCTCTTTGACAAAGCGTTGGAGGCCGTGGCGCCTCTGCACGCTATGAAGCGGCAGGCAGCCCGCATGGCTTTGGGCCAGATGAAGCGGGTGGCCAACACCGGCTACAGCGAGGGTGGGGCCTCCTACGTGAAAAAGTCCCTCAAGGGGATGACCGGGGTTTCTGCCAGCCCGCAGTTGGACATTGACGCCAACCTGTGGACCCTGCGCAACCGCAGCCGGGAGCTGTACATGACCAGTCCCATCGCCGCCAGCGCCATCAAGACCAGCCGCACCAACGTGGTGGGGGCGGGCCTGCGCCTGAAGGCCCGGATTGACGCTGAGTATCTGGGTCTCTCCGAGGAGGAGGCCGACGCCTGGGAGGCCAAGGCCGAGCGGGAGTTTGAGTTCTGGGCGGAAACCCGCAAATGCGACGCCTTGAAGCTGAACAACTTCTACGAGATGCAGGCGTTGATCTTCACTGGCTGGCTGATGAACGGGGACGGCTTCTGCCTGCTGAAGTACAGCAAGCCCAGCCAGTTCATGCCCTACGGCCTGCGGCTCCAGCTGTTAGAAAGCGACCGGGTATGCACCCCTTACGCAATGGGCCTGCCCCTGGGGGCGGGGATCCCCTTCTGGGGCCAAAACCCCCAAAACGGCAACGAGATTTACAGTGGCGTGGAGATTGACAAGCAGGGGGCCACCGCAGCCTATTGGATCTGCAACCAATATCCCTACGCCATGACGGGGTATCAATTCACCGCCCCGGAGTGGACCCGGGTGCCCGCCTGGGGGGCCATCACCGGCCGGCCTAACGTGCTCCACCTCTTCGAGCCGGAGCGGGCCGAGCAGCGCCGGGGGGTACCCTTGCTGGCGCCTGTCATCGAGGAGCTGCAGCAGCTGAAACGCTACGAGGAGGCGGAGCTGATGGCGGCAGTAATCTCTAGTTTCTTCACGGTGTTTGTCACCACGGAAGGACTGACCACCCAGCTGCCTCTGGGGGAATCCCTCCCGGAAGGCACGCCTCCCATTCCCACTGGGGACAACGAATACCAGATGGGCAACGGGGCTATTGTCACTTTGGCGCCAGGGGAGAAGGTGGAAATCGCCGACCCCAAGCGGCCCAACAGTGCGTTTGACGGCTTTGTGGACGCGGTGTCCAAGACCATTGGGGCCGGGCTGGAAATCCCCGCAGATTTGTTGCTGAAGAAGTTTAATGCCAGCTACAGCGCCAGCCGGGCCGCTCTACTGGAGGCCTGGAAGCGCTTTAAGGCCAGCCGGGAGTGGCTTGCCAGAGAGTTCTGCCAGCCAGTGTACGAGCTGTTCCTCACCGAAGCTGTGGCTAGGGGACGGATTGAGGCCCCGGGCTTTTTGGAAGACCCGGTGCTCCGCCGGGCCTGGTGCGGCGCGGACTGGAACGGCCCTGCTCAGGGGATGCTGGACCCCACCAAGGAAGTCCAGGCGGCCCAGCAGCGGGTGGAAAACGGTTTTTCCACCCGGGAGGAGGAGACCATCGGCCTGACCGGCGGCAACTTCAAGCGCAACGCCCGCCAGTTGAAGCGGGAAAATCAAATGCTCAAGGAAGCGGAAGGAGGTTTGCCCAGTGAGCAAGTCCTGGATCTTAAACTGGGTGAAGGAGAGTGACCAAGTCACCGACCTGTACATCTACGACTACATTTCCCACGAGAAATCCTACGACTGGGAGAGAGGAAAACCCGGCCCCGAGGTGACCGCCCAGGAGATCGTCGATCAGCTGGCGGGCATTACCACCCCGGAGATTGTGGTGCATATCAATTCCGGCGGCGGGGACGCCACCGAGGGCGTGGCCATTGCCCAGGCTTTTAAGGACGCGAGAGCCAGGGGCAGGCGGATTTCCTGCCAGATTGACGGGCTGTGCGCTTCCGCCGCGGTGAACGTGGCCCTGGCCTGCGATCCGGTGAGGATCCCCCGCAACGCCTATATGATGATTCACGACCCCGCTTATTTTCAGGCGGGGCTTTTTACCGCCCCGGAGCTGCGCAAGTCCGCCGACCAGCTGGACGCGGTGAAGCGGGGGATTGTCTCCGGCTATGCTCAGCGCACGGGGCTTTCCAACCGGGAGATTGCCCGCATGATGGCGGCGGAGACCTGGATGACCGGCGAGGAGGCGGTGGCGGCTCACTTTGCCGACGAGCTGCTGGAGGAGTCCATTTCCATCCAGCGGGATACCGCCACCCACAATTTGCTGCTCAACGGCCGCATGGTGAACTCCGCGGCCTTTGACCATATCCCCGAGCCGCTGGAAGCGGCAGGACTATCCCCAAAGGAGGAAGAGACAATGGAAATCAAAAATCTGGAAGATCTGAAAGCCGCCTATCCCGACCTGGTTGCCCAGCTGGTGGACGCTGCCAAGCTGGAAGGCCAGACCCAGGAGCGGCAGCGGCTGCAGGCCATTGATCAGGTGGCCAGCGTGGTCAGCCCCGAGCTGCTGGACGCCGCTAAGTACGAAAAGCCTGTAGACGCCAGGGACCTTTTGTTCCAGGCGGCCAAGGAGGGCCAGCTGGTCAACCGCACCGGAGCCGCTGTGCTTGCCGGCTTTGCCCAGGACGCCCAGACTGTGAACGCCGTGGGCGGCTTCGCCAATTCCGGCGCGGCCCCCGGCCTCAGCCCGGAGCAGGCCAAGAAAGCCCAGGCCGAAGCGGCTGCCGCCAAGGCCTTCAACGCCATCGACCCCAACAAGAAGTGAGGAGGAAAAACACATGGCCTTTACCCAAGAAGTGATGAACTATGACAGCCTGCTTGCAGGCCCCACCCAGGTGATCGCCACCGTGCCCCTGGCGGCCAGCCAGACCGTGAAGCGGGGCGACCTGCTGGTGGCGGCAGTGACCATCGCCGCGGGAGCCAGCGCCAGCACCATTGCCGCCAGCTTTTCCAAGGCGGCAGCCGCAGCGGCCCCTGGCAACCTGCACATGATCGCCGCCGAGGACGTGACCACCGATTCCAGCGGCGCGGGACAGGTGCTGGCCTATGGCGCTGGCTACTACAACCAGGACGCGGTGGGTCTCACCGGCGACCTGAATACCAACAAGCTGGTGCTTCTCCAGCAGGGCATTGTGTTGGTGCCGGTGCAGTCCGGCGAAGTCACCCTGCCCGACGATGAAGATTAAGGAGGTATCCCCCTATGGCAATCGAACTGTTTGACCCTGTTACCCTGTCCGCAATGGTGCGCCAGCTGCCGGACACGCCCCAGTTTCTCAAAAATATGTTTTTCCGCAACCGCGTCACCGAGCCTACCACCAAAGTGGCCTTCGACGTGTACAAGGGCAAGCGCCGGGTGGCTCCCTATGTGTCCATGCGGGCCAAGACCCCCGTTGCCCAGAAGATCGGCTACACCACCAACGAGGCGGAGACCCCCTTGGTGGCCGTGAAGGACGTGACCACCATTGAGGACGTGCTGAAGCGGATGCCCGGCGAGGTGCTGATGAATTCCGGCACCTCTCCCCAGGAGCGGGGCATGGAGCTGCTGGCCATGACCATGCGGGACTTTGACGCCCAGATTGGCCGCCGGGAGGAAGTTATGTGCTCTGAGGCCCTGTTCGATGGGGTGATCCATGTCCGGGGCGAGGATGTGGACTACGACATTGATTTCGGCTTGAGCAACACCGGCACTGCCGCTGTGCTGTGGGACGCCGCCAGCTCCACCGCAGACCCCATCCAGGACCTGCAAGCCTGGGCGCAGGAGTGCATCATCAAGGGCTATAAGACCCCCAACGTGTGCGTCATGTCCCAGAACGCTTACGACGCCTTCCTGGAGCGGTGCATCGCCCTGGGCTACCTGAACCAGTGGCACCTGCTGAACCTGGAGAGCGAGCCGCAGATTATGGCGGACGGGGTGTACTACGCGGGGCGCCTGCGGATGCCCAACCTGCGGATCTACGTCTACAACCAGTATTACATCGACGACTGGACCACCCCCGGCACCCCGGTGGAGAAAAACATGGTGCCCAAGGGCAAAATTTTGATTGCCTCGGATTCCATGCTGTCCACCCTGTTCTACGGCGTGCTGGCCTACTCCGATCCCATGACCCGCACCATCACCGACGTGATGGGCACCCGGGGCGCCGACTCCTGGATTGAGAAGGACCCTGACCGGCGGTATTTCCGCATGTCCAGCCGCCCCCTGCCCGTACCCCAGGAAATCGATTCCTGGTATGTGGCCGCCGTGGCCTCCACCACCTGAGAGGAGGGTTGACCGATGATTCAAACGAAAAAGGCTGGCGTCCTCTACAAGGGGAAGATCCGAAAGGCGGGGGAGCTGCTCTCCCTGCCCGCCCAGGAGGAGGAGCGCCTGGTCCGAGAGGGATGGGCCACTTTTGCGGAGGCTTGGCCCGCTGCTCAGGACACCCCTAATACCAGCGCCCCTGAGGATGAACCCAAGACAGATGCCCCTGAGGATGAACCCAAGACAGATGCCCCTGAGGATGAACCCAAGACAGATGCCCCTGAGGAGTTGGAGCCCAAGCGTCCCCGGAGCCGCCGAAAATGAGCAAAACCTTTAAAGAGTGGATGCACCAGGACATCTCTCAGGTGTTCATCGACGTGGAGGAGCACGGGGACCTGGCTACCATCAACGGGGCCCAGGTGCCTGTGGTGTGGGACGGGGACGAACTGAACTACCGCATCCGCGCCGACTACCAGGGCCTGCTGGTGGGGGACGCCCTGTTCTACATCTCCGCCGAGAGCTGGGAGCAAGTGCCAAACGTGCGCCACCCGCCCCGAGCGGATGAAGCCATTCTCATCGACGGCCGGCACGCCACCATCACAATGGTACAGGAAAACGCCGGGGTGTACGACATCACCATCACCTATGCCGGGACGGGGAGAGATTATGCGTATTGAAGCGCGCTTTGACGAAAAAGAGCTGAAGAAGCTCACCAAAGTTTTGAAAAAGGCCCCGGAGGAGTGCCGGAAGGGGCTGTCCTCTGCCATCAACCGCAGCGTGAAAACCACTAACACTGCCATGCAGAGGGCCGTCACCACCCGGTACAACATCAAGAAAGGGGCCCTAAACGGTGGGGACAGCTTCAAAAGCGACAGCTCCAACAACCTGGTAAAGCCCATCCTGTCTACACCGGCAAAGCTGCAGGGTGGCATTGAGGTACGGGGCACAAGGCTTTCCCTGGTGGCCGCCCGGGGGATGATTACCCCTAAGGAACCGAAAAGCCACAAGGGCAAGACTATGCGGCAGATCAAGCGGATGGCGTATCCCTCTGTAAAGGTGGTAAAAGGCCAAAAGACCCGCTACCCCCACGCTTTTGTGGCTCGGGGGAAAGGCGGCACGGTGGGCCTGTTCTCCCGGCAGCGGGGAAGACGCACCATTGAAATGCAGCGCACTCTCTCCCCGGCCAACATGGTGCGGGAGACAAGCGTGGTAAACGCCACCCAGACCGCCGCCAGAGAAGCTCTGGAGAAGAACGTGGCCCACGAGATTGAATACCGAATGGGGAGGCTTGCCAAATGACCACCCAAGACGCCCTGGACGACCTCCAGGCTTTCCTAGAGATGGCCGTCCAAGAAATGGACATGAAGTACCAGCGGGAGGAAATAGACCCGCCCAAATATGTGACGCCCTATGTAGCGCAATGCTACTGGCCCCATAAGAATTTCATCCCCGGAGGTTTCCAGACCCCGGGGATTTTGATTGCCCTGGACACCGCCGAGGACACCGGCCAGGAGAACACCTTGGACGTGCGTCTGGTTTGCACTACCTATGGCGGCGGTATGTACCGGGATACACAGATTCCTGACGCATCCGGCTATAAAGACCTGCTGAGTATGATGGAACGGCTGAAAACCTCCCTCATTACCCAGTGGGCCTTGGGCCGGGGGAACCTCCGCAGGCCTTTGGAAATGGGAATGTACGACAGCGAGCTGAGCTGGCCCTATTGGTACGGCTACCTGCGGCTGTCCCTGGACATCCCTGTGACCGAATACCCCATGCGGGGGGACTATTCCAACGAAATGGAGGACTTTTTACATGGCTTACGCGGCTGAATACAAGCATGGCGTATATGGGGAGCAGGTCCCCTTTGCCAACAGCTCTATCCCTGCCAGGGGGACGGTGCCGGCCTATATCGGCACAGCACCCATCCAGCAGGTGAACACCCAGGGCGCGGCTGACTTTGACTACTCGCCCTACATTAACACGCCCCTGCTCATTAAGCGCTACCGGGATGTGGAGTCCAGCTTGGGCTACTCCACGGACTGGGCCAACTTCACACTTTGCGAAGCCGTTTCCGCCCACTTTTTGGCTGGGGACGCGCCCATTGGCCCCATTGTATGTGTGAACATGACCAACCCCGCCAAGCTGGCCTCGGAGAACACCGAAACCCCTGTCACCCTGTCCGGAGCGGCGGGGGACAAGACCGGCGTGCTTTCCGACCCCCTGGCGGCCATTGAGAACGTGACACTCTCCGCCACTTCCGGGGCCTTGGCCAAGGGCACCGACTACACCATGAGCTATGTGGGTGGGGCCATTCAAATTCATGTGACGAAATCTGGCTTTTCGGATTCCACCGTTACCGCCACCTACAAGCAGATTGACGTAACTCAGACCACCCTGACCTCTACGGTGTTCGCCCAGGCCCTGGCTGCTCTGGATGTGGCGGAGGTGAAAACCGGGGAAATCTGCAACATCCTCGCTGCCCCGGGCTGGTCCCATCTGCCCGCCTACCACACGGAGTTGCTGGCCAAGGCCAACGACCGCCTGGCTAAGAAGTGGTACACCATCGCTGTGTCGGACATCCCCGCGGACTCCACCGTGAACACCCCCGCCGCTGCGGTGGAGTGGAAGGAGGAGAACCAGTACACCGACCGCCTGGACAAAGTTTGCTGGCCTATGACCACTTTCCAGGGGCAGAAGTACCACCTCTCCACCTTGGCGGCGGTGGATATGCAGACTGTGGACACCGGCGCCGACGGCATTCCCTATATTTCCCCCTCCAACAAGGCCATCAACGCGGACGCCACCATTTTGGAGGACGGCACGGAGGTGTTTGTCTCCGAGGTGACCGGCAATTCTCTCAACGAGGTGGGAATCACCACGGTGAACATCATCCGGGGCGGCCTGCGGCTGTGGGGGCCCCACATGGCGAACTACGACTTTAACACCGAGGAGGACATGCTCCCCGAGGACAAGCAGGACGCATCCATCCGCATGGGGTTGTACCTGCTCAACTACTTACAGTACAACTACATCGACCAGGTGGACATGCCCTTTGCCCGCCGGGATATCGATGCCGTTTTGGCCAGTGTGCAGCAATGGCTCAACGCCCTGGTAAACGCCGGCCAGCTGCTGTATGCCACCGTGTCCTTCGACGCTGACGACAACACCACCGACGCCATGATTTCCGGCGACTTCGTGTTCAACATCAAGGACACCTTCACGCCTAACGCCAAGAGCCTGACCTTCCGGTGCCAGTACACCACCGCCGGGCTTTCTTCTCTCACGGGAGGTGAATCCGCATGATTACCAGCAATAAGACCGTCCAGTACGCCGTCTACAGCCGGGACGGCGGCAGCCCCGCCTATGTGCAGGACACCACCACCATCACCCGACCCAGCCTGGAATTTTTGACAGACACCCTGTCCGGCGCCGGCATCAACGGCGAGATCGACATGCCCACCTACGCCCAGCTGGGGTCCATGACCTATGAAATCGGCCTGCGGCGCACCAACCCCCGGGCGGTGGCCCTGCTGTCCCCCGGTACCCACGAGCTGGAGACCCGCTGGGTAACGGATACCATCGACACCTCCACCGGGGCCGCCAGCGTCTCCGCCAACAAGGAGATTGTCAAGGGCTTTGCCAAGTCCCTGGAGGGCGGCACCCTGGAGAACAACGCCAGCCAGGAGGCTAACCTGGTGCTGGAGATCGCCTATTACAAATACATCCAGGACGGGGAGACCCTGCTGGAAATCGACAAGCTGAACAACGTGTTCCTGGTAAACGGCGTGGACTACGCCCAGGCCGTCCGCGACAACCTGTAAGGAGGCAGCATGGAAGTTTTGAAGTTGAAGCGCCCCGTGAAAATCGACGGGGAAGAAAAGACAGAGATCCCCTATGACCTGGAGAAGCTCACCGGCAGCGACCTGGAAACCGCCCTGCAGGACATGAAGCGAAACGGCATCCAGGTGGGGGCCATTGAGATTGACCCCTCCTACCACATGGCCATTTTCGCCCAGGCGGCGGGCGTCGCCTATGAGGACGTAAAGCGCATGTCCGCCAAGGACTGCAAAAACGCCATTGCCCTGGTGCGGGCTTTTTTCATCGGCGATTCGGAGGATTCCTCCGCCAGCGAGACCTCCGCCGAATAAGGGCCTTTGTCACCATGCACACCGCCACCTCTTACCGGGAGGCGGGAGAACTTCCTCTGGAGGAGCTGCTGGACCTATACGGGGAAGTGGTGGATTGGCTGAAAAAGACGGCTCCTAAGCCGAAAAAGTGAGGTGATTCCGTGGCGAAAAGCGTAGTGGAAACCACGATAGAGCTTCTGGGCAAGCTGGACCCCAGCGTCCAGAAGGTGATGGGGCAGGCCCAGAAAGCGGCCTCCAAAACCGGAGACGCCATAGGCAAGGCCCTCTCCGCCGGGTTTAAGGTTGGCGTGGCAGCGGCAGGGGCGCTGGCCACCGCCCTGGTGAAAATCGGCACGGAGTACCAAGCCGCTACGGGCCAGATTTCCGCCGCCACAGGGGCTACCGGCGCCGAGCTGGAAAGCCTCCAAGGCGTAATGGAGAACGTCTACGGCAACAACTACGGCGACAGCATGGCGGACGTGGCCGACGCTGTGGCCACTGTCTCCCAGCAGATGAAAGGCCTCTCCAATGGCGAGCTGCAAAGCGTCACGGAAGGGGCCTTTGCTTTGCGGGACGTGTTCCAGTACGACGTGGCCGAAAGCGTCCGGGCTGCCAACGCCCTGGTAAATAACTTTGGCATATCCGGCGACGACGCCATGAACCTGATTGCCGCCGGTGCCCAGAACGGCCTGGACTTCTCTGGGGAGCTGCTGGACACCATCAGCGAGTACAGCGTGCAGTTTGCCAAGGTTGGCATCGATGCGGACCAAATGTTCCAAATCATGCAGGCCGGGGCAGACTCCGGCGCCTGGAACCTGGACAAGGTGGGCGACGCTATCAAAGAGATGTCCATCCGGGTGGTGGACGGCAGCGATACCACTGCCGCCGGTTTCCAAGCCATCGGTATGGATGCGGATATCATGGCGCAGAAGTTTGCCGCCGGCGGGGAAACCGCCCAGCAAGCCTTCCAGGAGACCATCCAAGCCCTGGCCGGCATGGAAGACCCGGTACAGCAGAACATTGCCGGGGTCAACCTGTTTGGCACCATGTGGGAGGACTTAGGCCCCGAAGTGGTGGCGCAGCTTGCCTCCATCACAGATGAGGCCTACGCTGCCGGGGACGAACTGCAAAAGATGCAGGAGGTCAAGTACGATAACCTGGGGGACGCTCTCAAAGGCTTAGGGCGCCAGCTTGAGGTGGAACTGCTGCCCCTGGCCAACGAGCTCACCAGCTTTTTGACGGACATTTTCCAAGAGATAGACCTTTCTGGTCTGGGAGAAGGGCTTATGGGGCTGATTTCCACAGTGACCACCACCCTGGGACCCGCGGTGCAGCCTTTATTGGATTTGTTTGGTTCCCTGTTCTCTGCAGATACTTTTTCCAGCCTGGGCGGAGTGCTGACCGGCCTGCAGGGGCCGCTCCAATCGTTGGCTACATTCTTGCAGCCCATCATTTTGGCGTTTTCCCAAATGGCGCAGAATGTTTTCCCGGTGTTTGTGGCTGTGGGCCAGACGGTGGCGGGGGCTATTTCCCAGATATTCCAGGCCCTTTCCCCGCTGATGGCGCCCTTGCAGCAGCTGGCAATGTCCATTTTCCCGGCCATTTCTGCGGTGCTGGGGGCGGTGGGCCAGGCGTTTATCAACCTGGTAAACGTGGTAATGCCGCCCATTACGGGGCTTATCAGCTTCCTGATGCCCGCCTTCCAGGGGCTGTTGACCATCCTCCAGAATGTTATCAACTTCATCACCAACATCTTTACCGCCAACTGGTCCGCCGCCTGGCAGAATGTCACCAACATTTTCGGCACCATTTGGGGCGGCATTGTGGGCTTGGTGAAAGGGCCTATCAATGCAGTGATTGGGATTATCAACTCTGCCATTGGGGCCATCAACTCCATTTCTGTTACCATCCCTGACTGGGTGCCCTTGGTGGGCGGCCAGACCTTGGGCTTCAACATTCCCCAGATTCCCATGCTGGCCACCGGCGGCACCATCGAGCAGCCCATGCTGGCGGTGGTGGGCGACGCTCCGGAAACCATTGTGCCCCACGGCAACACCCCCCGCAACCGGGCCCTTTTGGGCGAGGCCGCGGCTGGGGTGGGGGCTTCCATCGGCGGGACGGTGGTCAACTTCAACGTGACCATTTCCGGCGGGGCGGACGCCGCCTCTGTCACCCAGGGCCTTTTGGACGCCGAAGACGAGCTGGAGCGCCGTCTGGACGCCTACTTTGCCAAGAAAGCGAGGCTGAGCTTTGCGTGACCTACTACCGCACACTATACGAAACCTCCCAGGGGGAGCGCTGGTACGACATTGCCTGGGCCTTTTATCACAATCCCAGCCTGACGGCGCCCCTGGTGGAGGCCAACCCCCAGTTTGCTGACCGGCTGTTTTTTGAGGCTGGCTTGCAACTGAAAATCCCCATGCTGCCGGTGCAGCCACCCAGTACCCTGCCCCCCTGGAAGCGGGTGAGCACAGGATGATGCAGTTTTTCTACGAAAACGTGGACGTGCTCCAAGAGGGGACAAAGCTCAACGCCTGCGTCATGCACGACAGGGCCGGGGGAGAGGCGGACGGCCTCACCGCCGTGTTCGCGGACCCCACGGGAAAATGGGCTGCCTGGAATCCCCAGCGGGGGGACCGGGTGCGCCTGGTAGACGGCGACTTTGACAGCGGTGTGCTCTATGTGGATGACCCCCAGATTTCCGGGGGCTTTTTCCGTTTGGAGGCAGTTTCTGTACCACCCACCATCCGGCAGCCCCGCACCAAGGTGTGGCGGGATGTGCGCCTCTCCGAGATAATCTCCGACATGGCGGACCAGGCGGGGCTTGCCTTTCAGACCTACAGCATCCAGGACTACCACTACAACGCCATCTCCCAGCGTGCGGAGACGGACATGGCCTTTCTGGCCCGTGTATGCCTGCGGGAGGGTTACGCCGTAAAGGTGACAGACGGGGCCCTGGTGGTATTCTCCGAGCAGGCCCTGGAAAACGCTGCCCCTCAGGCCACAGTGGACAGGACCCAGACCGCCCCGGAACAGGATTTCCAAGCGGGAGTGGGGCTGTTGTCCTCCTCCCAGGTGAGGTACTTCAACATCCAGGAAAGCCGGCAGATTTCGCAAACCGTGACAGACCCCGCTATCACCGGCGGGGCCAGCCGCCGCAACGAGTACTGCAGCACCGACGGGGAAGCCCAGCGCTGGGCCTATGGCTACCTGCGGGCGGCCAACAAACGCGCCCATACGGGAAGAATCCAGCTGCTGCAGCAATCTGCCTTTGCCGCGGGGAGCACTGTCAACCTGACGGGCTTTTCTGGAGACAACAACGGCGCTTGGTTTGTCTATGGGGTGGACCAGGACGCCGTGAACGCCCGCACTACCCTGCTGCTGCGCCGGCCGCTGGATTACTGAGAGGAGGATGCCCATGATTGCTTCCTTTGGCTCGAAAACCTTTGAGGTGAGCACCAACAAAATCTATACCCCTTCGGACATCAGCCTTTCGGAGTCCCTGTCCTATGAGGAGCAGGAGCGGTCCGGGGACAAACCAGCCATCTACCCAAAGGCCCTGGGGGCGCTGTCCCAGACCCTGACCGTGAAGCTGGACGCCCGCTGGGTGGACGTGGAGCAGGAGCTCACCTGGTGGCTGGTGAAGATGCGCACCGCCGTGCCGGAAACTCTGATGCTGGGCAATCGGGCTTGGGGGGCGGGAAAGGCTCTGCTCACCAAGGTGGACTTGTCCGACCTGGTGATTGGAGGCGGCGGGCGGTATCTCTCCGCCACCTTGTCCCTGTCCTTCATCGAGTACGTGGCCGCCGGTACCGACGAGGACGGCAACCCTGCTGAGACAGGGCCGGGCATCAAGGCGGCCAGAATCCAGCTGGCAGAAACGATGGTGAAAGCATGACACTGAAATTTTCCACCGGTGACGCCATTGACTGGAACGCCACCGGCATTGAGCAGATAAAAAACAATGTGTTAAACATTTTGCGGACCCGCCTGGGAGAGGTGCCCTACATGCCCACACTGGGCATCCGTTTTGACTATGTGGACACGCCCCTGGGGGAGGCCCAGGCCAGTTTGGTGGCGGAGATCCGGCAGCAGCTTGCCCGCTGGGAGCCGGACGCCATGCTGGACAGCCTGACCATTGTGCCGGGAGAGGACGGCGACTATCAGATTGAGGTGGTGATTTCCCTGTGAGCGGTCTTTTTGTGGATATTGACCCCTCCACCATTGTGCCCCAGCTGGTGGAGGATTTTGAAAACGCCCTGGGGGTGGTGCTAAAGGCAGGGGACCAGCGCAGGGAGTTCTTGCAGGGCTTTGGCTATGTGTTCACCACGGCTTTGCAGCAGGTGGAGATGACCGGCGAGGTCAACTTGCTCCAGTACGCCTACGGCACCTATCTGGACAAGCTGGGGGAGCTGGTGGGCGTCACTCGCCTACCCGCGGACTACGCCGACTGCACGGTGCAGTTCACCCTCTCCGGGGCCCAGCCCCAGGCAGTGCAGATTCCAGAGGGTACCCGCGTCACCCCGGACGGGGCACTGTTCTTCGCCACCACCCAGCTGCTGACCATTCCCAGCGGGCAGACCAGCGGCACCGTGCTGTGCCGGGCCACCCAGCCCGGGGAGCAGTACAACGGCTACCTTCCCGGGCAAATCAACATGTTAGTGGACGGCGTCAACTACGTGGCCACGGTTTCCAATACCACGGAAAGCGGTGGCGGGGCGGACATCGAGGACGACGACAGCCTGCGGGAGCGCATCCGCATGGCGCCCTTGGCGTTTTCCACTGCCGGCCCTTCCGGGGCTTATGAATACTTTGCTCTAAGCGCTGACCCTTCGGTTGGGGACGTGTATGTGGTGCGGCTGCAACCCGGCACCGTGGGCATCTATGTGGTGAAAACCGGCGGCGTCATCCCCGAAAGTGACGACCCGGTGCTGGCCGCGGTTTTGGCCGCCTGCGACGACAAGACCCGCCGCCCCTTGACGGACAACGTGCAGGTGCTGCCGGCGGTGGCCAGCAACACCACCATTGCCGCCCAGTATTGGATTGCCGAAGGGGATCAGGCCCGGGCGGCCAGCATCCAGGCGGCGGTGAGTCAGGCGGTGGAGGACTACAAGTCCTGGCAAACCGAGCAGATAGGCCGGGCCATCAACCCCGATGAGCTGCGGAAGCGGATGCTCAACGCCGGGGCCAGTCGTATCACCCTCACCGCGCCGGAATACACAGTGCTGGAGGAAAACCAGGTGGCCCAGTTCACCGCCACCAATGTGACATACCAGGGGGTGGGCTGATGCTGCTGAAAGCTCTTGTCTCCGCGGTGGATGTGGGAAGCGCCACCGCAGAGTTGATCTTGCCGGAATTCGACAACGCCGTCACCGGGCCCATCCCATTTTACCGGCGGCAGATCGACAGCCAGCGGGCTCAGGAACTCATCGGGAAATTTGTGGTGCTGGCGGTGTTTGGGGACGACTGGAACGACGGGGTGATTTTATGAAGCTTTCTGAGTTGGATTTGCAGGAGTTCCTTCCCGCCTGGATGCGCACCGACGAAAACGCCAGGGCCCTGGCCTACGCCGTGGAAAGGCAGCTGGAAAGGCTTATCTCCCAGTTTGGCGCTCTGGTGATCTACGCCGCCATCGACGCCCAGAGCGACGCCATTCTGGACGAGTTGGGCTGGCAGTTCAACATTCCGGAGTACTCCTCCAGCCTGCCCATTGCCACAAAACGGGCATTGATTCAAACGGCCATCCTCACCCACAAGCAGCGGGGCACTGTAGCTGCCGTGGAGCGGGTGGTCTCCGACATCTTTGGAGACGGCTGGGTGGAGGAGTGGTTTGACTACGAGGGCGACCCCTACCACTTTCGAGTGCACACCTCCAACGTCTCCGCCGGGGATGAGGAGGCCGCCTACTTTGACAGTGTGGTAAAGAGCACCCAGAACGTGCGCTCTTACTTGGAGGCCGTCATTATTGAAAGCGTGATGGAGATGGGCCTCTACTGGGGCGGCTACCTCCACACCGCGGAAACCATATACATCTAAAAGGAGGCGCACATGGCAGCTTTTCCGAAAATGACTTTGACAAACGCCGGACAGGCCCTCCAAACCAAGGTGCTGGCAGGGGCCACGCTGACTTTTACCCGGATCGCCCTGGGGGATGGGCAGCTCAATGGTCAGCCCATTGCACCACTGACAGCCCTTATCAGCCAGAAAGCTACCGTGGAGGTGGATTCTGTCCGGGTGGTAAACACCAGCACAGCCCAGGTGGCGGGATTCTTCTCCAACGCGGACATTTCCACGGGCTTCTGGTGGCGGGAAACCGGTGTTTTCGCCCAGGACCCAGACGTGGGGGAGATTCTCTACGGCTACACCAATGCCGGGGACGCGGGGGACTACATCCCCACTGTGGAGGACAACCGCATTGAGAAGTACATCTACTGTTCCATCGCCGTGGCCAATGCCGGTACGGTGAACATCACCATTCCCAGCTCGGACACCTATATCCCCATGAGCCAGAAGGGCGCCGCGGGAGGCGTGGCAACTCTGGACAGTGGGGGGAAAGTCCCCGAAGACCAGCTGCCGGATCTGGTGGCCCAAAACGTCTCCTACACCAACCCCTCCCAGCCCACCGTGGAAAACGTGAAGCAGGCTCTGGACATCTTGCAGGAGGGATTGGAAAACGGCACCATCACCGCCGTGGAGGCGACCGCCGCCGCCTCGGGATGGAGTGGCTCTCCCGCTGCCCAGACCTTGTCTATTGCCGGCATGACGGCGGACTCCCTCTACTGGGTGGGGCTGAACTCCACCGCCACCTATGCCCAGCGGGACGCCGCTCGGAAAGCCGTCATTGCCCCTACGGCCCAGGGGACAAGCTCCCTGACCCTCACCTGCGACGGCGTGACCCCCACCGTTGACCTGCCCATTTTAGTCTTTCTCTCGGGAGGTGCTTCTTAATGCCTGGTATTAACATGATGCCCAGCGGCTCCACCTTGCAGATTCCCCTGGACGCCTGTACCAATTTTTCCGGCAAGGCGGGCAACGCCCAGGTTACTCTCACCTGGACCGACCCAAAGGACAAGTACGCCACCCCGGAAGGGGAAACCGCCCAGGACCCGGATCAGCTGGTCAGCGTGTGGGACCACACGGTGCTGGTGCGCAAGACCGGCTCCCAGCCTGCCGGCCCGAACGACGGCACGGTGGTGGTGTCTTCCAGTGTGAGAAATCAGTACCAAAGTACAGGATATACAGACACCGGTTTGACCAATGACACCACTTACTATTACGGTGTGTTTGCTTACAACAAGGACGGCGTAGCCAGTGCGGGGGCGTTTGTGAATGCCACGCCAATGGCCGGGACGCCGGTATCGAGCCTAGCAGTAGGCACCCTGATAAAGATAAATGAGAACGGCGCACCCGTGGAGTATATGGTAGTAAACCAGGGTCTTCCGTCGGCTATGTACGACACAAGCTGTGACGGGTGCTGGGTGCTGCGAAAGGACATTGCGGAAAAAAGGACGTGGGACAGCACAAATAACGACTATAAGAATTCTGACATTCACGCTTATTTGAACGGTAACTGGACTTCCCGGTATGAAGCGGGGATTTTGTCCCAAATCAAACAGGTGAAAATCCCGTATCAGAACGGCACTGGTTCTGGAGGCTCGGTAGCGTCCGGCGCAAACGGCCTGAGCTGCAAAATCTTCCTTCTGTCCGGTTACGAGCTGGGCTGGACCACCAGCGACAACTTGGACTTCCCTCGTGACGGTGCAAAACTCTCGTACTTCATTTCTGGTACAAGCAGTTCCGCTAATAACAAGCGCATCGCCAATTATAACGGCAGCGCCTCCATCTGGGGGCTCCGCTCCCCGAGCACCGGCGGCCCCGGCCTCGTCTGGAGCGTCAAATCCAATGGTAGCTACAACTACTTGGACTACAACGGCACTGATGGGGTTCGGCCCGCCCTAATCCTCCCCTCCACCGCCCTTGTAGACCAAGACCTAAACCTAATCGAAACCGCCGCTCAAACAACCGCTCTGTTAGCCGCATAAGGAGGCCCTATGTACAAAATTCTCACCGACCAAAACAAGCTGCTGGGCTACGCTGCCCAGCCCAACTACATCAAAAAAACTGCCGCCGGCATTGTCCCCTGTACCCCTGTAGAGGCAACAGGCTTGAACTTCAAGGGCGTAGTTTACAACCTTATCGGGCACTCTGATTTTGAGGAAGCAGGCACCGCGTATGCCAGTATGGTAACGGATGCAGAGCTGAATCAGATGAAGGAGAGCTCAGAGCAGCAAACCACCGATTTGCAGCTCGCTTTGGTGGACGTGTACGAGCAAGCTCTTACTGTCCAGCAGAGCAACGAGCAGCAAACCACAGACCTGCAGCTGGCAGTCGTAGAGCTCTACGAGGCAATGCTTGCCAGCTCCGGCAGCGAAGAGACACCCACTGAACCCACCACAGAAGGAGGCGAAGAGTAATGATTGCAAGAGTGTATGCTGACCTTATCCGCAAGGGCTTAAAGACTCTGGAGTCCGTCCCCGAGGCCATCCGCGAGGAAGTCTCCAAGATTCTAAATCCTGATGAAGAGAACGCCGGTGAAGAGTAATGTTACTCCGCATCCGGCTTTTTCTTATTAGACTACTGCTAGGAAAGGAGGTTGAGATTATGGCTGCTGTCTACGCTACCCTTATCGTCAAGGGCCTGCGCACTTTTGATAGTGTTCCCGCCCTGGTGCAGAACCAGGTAAAGGAAATCCTGGTCGCCCTGGAGCTCGAAGAGCTCGCGCAGTGATTGAGACCATCGACTACGTACGGATGTAGGGGGAGTAGGCTTTAAGCCTCTCCCCCTATTTTTCCGTATCTGGAGGAAGTTATGACGGGATTGGAAGAATTTGAGAAAATATTTGGGAATATCACCGTTCTGAACGTCCTGGAGCTTGCCCTCGCCGTGGCGTTTGTGATTTTCCTGTACAAAAAGGGCAAGACCTACAAGGTGCTGCGGGAGATGACCGTCACACCCGGCTGGGAGCCTCCCGCCCTGCTGAACGACTTCTACGAGGAGGTGGTGGAGTGATACTCCTTTTTAGCGACTGGGTGCTGTCAAAGCCTCAGGGTGGGTTGCTGGGCTACCAGTACGACAACCTCACCAGGGAGCTGGTTGTTCAAGGCGACTTGCCAGAGGGGTGGACATGGGACATGCTGGTCAGCGCCAGTGGAAACAGCGATACCTGGCCCTTGGCTTTAGGAGACGGGCAGGCGTCTATCACGCTGACAGACGACAATCTTTCTGTGCGCGGCGAATACTATCTCCAGCTGCGAGGTACCAACGGCGACCAGGTGCGGCACACGAACGTCATCACGGCGTATAACTCCCGGTCTTTGTCTGGGGCTGGGCAGTGGCCCACTCTCCCCACCGAGTGGATACAGGCGGAAAAAGACATAAAAGAATTGAATGCCCATCCCCCCGTACCTGGCTCAGACGGGTATTGGCTTCTCTGGGATTTAAGCAGCCATTCGTACCAAGAAAGCGACCTGCCAGTCCCTGTAGGGCCTGCCGGTCCTCCGAACGTCCTGGAGATCGGCACAGTGGAAACCCTCCCGGCCGACCAGCAAGCAACGGCCAGTATCACCGGGGAATCTCCTGCGCAAAAGCTGAACTTGGGAATCCCGCAAGGCAAGCAAGGTGCTACAGGTAATCCTGGCGCCCCTGGCAAAGACGGCGTACAACTCAACGACAGCGCTGTAAACGCCACAGAGGCGTGGAGCAGCAAAAAGATTGCAGATACTTTCTGCCCACCCTTTACCGAGACAGGCAACCCCATCACGTGCAACCCTGTGGAGGACTATCCACTCAGCGCTGTGGTGACGTTGAAGCCCAAGCAGGCGGGCACGGGTGACCCCAGCCCGGAGAATGTGAGGCCGATTTCTGGGAGAACGTCTGTAGAGGTGACAAGGTGTGGGAAGAATCTGTTAAATCCCGAAAATGTAACACTAATAAGTGGCGGTTATGGGCTGACTGTCACGTATGAGGACGAAAACATATTTCATATTGTTGGGAAGCCAAACAACCACGACAATGCGGATTTGTCGTTTACTGTTGCGAAAACGTTAGACTACAGTTTATCGGGCAAAGGCTTAGTTATTACTGCGTTCAGTTTATCGGGAAATTTAACCGTAGTCAATGCATACGGACTAAGAACATCAACAGAAAAAGAAATTGCAATCACTGCATATCTTGATAACACAGTAACCTATGATGCGCGAATCCAATTAGCGGTTGGCGTGGAGAATTTAACCACCTACGAACCCTACCAAGGCGAAACCTCCACCCTCACCCTCCCAGAAACTATCTACGGCGGCACGGTGGATGAGGTGACGGGGATAGGGGAAAAGACGTGGGGCTATATAGCCAGCTATAACGGGGAATCGCTGCCGGGAGAATGGATTAGTGACCGGGATGTGTATTCCGATGGGACAACCCCCACCACTGGGGCACAGGTGGCTTACAAACTTGCGACTCCCGAACCTTTCCAAGCCACCGGCAACCAGCCCCTGCCCGCTGTGGCTGGCTTGAACACTGTTTACACCGACGGGGAAAGCCTGGACGTGACCGGCCGGCAAGACCTGCTGTACACCCTGCAAAACATGCAGGCACAAACCACAAACTTAAATCGCTTTATAGCGGAAGGAGGCACACGATGACTGTAAAACCGATGATTGAAAGCACCATCCTCTCTGG
>ERZ1090861.326-NODE-326-length-30282-cov-14.071823_pt1 | contig 30282 bp, 33 predicted proteins | sample MGYA00478482_ERZ1090861 | MGnify/ENA primary metagenome ERZ1090861 (study PRJEB33644, sample SAMEA5815744) | chicken gut metagenome | biome: Chicken; feature: Gastrointestinal Tract; material: Caecum | place: Ireland | collected 2019-01-01 | study: A study of the... | reverse complement strand
CGAGATCGCTCAGTGTCTCGTGGGCTCGGAGATGTGTATAAGAGACAGGAGTAATGTGAGCACAGATGCGATAGTAGATTTAGTATGTTTAGCAGACTATATTACTTCAAATACTAGTACAGAAAATTATAGTTTAAGAATGATAATAAAAGAATATTGGGGAAGTGTAGATAGTGCTTTGTTAAGTCAAATTTCTACATTAGAAGACAATAAAGAGACAAAAGAAAATGAAATAGTAACATTAGAAACGACAATAGCAAATGATGGTCTTGACCAATCAATAACAAGTCAAGAAGCATATTTTGAATGTCGAACAACTCCTACAATTGAAATTGAAGCTTTCCCAAATCCAATTGATAAAAAGTTCTATGAATTTCAAGGAATTTATAAACAAGCAGAAAATGTCCCAGTGACTTATTTTAGATGGATTCTGACAAATGCTATTACAGGAGAAGTGTTAAAAGATACAGATGTTATTCCAAGTCCAGATTTAAGGTTCTATTATGATGGCTTTCTAAATGATTATAAATATACTATTCAATTAATAGTTACAAATCAAAATAATATAACAGTACAAACAGAACCAATAGAATTTAAAGTCGCATATGTAGAAGTTATGATAGAAAACTTCTTGACAGCAACAAGTAGTACGGATGAACATGGAATCATAGTTGAGTGGTCTGGAATTCATGGAGTAAGTGGAACAGTTTATGGAGATTATACTTATATTAAAGATATTCCAGTAGTTACTCATACATCATTACAACTACCAAAAGGAAGTTCTATTGTATTTGATAAAGATAATGATGCTCAGCTAAAAATACCAGCAGCCACTGCGGCACATATTATCAGTATTAGAATTGATGACCCAGGAATAGAAACAATATATGAAGCAACAGGGTCAAATGGTGGTTTAGATTATTATAAAAGGCTAACCTTAGAAGGAAATGAATTGGTTTATGATATTAATGGAATGAAAGAAATCAGGCATACAATAATTCCAAGTACGATTTATTGGTATGTAATATTTATGTTGCCAGATAAACTAATTGTTTCTCAGAAGATTGCAGATGGATTATTCCCAGCTACGGACTTATATCCACATGTAAACCTATATCCAAAACCACTAACATATGTAGATATTGAAGGGGAGGTGTTAATATAAAATGGCTATTACAAGAATTGAGATGAATGGAGCTCAAACAATAGATTATGTATGGGTAACAACAACAGAATTTGATGATGACACTATAATACAAATGGCAGATATTGGTCATGAACCAAGTTGGGATTCTGGAACCATAATATTAGCCACTTTTGATAACACCTTAAATGGTGGAAATATAGTTAATACTTTTGGAAAAGGTTTAGTAGGTTGGTCTGTATATAGACAAAAAGCCGATGGTGGATATTTAGAGTATGTTCGTACTGTTGGAGCAGGACAGAACTATGTTGTAGATTATAATAATGTTTTTGGAGAAGAATATATCTATTATTTATTTCCTAATACAGAAGATACTATATCAAGTCCATTTCAAAGTAATAGAGTAAAAGCTTGTTGGACAGAGTGGGCTTTGTTAGTATGCGACGAGGGAGATAAAGAAAACGAATATAAAGTAATGGAAACCTACTTGTTTCAATTAAATAGGAATGTAGGACAAATGAATAATAATGCAGATGTTCAAGTTAATAAAACATATACTCAATTTCCTAAAATAACAAAAGGAACTTCTAATTATTTAAGTGGTCAATTATCAAGTTTAGTTGGTTACTTAAATGAAGTTGAGGGAGATTTACAATACTATGAAACAACAGAAATGATGGATAAATTACAAGCATTATCTACTGACCCAAGAAAGAAATTTTTAAAAGATACAAAAGGACATATTTGGATGGTAGAATTAAGTGCTCCTTCAACATTCTCTTATGAACAAAATATGGTTCAACAACCAGTAACTGGTGGAATAAATTGGACACAAGTTGGAGATACAGAAGGGCTTTCAATATATAATGGAAAGATGAGAACAAAATGGTTATTAACATTAACTGGTGCTCCAGAATTAAATGTTTCTTATGTATGGATGAATTCAGAATATTGGAATGATAATAAAATCTGGACTGCATCATTTGATGACGATGCTGAAGATTATTATAAACAATTACAAGAAGAAAGTAAATAAAAAAGGAGAGTGAAGAGATGGCTATAGTAACATCATTTTTTGACCAACAAAGAGCTGGTGAGATTAATGCTATCATAAACAATAACTTCGCTAATGTATCTAAATACATTCCAATACATTTTGATTCTCTAACAACAGTTGAGAGATTAAATCTTGGAGATGATTGGAAACAAGATGGTAAGTTAGTTTATGATATGGACCAAGAGTTAGTATATATATGGGATGCAGACTCTGTAGAGTGGGTACAACATTTGTTAGAAGCAAAAGATTCTTATGCAAGAGCATTAGCACAAGAAAATCAAAAGAAATCATTTGCTAGTGTAACATTAGACGAAAACTGTCAATTAATATTTAAAAATTCATTAGGAGAGACAGTTGGTACTCAATTATTAACTTCAGATAAAATTCAATATGATTCAACAGACACGATATATACAAAAATTGGAAAACTAATGGAACAAGATGCACAAATGACAGAAGATATAGCAACAATAAATTCTAAAATTGGTACTACTGCATTACCAACAAGTGCCCAAACATTAACTGGAGCTATATCAGAAATACATACAGAATTAGACCAAAATACTTCAGATATAACAGATATTAAAAGTGGAGATATTGTTGTAGGAAATGCAGAGCATGCAAATAATGCAGATGAAGCATTAGATAGTGATAAATTAGGTGGTCAAGACCCTAGTTATTATGCAAAACAAAGTGATTTAGATACAACAAATGCAAATGTAACAACAAATGCAGAAAATATTGCTTCAAATGATGAAGACATAAGTGATTTACAAAGTGGATTACAAGAAGCTAATGACCTTGTAAATGCAAATTATCAAGAATATTTAACAACAAAAAATATTGTAACACATAACACAGATAGGTTAGATGAAGCAGAAGTAACATTAAATGCTTTAGATGGTTCTATCATCCTTAAAGGAAGTATGGCAACAGTTAGTGAAGACGATTATGAAAATGAATTAACTCAATATATATATGACAATTATTATGATGGATATATTTATAAAGGAAAAACTGCATTAACAGCAGGAAGTGAACAATCTGAATTAACAGCTTTTGTTGGTGGAACGCCTCAAAATAATTGGGCTGTATTAGATACTGCTACTCAATATACATGGGTTTATCAAACAGATACTTGGGAAAATGTTGGTTATTTAATATATCAAGGTTGGTCAGTAAGAAATGCAGCAGATTCAACATTATGGATGTATGATGAAACAACAAGTAGTTGGTTAAACTTTGGTGGAGCGTTTGGTTTAAAAATAGAAGGTGCTCAATTAATAGATGAAGATTATACAATTACTTTAGGAGCTCCTTCACAAACATATGCGGGACCAACATTAACAAATTATAATCAACAAACAGACAGTATTAAACTATTTATGAATGGAGCTTATATTCCAAAAAGTAATTATAGTTTGAGTTTTGATTCTTCAAATAAAGTAACAGTTACAAACCTAGGACATAGTAGTTATCCTTGGGTTGAAGGTTGGGAATTAACATTCTTAGTTACAAGGATAGTAGTTGTAGTAGAGTAGGAGGTGTTCTTTTATGGCAGTAACATTTAATGATTATTTAAAAGCCTTACAAGAACCAGTATTAACTCCTTGTATAAGAATGGAATGGTTAAATGCAGATGGTACAGTTGCTTATGAAATTACACAAGATTTATACAATACTACTGGAACATTAAATATCAATTATCAAGCAGGAGCTAGGAGAAGCTTTAATATTCAAATACATAATGTTGATAGTAGATATGATATTATGATAGATAAAATTTGGTTTGGGCAACAATTAAGATTAAGTTTAGGGTTAATAATAAAAGGAGAATATTATTTGATACCTCAAGGAGTGTTTTATATAACGAACCCTACTGAAATCTATAATCCAAGTCAAAGAGCAATACAATTAAATTGTACTGATAAATGGGCATATTTAGACGGTAGTTTATTTGGAAATCTTGATGGTATTTATCAAGTACCTTTAAATACAAATATATTTACAGCCATAAAACAACTTCTATTAACGGAAAAGGGGAATGGGTATCCAATAGATTCCATTCCCCCTTTAGTTAATAATTATTTTTTAACAAAAATGGTGTCATTATCAGATGGAAGTAAAGTTCCAATAATAAATACTCCATATACATTAAGAGTTGAAAGAGGTTCAACATATGCAGATGTATTATTGCAGTTTAATACAATGCTTGCTGGTATGATTTATTATAATGAATATGGACAAATGATAATAGAACCAAATGATTATGACATATTAGATAGAAATAAAGAAGTAGTGTGGAGATTTAACCCAGGAAATTCTGAAATGTTTACAAAATCAACAGAATATAAGTTTACTGAAATGTATAATGATATTATGACATTTGGAGCTGTTTTAAATGGAAATCTAGCAACAGGTAGAGCAACAAATAAAAATGTAAGAAGTGATACTTGTGTGCAAAGAATTGGATATAAGACGAAGGTATTTGAAGACACAAATTATTATGCAGACGAATTGGCTCAAAGTTGGGCTGACTTTTTATTAAGACAATATACGATATTGAATAAAAGTATAACATTAACAAGTAGTCCAATGTATCATTTAGATGTAAATAAGATTATAGAAATTACAGATATAGAAAACAATTATAGACAAGATAAATTTTTGATTAATAGTCTATCTATTCCATTAAGTTATTCTGGAGTAATGACAATAAATGCAACAAGTGTAAATGATTTAATTTACAATGATGATGTAGATTTGACTAAATAGGAAGGAGATAATATGAACAATAATACAACACAACAGTTCTTAGATACAATGAACAGTTGGTTAAGAAAAAGGTTGCCAGAAGAAACTAGAAATTGTTTAAGAACAACTCTAGGAACAGTAATTGGAACTGAAGATAATGAAACAGTAACTGTTAGGTTAGTTGGGTCTCCTGAAGATGGAAGTCAAGATTTAAAACGAATAAGAGTTGCTGGAACTTGTGATAAAGGGAATGTAGTAATAGTTGCATATACAAATAATAATTTAACAAATGCTTTTATATTATTTAACTTAAATGCAACTATTCAATCAGGAGAAATAGATACAGATAATATTCCAACACTAACAAATATGGAAATGGATAATCTTTTAAAATGGTAAGGAGGGAAGAAAATGCCAGATTTATCAGATTGGGCAGCATATACAAAAACTATATGGCAAAATAATATTCCACCATCAATAGATGATTATAATTTAGACCATATGGAACAAGGAATATATGAAAATAGTTTAAGAATTGGTGACTTAATTACATTAACAAAAGAGCATACAGAAGAAATTGGTCAATTACAAGATGACCTCGGAGCATTAGCAGATAGAGTTACAACAAATGAGAATAGTATAAAAACTCTAAATAGCCAAGTAGCTGATATTCAAAAAAATAAAGCAAATAAAGCTGATGTTCCAACAAATGAAGATTTTGAAACAGAGTTGGAAAAAAAAGTAGATAAAACAACATACAATACTTTTGTAAACACAACTTTGCCAAACACTTATTATAAGAAAAGTGAAACATATACAAGGTCTGAAATAGATGCAAAATTAAATAACAAATTAAGTAAAAGTGGAGATACTGGTACTGGAAATTATACAATTAGTGGTACATTAAATGTTGGTGGTGAGATACAAACGGCTTATGAAGATATAGTTTTTGATACAGATGGAAATCAAGGGTTAGGTTCTTATAGATTGTATGTTCAACCAAACAATCCTGGTGGAAAACGTGGAGATGTTTGGATTAAAAATACTTAGGAGGTGTATATAAATGCCAGGTGGATTATATGTAAATTACGGGAGTGGATTTCAATTAAAAGACTCTGGTACCTGTAAAAGGCAAGGCGATGGTAGCGAATGCGAAATATATGCTCACAATGGCTCTGGTTGGGATAAGATATACCCTCGATATGTTTCTTGGTCATTACCTAATGGTGGTAATGGAGGAATAGGTTTGTCTACTATCCGTAGTGGTTATGGCGGAACCAACTGGAGGGTAGGAAGGGCAATGCAAGGATACTATACTGGAAAAGAAGGAAATTCTCAGCAAAGTATAGGGCACATTTATTGGAATAGTGGAAAACCAAGTATTCCTGGATTAGTAAGTGTTGATAGAGTAAGATTTTCCATTTGGAGAAATGTCAATACTGGTTGGTATAATAATGCAGTAACAGGGATGCTTAGATGCTCTAATCAAACAAACTCTGGAACTTTCAATGGTTGTGTTGGAGTTGTTCAAGGGTCCCCAAGGTTTGATTTTACATGGAATGTCGGTGGAACAATGACAACAATAGACAATAATGCAAACTTAAATAACTTTATGTATCAGTTTTTAACAAATGGAACCTATCAAGCATTATGCTTATATACAGGAGAAACAGGTGGAAGTTGGTACAATGGAGGATGTTATAGTGCAAATTATGCTGGCTCAACATCAATCTCAATAGAAATATGGGCAACTCGCCAAGCTTAATTAAATATTTATTTTAGTTTAGAAAGAGTAGTGAATAACTACTCTTTTTATATATTTTAAAAAAGGAGGTACTTTTCAATGGAAGGAGTACAAATAGTTATCGTTTTAGCTTTCTTAGTGGAAGCAATTTACACAAATCTTAGAATGATTTGGGATTCAAACAAATTTAACTGGAACAATTTAGGAGCACTTATAGTTGCTGTTTTAGTTGCGGTTGTAGCAGGTGTTGATATATTCCCAGCATTAGGAATTAATATGATAGTTCCATATGTAGGAAGTGTATTAACAGGTATTTTAGTAAGTAGAGGAGCAAACGTTATATTTGATGTATTAAAGAAAATTAATGAAATGCTTTCTGGAAAAGTAACAACAGAAACAACAGAAGAAATAGCAGATACAACAACTGAAGCAGTAGAAGCTACAGAAGAAGCAAAATAGTCGGAGGTAATGTTTAATGGAACCAAATTATGTTATAGGACAAGCTATTGCACAAAATGCAATGGATGAACAAGAAGCAATTAAAGGATATTACAATTTGTTATCTTATACAAGACTAACAGAAGAAGACAGAGAATTAATAAATGAAATTATTGCTGAAGAGAAAAAACACGCTTATATGTTAGCCATTATGGCAATGAAATATGATGGAGAAGTAAAAGCAGAGGCATTGCCAGAGGGAATGCATATAGGATGGACAGTTACAAAAGATGAAGAACATGGAGGACACGAAAGAGGAGAACATGGAGGACACGAAAGAGGAGAACATCCAGAAGAACACAGACCAGACGAAAAAATGTAAAAAGAAAGGAGTTGTAAAGAAAAATGGAAGATGTAAAAAATTTAGTACAAATTGAAACAGAAGATTTCGACCAAGAAGTTTATGACTTAGAAACAAGTAAATTAGAAGCTGACCCATATGCTGGAATTGGAGAATTACCAGAAGGGGCAGAAGAATATGAGGGGGTTGAAGAATAATGTTAATAACACAAATGTTAGTATCAAGTTCAAAATATAGTATAAAATGTCCTTATGCTATGACACCAGAAGGGATTACAATTCATAATACAGCAAATGATGCAAGTGCAAAAAATGAAATTTCATATATGATTGGTAATAATAGCCAAACAAGTTTTCATTATGCTGTTGATGATTACCAAGCAGTTCAAGGAATTCCTGAAAATAGAAACAGCTGGAATGCGGGTTTGGAATAAGCTCCCTTGTAGAGTAATCTACATTGAAAAACTCCCTTAATTGCTGGGAAATCTTTATAAGATAATCAGCAGCCAAATAATTTGATTTTTAAATATATTTTTTATATAATTTATTGAGAGGTGAAACAAATGAGAAGTAAAAAAATTCAAGAAATATGTGGATACGAAAATTGCACAATAGATTATGTTGTTTTTGAAAATGGAACAATTTATTCTCCTATTAAAAAAGGATTTTTAAAACCAAGTAAAGATACAAAAGGATATTTGTGTATAGATTTGAGGAGACAAAATTGCAAAAGAAAATATCCAAAAGTTCATAGATTGGTAGCAGAAGCGTTTATTCCAAATCCTAAAAATAAACCACAAATAAATCATATTGATGGGAATAAGGAAAATAATTGTGTAGATAATTTGGAATGGTGTGATAATTTGTATAATATGCTAGAAGCCGTAAGAATTGGATTGAAAAATGAATATCATGGAAAATTATATCAATTTGACCTAGAAGGAAATTTTCTAAATTGTTTCTCTACTCCATCTGAGGCTGCGAAAGCTATTGGAAAAGAAGGGTATGGAAACAATATAACAAGATGTATTCATGGACATAGAAAAACTTCTTATGGATATATTTGGAAATCAGAAGAACAGGTTCAACGACTATCGCAGGCATGCGAGTACACTCAAGTGGGTGGAAATGGGGAGAATCCTACTTGTAAAAAAGAGGATTAAGATATAGTCTATTCTATATGGTGACATATAGCAGTTCATAAGAGAACGAATATAGTGTAACGAACTATATTGAATATAAAGGATGGACACGGTTTTGGTAATATGAAAACAATATCTATTGAAATCTGTTATTCAAAATCAGGTGGAGATAGATTCCATAAAGCAGAAGAAAATGCAGCAGAATTAGTTGCTATATTAATGAAAAAATATGGTTGGGGAACAGATAAAATTGGAACAAAAACTATTAATACTCATCAATATAGAAGTGGAAAATATTGCCCACATAGAACATTAGATGAAGGAATTGATAAATTTTGGAATATGGTTAGAGAAAAATATGCTACAATTACAGGAACAGATTATAATCCACAACCAGAAACACCAACTACAAGCTCTGGAAGAAAAGTTGGAGATGTTGTAACAATTAATGGTATTTATACTTCTAGTACAAGTACAACAAAATTAAATCCAGCAAGAACTTCTGGAACAATTACAAAAATTGTTTCTGCTAGAAATCCATATTTATTAGATTATGGAAATTTAGGTTGGACAAATGATAGTTGTATTACAGGTGGTTCAAGTTCAAGTGCCCCAAGCACAAGTGGTAAATCAATAGACACACTAGCACAAGAAGTAATTGCAGGAAAATGGGGAGTTGGAAATGATAGAAAGAATAGACTTCAAGCAGCTGGATATAACTATAGTGAAGTTCAAAACAAAGTTAACGAAATCTTAACTGGGAAATCAAGTTCTAGTTCTTCAAGCTCAAGTTCTAGTAAATCAATAGACACATTAGCTGATGAAGTTATCGCAGGAAAATGGGGTTCTGGAGCTGACAGAAAAAATAGATTACAAGCTGCTGGATATGATTACAATGCAGTTCAAAATAGAGTTAATGAAAAATTAGGTGTTAAATCTAGTGGTTCAAGTTCTAGCTCAAGTTCAAGTTCTATTAAAGTTGGAGACAGAGTTAAAGTAAAATCTGGAGCAAAAGACTATAATGGAACAAAGTTATCAAGTGCCGTTTACTCTAATATCTATAATGTAATTCAAATTAATGGAGATAGAGTTGTAATTGGTAAAGGTAGTGTTGTTACAGCTGCTGTAAACAAGAGTAACTTATACAAGGTTTAATATTTAGACAACAAGTTATATTACTTAAAGATAAAAATGGATTGTAGGCGATTCTCGAAAGCCTACGGAAGAATTTTGGGGATATAGTTTAATGCTATATCCCCAATTTTTTTCTTTTATATTTTACATAATTCTTTAAATGCTTCTTGGTCGTTTATCGCCATGTCAGCCAACATTTTTCTATTAATTATAATATTTTTCTTTTTTAAATTGTTCATAAGTTTACTATATGTAGTTCCATTCATTCTAGCTGCTGCATTAATTCTTGCTATCCATAATTTTCTAAAATTACTCTTTTTATCTTTTCTTCCTACATATGCATATGCTAAAGATTTCATAACTGCTTGATTTGCATTTCTAAATCTATAATGTTTTGCTCCATAATATCCTTTGGCTTGTTTTAATATCTTTTTATGTCTTGCTCTTGTTGTTCTTGCTGTTTTTACTCTTGCCATATCTATCTCTCCTTTCTTTTAATTATTATATGGTAATAGCTTTTTGATTGTATTCATACATGTTTTATCTGCATAAGCATTTTGAATTTTTCCTGATTTTTTTTGTCTTTTTGTTTTGTTTGCTAATAAGTGTCTTCTGTTTGATTTTGTTCTTTTTACTTTTCCTGTTGCTGTTAAAGAATATCTTTTCTTTGCAGCTTTATTTGTTTTTAATTTTGGCATAAGTTATTCTCCTTCCTATTTTTCAGTCCTTTTAGTAAGAATAGTAAGCATATTTTTTCCTTCAAGTTTAGGTGATTTTTCTACTGTTGCAATGTCACGCATATTTTCAATGAAATTATTTAAAACTACTTCACCAGCTTTTGAATTGTTTACTTCTCTTCCTCTAAACCTAACTGTTATTTTTACTTTGTTCCCATCTTGTATAAATTTTCTCATGTTTTTTAACTTAAATTCAAAATCATGTTTTTCAATATTAGGAGTAATTCTAATCTCTTTAGTTTCTACCATCTTCTGTTTCTTTTTTGCTTCTTTCTCTTTCTTTGTTTGTTCAAACTTAAATTTTCCATAATCCATAATTTTACAAACTGGTGGATTTGCATTTGGTGAAACTAAAACCAAATCTAAGTTAGATTGGTGTGCTTGATTTATGGCATAATCTAAAGAAACCGTTCCTATATTTTCTCCATTCTCTTTTATTAATTGAACATTTTGAATTTTTATTTGTTCATTTGTAAGAAAATTTTGTTTCATAAAACACCTCCAAAAAAAAATTGACTACTTGTTACAAGAGTCAAATTTAAAACAAAAATATTTTTTTTGATATTCTAAATTATGTGTAAAATCAAACCTTTTTCCGTAATTAGATAAGGTGAGAAGTTTTACTTCTTCTTGTAACATTTTATATAATAACATATTTAATTTTTTTTGTCAATATAAAAAATAAAAAGAGTACACAATGTGGGTATGTACTCTTACAATTATAGGATGTTAAATGAATTTTTATAAGCCTATAAAAACATCATTTACATTTGTGATTATACTCAATTATTATTATTTTGTCAATATTATTTTGAAAATTTGTCTAATTTTTTCATATAATCTGCAATATCTCCAAGTGCTGCATTATATCCAGCATCATATATTTTTTCAAAATATGGGTTTAAAAGATTTGCATAATCATCTTCTGTTTCACATTCCATAATTTTGTCTAGCAATGACTTTTCTTCTGGTTCTTTATAAGAATCGCTAATTGTTGGGGAACCAAAACTTTTCTCGTAATCATCGATAGCTTTACTTGTTTGAGGAAGTAAAGCATACTTCTCAACAAAGATTTGTCTAATGTCATTCCAACTATTAACTCTATGAATATTTGTATTAACATAAAAATCATATTTTATGTTGTAATTTTTGTTAAGTAGGATTACGGGAACACAGTATTTATCTAGGTTTTCTGGATTGTCTTCTATGTAAATATTTACTGATACGTTCATTTTGCTCTCAGCTGGAACAAAAAGTATATTTTTATCTGGAATGTTTGGAAAATATTTTTTTATCCAATTATATTTTTTTGGAACTTGATTTGGATATGTCCCAGTTATAAAATAAATTTCTGCTCCTGCATCTTGAAGTTCTTGAATAACTACTTGTGATAATTTGTCAACTTCTAATGTTTCATAGAAATCTGGGTCATCTATAACTGAACAAAATTCTTTCCAATCTTCATCGTCTGGAAATATTTTTCTTAAATCCCAATCATCTACACTTAGACAATCTAAATTTGTTTTGAACTTTTTGTTATATGATTTTACCCAATGTGGGAAAAAATCATTAATTACATCATCAACATCAATTCCAATTTTTAATTTTTGACTCATGTTATTCCTCCTCTAATTTGTTGATTAGTGCTACTACAGTTTGAGCTTTATTTATTTTTTCTATTAAAATAGAAGATAGGACAGTTTTTGTTAATGTTGAATTTAATTCCTCTTCTGAAACTGTAACATTCATATATGCAGAATTCGAATTCCATAAAGGATTTGTCAAATAAATAACAACTTCTTTTTTCTCTCCATCTGTATCTTTTTTTGTAATTATTTTATTAACTTTATATTTTATGTCTACAAATGGGTCTGGAGCATTTTCGCTTTGTTTATCAGAGAATATTCTTTTGTTAATAATCATTTTTGATACTATAGCATAATCTTCTGTTACTTTCTCAATATTTTCCTTTTTGACTTTTACTTGATAAAAGAATATATCTTCATTAAGTAAAGCAACCAATGCTGTTTCTTCTGTTATTGTAGAACTAGAACATTCACAACATTTAACTTTGTCAGTTTCGTCTATTTTATTTTTTATTGAATATGATTCCATATTTTTTGGGTCATATTTAAAATAAACTTTTATATCATTGTTATCTAAGATTAGACTTCCATTCTCTAATTTTCTGTCTGTTTTTAGATAGAACAAATAGTCTTCATCTTCTTTTTCTATTTTTCCTATATGGACAGCAACTTCTAAATCTTTGTTTTTCGTGTCATTATTGTTTTGTTCCCAATTAGATGTTAATGTTACAGTAGCTGTACCAAAATCTGTCCATTGACTACCAGAATAACATTCACAATTATTAGTAGTAATACTAGCCATCTTTATCGACCTCTTTTCTAAAATTTTCTTTTTGTGTTTTGAAAATGTCTTGTGCCATCATTAAAATTTTTTCATATTGCTTGTCAGAAATTTTTTTCCCAGTTTTCTTTTCCAATTGTTTTTTTTCAGCTTTTTCTTTTTTATTTAACATTTATTTACCTGAACTTCCCAAAGTACCTGTTCCTCTATCAGTAACATTTACTTCTAAAACTGATTTATCTATTTCTTCTACTATTGCATTGATGTCTTCAATTAGAATTGCTTGTGTAATAGCTTTTTTATAAGGATAACATATGCACTTTCCTTCTGGAGCTTCTACATTATCTTTTATAATATAAACTGGAAAATCATTTTCGTTATGAATAGCAACAAACCACTCTCCTCTAAAGTTAGAGTCTATTACACCACATGCAGTAGATAGTCCTTTTGAGCCTGTACTTCCTCTATCTTTAAGAATCATTGCATATCCATCTGGAATAATACTTGCAATACCTGTTGGAATTAATTTTGTTTCATGTGGCTCAATTTTAATTTGATTGTCTGGGAAACAAGCATATATATCATAACCAACATTTCCTATTGTTTTTGATGGAATGATGGCATCTTCTCTCATTTTTGCAAACTGTATTTTTGGAACTACTAGTTCATATATGTCATCCTCTTCATCTTCATTGTCATCTTCTAACCAATATGTAGCTTCAATTGGAATCACTTTAAATTCGTCAGAGAAACCACAATCACCAATTTCTGTTAAAGTATTGTTTACATCTTCCATTGTGTCAAAAATTTGTGCATATTGAATTTCACGAGCCATTTCTAATCCGTCATCTACACTTATAAAATATGCTTTATCTCCTTCATGTCTTAAAACGTATCCATTTTTTTCTATAATCATTTATAAACCTTCCTCCATTTCTTCATAATCTGTAAATCCAATAACAGTAAATCTACCCTTTTGGTATTTACATTTTCTATAATAGTTTCTATCAAATTGAATTGTAACACACATTCCAATATCTAAATCAAAAACTAATGAAAATAAATTTTCGTTTAGATATCTTGGATTGTTCTCTAAGAAAAACTTCATTTCTTCTAGGAATTCTTCCATAGATAGAAATTGAGAATATTTCTTTGAAAAACTAATTTGTGATTTTCTTGAAACTCTAACTTCTATTTCTGTTTCCATAGAGTACCCCCTTTCCCAAAAAAATATTTCTTTACCCTGTTTTTCTTATATAAACATTTTATCATATTTATTGTATTTTGTCAAGAAATTGACAAGATATTTACATAATTTTTGTCAACTTCTTGACAAAATGTGAGGCTAAGATTTAAGATATATCTTCCTTTATAATATCTTTTAAATATGTTCTTCTTTCAGTTTTATTGTTCAATAAGGCATTTTTATATGCAGATGGTTGCATCAATAAAAAGCATTTTTTTTGTGCTCTTGTTATTGCTGTATAAAACAATGCACAGTCTAACAATATATAATGAGAATTATCCAAAATAGTAATTATGTTTTCACATTCTGAACCTTGCATAGAATGAACTGTGATTGCATAAGCTAATTCCATATTTCTCATTAGTGGTTTTGGCATTTGTACTATTTTTTCTCCATTGTCAAAATTTAAAGTACAAAATTTATCAGAGATATTTTCGATTATTCCAATCTCTCCGTTCATCACGTTTCTTTCATAGTCATTAACATTTCTTTGAATAACTCTGGCACCCTTTTTGAATACTTTGTATTTTCCATCATCTGTTTCTTTAATTACTACTTCTGAAGGTTCTCTTCCTAGTAACTTTTCTTGAATTTGATTATTGAAGTTCCTTGTTGAATTTAATCCATCTTTTTTTGGTACAACTATGGTAACTTTATCAACATCTCCACCATTTTTTTGTAATAGTTCAAAATACAAATCATAAGCTTGTTGGAACATTCTATCTTGTGACATCTTAGAATCTGTATACATATAAATTTCCATATCTTTATCTTCTCCATGGATAACTGGAGAAGAAACAAACCTATTCCCAAATTCATCTATTTCTGTATCTTCGTCAGTGAAAATATCTTGATTTTTTCTTATTTTATTTGCATCCAATTTAATTCCAGAACTTTCTGCTTGTCTATGAATTTTTGTAAGTCGATTTATACATAAGTTACTTGCAAGTAAATCTTTTGCAGGAGACCCTGCCCCAATAGGAGATAGTTGAGCATCATCAAAAACCAATACAAGTTTTGCATATTCTGGCATAGCTTTTAATAACTGTAATAAAAGGACATCATCTATCATTGAGCATTCATCTAATATTACTAAATCTACACTTAAAGGATTATTTTCATTTCTTGCGAAACCACCATCAATTTGCCATTCTAACAATCTATGTATAGTATTTGATGGAACTCCTGTAGCTTCCTCAATTCTCCTTGCCGCCTTTCCAGAAAGTGCTGCGGTAGCAACATTATAGTTTTTAAATAGATTTAATATTCCTTTTATACAAACTGTTTTCCCAGCACCAGCATTAGCAGTGATAATTACGACTTTATTTGTAATTGTACTTTGAATAGCAGAGATTTGTTCATCAGTTAATTCTACTCTTTTTTCTGGAGTAGAGAAATAGTTGTTTGTTTCCTCTATTGCTTCTTCAATATTTCTGTTTGGTTCAAAATTTTGAGCTTCATTTAGTCTTTTCAAATGATTCCATATTGATTTTTCTATATTGTAGTATTTTTGTAATCCAATAACATCATCTACAACATGAAGCAATGTGCTTTTATCATCTTTTGTTAACTCTCTTTCAACTTGAATTAAGTCTTTTACATGTTTAAAACATTCATTAAATTCTGGTGCTCCTGGAGAAATTATTTTACAAAAATCCTTTCCAAAATCTTGAATACTAATCCATAAATAACCATTCATTGCTTCTTGCTCTAGTATATGCTTCGTACAAGCAGCCACTCTAAAACTAGATGTCGCCAAGTCTGGGTTTATTTTAAGAGCTAGTTTATCAACAGTAAGAAATCCAAAACCATTTATGTTTGTAAATTCATAAGGGTTTGATTTCAATTTTGTTTTTAAAATGTCAATATTAGGCTCATATGAAACAAGTTTGTCTATCATATTGTTTGAAACTCCTAGTGGAACGAGCAATGCCAAAATGTCTCCTATTTGTTGATATTTTAATATTTTCTCTCTAATTCTGTACCAAGACTTTTGTTTTATTCCTTTTAATTTAGAATAATCTGGTTCAAAATTTGGGTCATCTAAAAGATTTTGCACAATATTTGGATATGCCTCATTTAATGTTTCATATTGGTTTGGTGTAATTATTGCTTGTAGATATGAATTGTTTAATGTACTTTGAGCACTATCTGATACAATTGGTTTAATTGAAACAATTTCATATTGATATCCGTACTTTTCATTAAATATAAATTTTGCAGTAACTTTGTATTTAGAAGAAGTGTTTAATGGAATACTTCTTCCAACTAGTTTTGTTGTATATTTATTATTAATTTTGTCTAGTTCAGTTCCAGGAAGTTCTTCATCCAATTCTATTACAGAGATAGAATAAAAGTTTTGTTCATTATAATAAAGTTCCCTAACTGGTTTCATTTCAAATTCAAAAATTTTTCCTACACTTTCTTCACATTTATCCATATTAACTCTCCTCATTTATAAATCTATCAATTTTCCATTGTTCAAAACTTTTTATTTCATTTACAAACAACTTTCCTTCATTTTTTCTTCCCAAAATTGAAATACATTTTCCTTTTTCGATTAAATCTGAATATTTTTTATATTTGCTTGACCAAGCTACAGCTTCAAGGATTCCATTAACTGTATATAGGTCTAAATAAGCAAATACATTATTGTTTTTATCTTTTTTTCTTTTAATGTCAACAATTACAGCTAATATACATGGTTCCTCTCCATCTTTTACAAGAGTCCAGTCAGTAACGTAATGACTCATATCTTTTAATGGATTGTCAGTAATAAACATAGATAGAGTTTCAAATTCCCACATATATTCATTTTGCATATATTTTTCTTTAAATTCATCAAGTTTTTTATGATAAGTTTCTCTTTCTTTTTGTTTAAAAGCTTGCTCTCTTTTATAATTGTATTCTCCAAGTAGGCTATCATCTTTACTTTTTCTGTCCCCTTTAATTATTCCCCATTGTTCCTTTAAGACTTTTTCTGTAGGAACAGATTTAACTGGTTTGTATGTTTTCTTTGGATAAGTATATTCAAAATAGTCTAAAAGTAAACTTCTTTTATACGCTCCAAAACAACCTGCTTTTATAAAATTTATTACGACTTTACTTGTTGCTCCTGACCTATCTAAAAAGTCATGTAAATGTTTATATGGTCTATTTTCTAGTGTAGATGTAATAGAAGATAACCCAAGACCTTTTATTGCTAATAATCCAAATAATATTTTATTTTCTTTTGGAAATGCAGTAAAATCTTTTCTTGATTTGTTAATATCTGGTGGTAATATTTCAATGTTCAAATTGTAACATTCATTTATTAGAATTCCAATTTTTGAAATATTATCTGATTTTATATTTAAACAGGCTGTCATAAACTCTACTGGATAATGATATTTTAAATATGCAGTTAAATATGAAAGTAGTCCATATGACACAGAGTGTCCACGATTAAAAGAATATCCTGTTTGTTTTAATATTAAATCCCACAAATCTGATATTTGTTGTTCTGTCCATCCTTTTTGTTCAAGTAAATCTCTAAATTCTACTTCAAGTTTTGCCATTACATCAATTTTCTTTTTACCAATAGCTCTACGAGCATTATCCACTTCATCTTCTGGAAATCCAGCATATCTAAAAATTTGTAAAGCTTGCTCTTGATAAAGTAATATCATGTTTGTTGTTTTAAATATTTTTGCTAAATCTGGATGTATAAGTTTTTCTTGTGCTTGTTCAGGATGTAATTTGTTATTACAATAATCTGGGAATTGGTCTTTCGTTCCAGGTCTATTTGCTGCATTAATAGCAATAATATCTTCTATGTTGTCTGCCTGTGCTTGAATACACATAGCTTTTGCTTCTGCTGATTCCATTTGAAAAACAGATACAGTATTTCCTTCTTTATAAATATTATCATAAACATCTTTGTCATTTAGGTTTAAATGGTTGATGTCAACATCTTGCCAAGTAAGTCCTGCAATGTTTAATGCTTCATCTACTATATCTAATGTTTCAAGTCCAAGGAAGTCCATTTTTATTAAACTTAAATCATCCATTGCATTGTGCATTTCTATTTGAAGCATTGGATTTCCTTCAGTGTCATAACATAATGGAGCATAGTCGGTAATAGGATGAGGAGCTATAATAGTCCCTGCCGCATGTCTTCCCATTGATTTAGGTAATCCTTCAAGATACATTACATAATAGAACCATTTTGGAAATTTATGATACCAGTTTTGGAGTTTTGGGTCTGTAGACAACAAGTCTTTTAATAACATGTCTTTTTCAACTTCTTGTCCTAAATCATCAAGAGTTTTTATTGTTGGGATTTGTTTTGCTACTTCATCTCTAATATTATAAGGTATTTGGTTGTAATAAGGACTATCTGGGTCTTCATTAAGAACTTTTCCAATATCTCTAATAGCAACTTTAGTAGATAAAGTATTAAAAGTACATATCGGGGCAACATTTTCTTTCCCGAAAAGGTCTTCTGAAATTGTTACCATTTCTTTTCTTTTAGCCTTGGCTATATCCATATCATACAATTGTGTTAATCTTTATATTTCTATAAAGTTCAGACTATATCTTCAACCAAACTGTGGTTGGGTAGCACTTCGACTTGGTGCCTATCTCCAAGCCTACACCGTAGCAATAGGTTAGTCGTTTGACCTTCTCTCTATTGAGAGCTTGGCACAGGATTGTCTACCGACCTTAACGGTTTAGAGTTCCCCTGTTAGCCAGTTAATTAAGTATCATTTCCTATACCTACTATATCGTTTAACTGACACCTCTTGGCAGAGTTCACTACCTAATAATATATAACATTACTGCTATATACGACTATGAGTTATATTTTTTATATTTTGCCTTTTTTATATTGTTGCAAAATATAATTATCATATAATTTGTTAAAAATTAGGTATCTATCATATTTTCTATCTAAATAAATAGTAGCATCTTTATAAATGAAATCTAAAAATCTTTTTTTTGTTTTTATATTTGTAAGCATAAAGGTTTTAATACCTTTTACTCCTTTTTTATAAGAAAAACATCCTTTTATATTATATTGTTTTAATTTATCAAACACTTGTGAGATAAAGGTCTCATTTCCAAGAAAAGAAATTGCTATAGAATGTACTGTAATTGCTTTTTTCTTTGTTTTTGAAAAGGATATACTTCCATCTCCATCGAAATATCCTCTTAAAAAGTGTGGAAATAATTCATCAGGAATAGATTGTGGGAGTTCTAATTTTTTTGACTTTCTTGGAACTATTCCCAACTTCAATAAATTTTCATACATTTTTTTACTGTGAAGCTTTAAAGAACATGCTTCTTGGTGTTTCCTATAATATATCTTATGTGTATCAGAAATATCTTTTTGAAACTTTTTAAGATGAATTGTGTCTGATTTTTTCAAAGCAATTTCTAAAGTTCCATTCTCTTTTTTTATTCTTTTTCCAGTTTTTTTAGAAATACATGTTGTTGGCTCTAATACACAACCATCTGCCGCTATAAATCCTAACCAATAAGCTTTATGTTCACTATCGATAGTTTCAAAATAACTTTCATTAAAAGTATATTGAAGTCTTGAACTATGTAAATCTCTAATTGTAACTCCCATGTTTTGTAAATGTTTAGAAATTGTAATTCCAGACGTATCCATCATTTTTCCAATTTCTCTTGTTGATTTTCCAGATTCATATAGTTCTTTTATTCTTAAATCGTCTTCTTCTGAAAAATTTTTATACAATGGATTTATCTTTTTCCTTTTTGCGATGTTGTTTTTTTGTAAAAATCTTGATATTGTGTCTCTACTACATCCGAAATGTTCTGCAATGTTTTTTAGAGTTATATTTTCATTATACATTTTTTCGATTTCATTTTTAAATTTTTGTAAGTCTTCTAATTTTCCTATTTTTAACAACCTCCTTAATCTGCCATACTTTTCCTTCCGAGATTCGCAAACCTACTGAATGTAAGGTTCCATCTTACACTATCTATTTGAGTTACTCCTAAACAATACAAACACAAACAGTTTGCACCAGAACCTCTTGAATACCCTAATGGAATCTTTCTTTTTTGAGCTTCTTTAGTAAGCATTTGTAACATTATGAAGTAATCACTATAATGTAAAGCTTCTATAACAGGAATTTCTTCATTAAGTCTTTGTCTACGAACCTCTCTATCTTTCTCTGACATATTTTTAAATTTTGTTTCAAAACCTTCCCATATAAGATGTTCTACATACTCATTGCTATCTTTAAATTCCTTTGGAATGTTGATTTCTGGCATTTGATTTTCTTGTTTATATCCAATGTCAATATCTTCAACTTCGTTTGCTATTTTAAAAGTATTTAATACTCCAGTTTTAATGTCTTGAAATGTAAAGCCAAAATGTTCATATTTGTGGAAGTGGTTTACAACTTGAGTAGAATCTTGTAAATAACAACCGTCATAATTTTCTCCTACTTCTCTATCTTGTGAAATTCTTATGAAAACACTATGTATGTCCATTTGGTCTTCTGTTATCATATGTGCATCTGTTGTAATAATCCATGGGATATTCAACTCTTTAGCAAGCTTCAAGTGTTTTATATTTAATCCCATTTGTATATCATTAGCATGAGACTGCATTTCTATATAATAATCTTCAAATATGCTTTTTGTTTTTAGTGCAACTTTTTTTGCTAAGTCCCAATCATCTTTTTCTAAAGCTCTACTAAGTCTACTTGCCATACATGCAGAACTACAAATTACGCCCTCTCCTAGATTATGTTCTTTTATATAATCTAGTGTAATTAATGGTTTTTTATAGAAACCTTCGGTACAAGCAATAGTAGTAATTTTAAACAAATTCTGCAATCCTTTTTTGTTTTTTGCCAATAAAAGTAAGTGATATCTAGGTTGAGTATATTCTTTTGTGTCAGCTTTTTCATACATATCATCTACTTCATATGCTTCTACACCCATAATTGGTTTAATTCCTGCGTTTTTACATTCTTTATATAAATCTACAAATCCTGACATTTTTCCATGGTCAGTTAATGCTACTGCAATTTGATTATGTTCTTTTGCAAATTTAACAATATCTGGAACACGAGCCACGCTATCTAGTAAAGAACCTATTGCACTATGAACATGAAGATTTACAAATTTATCTATCTTTTGTTCCTCATTCTTTTCCACGAAAATCCTCCCTTCTAATTTAATAATATTATATTATATAGAAGGAAACTTGTCAACATATTGACAAGTTATTTTTCTGATAATCCCTCACAAGCCTTTTTAATAATTCCTTCTATTTTTTTAATCTCTTTTTGAAGGTCTTTTAATGTATTGATATCTTCTTTTGCAATAAATTTCCTTGTTTCAAATTTTATAAGTCCATTAAGTGCTCCATTTAATGTTGGATAATATCCTAAATTCTCTCTTGATTCCTCTCCATAATTCTTACTATCTTTATCTTGAATAACACCTAATCTTTGCAAAATATAACAATTTGCATTTGCGTTGATGTAGTATTCGTCGTTAATCTTTATCATAGAATCACTCCTTATCTTTTATTTGCCAGTCTATTTCTGGTAAATTATTTTCTTTTAAAAATTCATTTGTTTTAGAAAAATGTTTACATCCAAAGAATCCTTGATATGCAGAAAGAGGGCTTGGATGTGGAGCTTTTAATATTAAATGATTTTTGTTTGTAATGAACTTTTCTTTGTCTTGAGCATTCTTTCCCCAAAGTAGGAATACTTTTGGTTTTGAATCGGCTCCAAGTTCTTTTATAATTTCATCTGTAAAATTCTCCCAACCTTTTTTTGAATGAGAATTTGATTGTCCTGCTCTGACTGTTAATGTGCTATTTAATAGTAAAACTCCTTGTTTTGCCCATGGAGTCAAATCTCCATTATTCTTAGCCATTTCTATATTTAAGTCAGATTCTATTTCTTTATAAATGTTTTTTAATGATGGTGGTAATTTATTGCATAATACTGAGAAAGCTAAACCATGAGCTTGGTTTGGGTTGATATATGGGTCTTGTCCTAATATAACTACCTTTACATCTTCTGGAGAATCAAGTTTTAAGGCATTAAATATATTTTGTTTTTCGGGATAACAAGTATATTGTTTATATTCTTTGTCTACAAACTCTTGTAAAAAATGAAAGTATGGCTTTTGCTCTTCTTGTTTTAAAATTTCATTCCAAGTTCTCATTATTTTCTTTCCTTTTTGGTTTATCTAAAATGTTGGCTTGTACGAATGTAATTTTTTCATTACATTCGTAAGCATCATTTCTGTTTTTACAAAATATCTTTGCACAATTTCTGCAAGTTTCCATTAAATATCACTCCAAATATTAAAATCTTTTGTTTCATCTTCTTTTTTTCTTGGGTCAACATCTCCAGTAATTTCAATTATGTCATAATCTTCTAACATAACTTGTGGGGTAGTTCTTCCAGCAAAATGATTCATACTTATTTTTCCGACAACATTCATTACATAAGATTTAGTTAAATCATATTCATTTGCCATTTCTAATAATTTATCATCTTTTGGTAAGTGGAATTTTATAAAGCTTTTTCCTTGATATTCATATTTAGCTGTATCTTTATTTGTTCCCATTACTTTAATATTTTCTGGATAGAATGGAATGTTGATGATTGCAAATAATGGTTCTGGAACACCAGTTCCCCAAAGATATCTATATGTATCTATTAAATAATAATCACTATTTGATAATGCAGAAAAGTTTAAAATAAAGTCTACTGCATAATTCCCCTCTATTTTTATGTCTTTATATTTTTCATTCCAAATATCTATAACTTTTTGTTTATTTTCTATTGGTAAAGAAAAACCTGCTGCACCTTCATGTCCTTCCAAAAATGTAAATAATCCAGTTTCTTCTAACTCTGTTTTTAACCTCTCACATGGAAATCCAGAATAGTTTCTAATTGACCCACTCAATATACCTTTATTAACTGTACCAATTAAAACTGGTCTTTTAAAGTGTGCTGCCAATTCCATTGCAGTAACCCCAGTTAGGGTTTTATCAATAATGTCTGTTGCATCAATAATAAGAATTTTATCATTTTCTATTTGGTCTTTTGTAAGTGTTTGTATTATTTTTGTTGAGCTAATAGCCTTATCTTCATTTTGTTTTGTCTTATTGTTGATACACATATCATATACTTTTTTTCCAAATTTATCTTGCTCCAATTCTTCTTGTGTTGCAGTAAAACATTTGAATACTGCTAGTTTTTCATCAGCTGTTCCAAACCTCATTGTTGCATTTAATGCTGGTGCAATTCCAAAAGCAACATCTGATATTATTATGTATTTGTCTAAATATTTGTCTGATTGCTTTGTTAATTTCAACAATTGTTTTAAGAATGGATTTTTCAAGTGTTTCTTTAGTAAACCTTGTTGAATAAAATATCTGGTTTCATAATCAGTTGTATCCATTATATCAGCTATCAATCCAATTGCAACTAAATCCAAATAGTTGTCTGCATTTGTTAGAAACAAAGCATCATCTAAAGCTTGAAGAAATCTATAAACAACACCAACACCAGAGAAATCTTTATTTGAATAATTTTTTGATTCTTGGTTATTAATAACTGTTGCAAATGGACTATATCCATTACTAATAATGTGATGGTCTATAATTAAAATTTCTATTCCTTTCTCATGATATTTTGCAATTTCTCCATAATCATTACTACCAGCATCAGGAATTATAATAAATTCAGTATCTTCTGGAATTTCAATATCTTTACTTAATCCATGTCCTTTCCCAGAATGAGATATTGGGGTAATGAAAGAGATATCTTTAAAAGCATCTTTTAAATAGTTGTATAAGATTGCAGAACTTGTTATTCCATCTACATCTGGGTCAACAATTAATGTAATTTTACTTTTCTTGTTTATATGTTTTAATAAAAGTTCTACTCCTTCATTTATGTTATCTAAATCTTCAAATGAATTTTTTTCTAAAAGTTCTGAATTTGATTTTCTAAAAGAATCTATATCAGTAATATTTCTATTTTCAAGTACAGTTTCTAAAAAATTATTTATGTCATTTTTACTATTTTCTATTAATTGATATTTCATTTAAGTCCTCCTAAACATATTTATATCTATTGTTTCTATATAAGTAATCCCATTTTTTTGGGTCATCCATTGGACTTTCTTTTTCTCCTAAAATATTGTTTCTATCTAAAATATAATATACACTTTTACATAATGTTGACAATTCCTTACATTCTTTTCTTATAGTATTTTCATCTACATCTTTATCAAATGCTATTGTTATAGATGCCCCTAATCTTATTATTTTTTCTTTTTGGTATGGACTTAAACTATGACCACCAATACTAACACAATTTTTATAACCATAAGTCCATAATTGCATTACACCTTTCTCGGCTTCACATATTATTACTTCTTTTTTTTCTTTAATGTGTTTTTGTGTTTTGTAAAGTCCATATAGGATTTGAGATTTTGCACATGGATACATATAGATATATTTTGGCTCATTGTCATCTTCTCTCATTTTATCTACACATTTTGACCCTTTCCATACATTTTTCAGAATTCTTCCTTTCACCCCTACAAGAGTTCCATTTTCATCTCTTATTGGTATCGCTATTCTAGGTCTTGGAATACCCCAATAATCAACTGTAGAGTCAAGACCTAACTCAAATTCAAGCTGTGTTTCATCAGAAATATTATCATCTACAAATTGTTGAAATGAGTATTTTCCATATTGCATAAGATTAATCTCATCTAAAGGTTGTAATGGTGGCTCTTCATTTTCTGATTTCTTTTTTATAGAAATCATATTTTGAAAAAACTCTAATAGTTTATCTTTCTTTGGTGGAACATAATAATAGTCTAATCCTAAGATGGAACATAGCCAATGAATTGCATTGGAAAAGTATAAATCTTTAATAAAACATACTAAAGATATAATATCAGAGACACCATATTCATCAACAATATCTCTTGTATATGCTACTACATTCAATGAAAGGTTGTTATATACTGTAGTAGACTGTGGATTATCTCCATCAGGCATTCCACAAGTAACATATGTATTATTATCATGCCATTTAATATGGTGCATACCAAGTTCTATTAAAATATCTTCTATTTTGTTGTTTTCATATATATATTCTTTTACTTGCTTTACATCCATATTAGTCTCCTTTCATTAAATATTTTTTGCTTTCTTTGCAGATGTTTTTTTCGCAGCTTGTTTTCTTACTTCTTCATTATGTTTTTCTGTATTTTGTGCAGCAATAGCATTTTCTTCTTTTTCCCAGTCTTTAACGGTATATATCAAACCTACTTCAAACCAAGTGTTGTAGTTTAGATTTAGTTCAAATAAAATATTTGGTTTTTCTCCACTTCTATTTTTGTCTATTTTACAAACATAGTATCTTTTATTTTTATCTAAATATTGTAACTCTCTTGATTTTATATTAAATCCAAGTGGGTCTTTAGTAACTGGTACATACCCATATAAACCATAATCTTTTTTGGGAATTTCCTTAAACAAGCAAAGTCCATCCATAACATGTTTTATCTGTTTTGCGTTTGCAATATTCATAGAACTTAAATATAATGGGTCTACATTAATTGCATCATCTGTCAATTGTATATTTGCTCCAATAAAGATGTCTAATTCTTTTGCTAATTCTTTTAGCATTGTAGCAGTATTTTTTAGCTTTGACCAATCTCCACTAGCATCCTTATCTGCCTTGAAAGTATCATAAAATACATAATCAATACCATCAATATTTTTAGCATTTTCAATAGTTTCTTGTAAGGCTCCATCACTATAATCAGAACCCATATCAATGATATAAAGTCTTTTTTTAAAATTCTCTTCTAACCATTGTGTAGCATTTATAACTAAATTAAAGTCTGGCGATTCCCTTTTTAGCTTTTCAATAAATTGTTTTGTATCCATTAATGGAATTCCCATATCATCTGTTTCTCTTACAATAACCTTACCGTTTTGGTCTCTGTAAATTCCATTAACAATCTCTTTTTGTGGTTTAAGCTGTTTGAATCCATGTTTTGCTTGGAATTCTGGGTTGTCTAATATCGTTGTAATCATACACTCTTTCATTTCTTCATAAGACATCTCATTTGCTAATAACAATACTTTCTTGTCATGAACAAATGCTATATGAGCGATAATTTTCATAAGGAATCTTGATTTACCTGCATTTGAAAGCATTCCCCAAGCCATAAATTGATTTTTTCTTATTCCAGAAAATACTTCTGATAGTATTGGGTATGGAAATTCCAACCCCATTTGAGGTCTGTCTAACTTCTCTAAAACATAATCCGTACAATTTTCAACAAGGTCTTGCATATCTTCTGTATTTTTTAGATTTGTATATATTTTTGAAATTCTATTAATCAATATTCTAAGAATATGTTTTGCTTTAATTTGTTCAAATTTTGTAACTTCATGTGTTTTACTATTAACTGCTCCATTTAGCAAGTCCATGACAGGGAATCCTTTTGCGTGATAGGTTCTTAATAAAGAATACTTTTTTATATTGTCAAAATATTTGTCTACATCATTTGAGTTACAAGAATCCATAAATCCTTGAATTGTAGTAAAACCACCATATTCATTGAATTTATCAAGAATTTTTTGTTTCCCAGCAAGGAATCCAGAAATTGAAACTTCATCTGGAGTTTTTGAATATGTGTCATATACTTTTTCAAACAATGTATGGAAGAATTTACTTGCTGGTGTAGAAAAATCATCATCTCCCAAATATCTTCTATATTTTTGAACTATACCAGGATATTTATACATTGTTCCAATAAACAGAATTTCTGAAGTTAAGTCTTGTAGTTTCTCTTCATCACTTGCCATTATATTTTATGCACCTCCTATATTAATAACCTTCTAAAAAGGCATCTAAATCTATATCATCAGCTTCTTCTTCAGTATCAATATTTCTTCCAACAAAATAATTACTAACCTCAAAGTCGTGAATGGTATCATCATTCTTTAAACTAGAATTTCTAATCAAATCATATTCATCATATTTACTAATGATTATTGCTAAGTCATAATAAAATAAAGACCTACTATTTGTTATTGGGTTTTTAAGTCTTGCATGAGCTTTATTTATTGTTTGTTCATAATATGTAAACATATTATATAATTTTTCACTAGAGATTTTTTCTCTATTTGCTTTTTTATATGTTCCATTATTTAATGATATAAGCGACTTTTTGATAAAACTTATGTCAGCTTTTGTAAAATGATATTTTTTGTCAAGAAAATCTAATAAAAACTTTAAGTCTTCTGATTCAGCAGAATTTATTTTTGGAAGTCTTATAGAAGGATTAGATTTCTTTCCAGATTTTCCTTTTCCATTGTTTACTGTTATTTTTCCTTTTTCTCTTGATTCTTTTAAAATAGTTTCAATTTCATCTGGTGTATATTTATGCTTTCTAGCTCTTTTTAATTTTGTTATTAAACAATCCATATGAAAATATTTTTTATTGAATGTATATAATTCATCATTTTTTAAATCAATATTTTTTCCACAATATTCACAATAATATTGAACGATTTTTTTTCCTACGTTACTCAATTGTTTACCTCCTATGTCAATAAGATACAGAGGAATAAAATTCCCCTGTATCTTCTAATGGATATTGTTTCTTGTTAAGAAAGTGGCTGTAATTTCTTTCATTTTTTGTAATTGCCCTTTATCTGTAATTTTTTGGAAAGTTCCAGCAGGAATATTATATTTTTCACATTCTTCTTTTAATTCTTTTCTTTTTTGATTAGAAGATATTTTTGAAATCATATCAAAGATATCATCTTTTAATCCTTGTAATTCTTGGTCGAAATCTGATTTTTGAACAATATTTTCACCAGTTTCTCTAATTAGTTTATCTTGAATTGCTGAAATGTCTTCTTGAACACTTTCTGCTACAGTATTTCTAATTGGTTGTTCTTTTTTTCCAACATTTCTTTTTATGATTACTTCCCAATCTAATAAAGAAGGATTTTCTATTCTTTCATTTTGTTTCTTTACACCTGTTCTATCTTTATCTTCAATAATAGCATATGTTTTTCCATCTTCATTAAATGTATGAAGGACAGTTTTAACATTATATTCAACTTCCTTAAATCCTTCTGGTTGATATTTTCCTGTTGAAACTGTTTGAAATTCATTTTTTGCATCTACTTTTTGTTCTTTAATTTCTTTTTGTCTTGCGATTACTGCAAAATGTTTTCCACTTGCCATTAAATCTAGTATTAATTCTTGACCTCTATGAGCGATAGTTTGATAATCTTTTATTTCAAGTGCAGCCATTTCAACTGCTAGTGCTTTTTCAGCTCCTAATAACCCTTGTTTATTTGCTCTTTGTCCTGCTCTTCTTTGAGACATGTCAAGTAAGGCTTGAACTAATTGATTATAAAGAACTGTTAATGAATCTATAACAATAGCATCTGGAATCCATGCACTTCCATCTTCGTTTGTTATTTCAACTATTTCAACATTTCCCATGTCATCTTGACTTTTTATTCTCATTGGTTTTGTTGCAGAAACATCTTTTGCTTGTTTAACTAGATTTAAAGTTTCTTCAAAACTTTTTGTCTTTGCAACAATAATGTTATCAATATCAATTCCTTCTGATGCTAAACCATCTAAATAATCATCGATTGACCCTTCCTCTGTATCTATATAAAGAACTTTCATTGGGTCACCTTTTTCATTTTTCATTTTTGCAAATTCCAAAGCTAGACTAGATTTCCAAGTTCCTTTATCTCCATATATAAGGAAAGCTAATTTACTTTGAATTTGTCCACCTCTTCTAATTTGTGCCATTAAAAATCACTCCTTTTATGTTTATTTGTCAACATGTTGATAATGTTTATGTAAATATATTTGTCAACATGTTGACAAATTTTATTGAAAATTAAATGCTACCCCAGATATCTTCACTACCACCATGAGTTGTTGTATCTGCTGTAGAATTAGAACCAAATTCTTGTTTTCCTCTACAGAAAGTATTTCTAAATTCCTCAACATTTTCCTCAGTATATGTTACATTATCATATGAATCTGCAACCATTGCTAAGTAAACATATCTTGTTCTAAATCCACTTTGTCTTGTTTTAGGAACTACCCATGTATTAAATACGTCATCCCATACTTTTTGTGGACCAACACTGCCTTCATTAGAAATTCTTGCTTGTAAAGTTATAGCTCCATAAGGATTTTCTACACTTAGATTTTTTAATGTTTTTGCGAACATTAAATTGTCTTTTCCTTCTATTTCTATTTCAATAGTTCCTTCTCTTTTTCTACCAATAACTAATCCATTTACTGCTGCTTTTTCATTATCTTCATCTATTTCTACATCTTGGATAATCATTGGTTGAGAAATACTATTGTCTTCTGCAAAGTTAGGGTCATCAAAATCTAATTTATCATTTTTATTTCTCATTGAGATTTGGTTTGGATTTAATCTTACTGTACTAACTGTCTCACCTTTTTTGTTTACATAACTTTCAACAGAAACATCTCCTCTGATGAATAATTCATCTCCAACTTTTACATGATTGTAAACATCTTCGATTGCATCATATAATATTTTATATTGGCTTTTATTTCTCTCTTGACCATTTTCGTCAATTTCTTGTTCTACACCAACCATTATTCTTGACATTGGATAAAACCCTTCTGGTAATGGAGTAGTATTTCTTTCATCCCAAGGAATAATTTTTCTTTCAACTTCTTTTCCATTTTCATCTCTTTTTACATAATAAACACTTTCTTGTGCGATTGCACTTAATGGAACTGAAACTGTATTGTCTTTTGAAGTTCTCATTATAAGAGTTAATGCTCTTCTAGCTCTACCTGTTGATGTTTTAGAATCATAATTTTGTGTATCTATCTTGTCAACTCTTCCTTTTAATCTAAATGTACCATACATTGCTGGTATTGCTTGTTCTACTTTTTGTTTCTCTGCCATATCATTTCTCTCCTTTTTTATTTTTTTAATTTTTTATATAATTTGTCTCTTTCTTTAGACAATATATAACTAACTTTTGATTTAGAATATCCTAATTGTTCTGCGATTTCTCTATAAGACATCCCTTTATCTATAATAA
>ERZ1090861.325-NODE-325-length-30301-cov-11.909013_pt1 | contig 30301 bp, 24 predicted proteins | sample MGYA00478482_ERZ1090861 | MGnify/ENA primary metagenome ERZ1090861 (study PRJEB33644, sample SAMEA5815744) | chicken gut metagenome | biome: Chicken; feature: Gastrointestinal Tract; material: Caecum | place: Ireland | collected 2019-01-01 | study: A study of the... | reverse complement strand
TCACCGCTGCAAAGCCGGCGCCGCTGGAAATACCGATGATTCCCGGATCCGCCAGGGGATTTTTCAGCACGGCCTGAAAGAGTACACCGGAAACAGCCACCGCTGCTCCCGCCAGCATAGAGATCATGATCCTTGGAAACCGGAGGTCAAAAATGGTGGATACTGTTTCATCCGGCTCCAGAAAAATACCTCTGAACAACTGAGGAAAACTCACCTTCAGGCTTCCGATATTCACTGCTGCCAAAAACAGTATCGCTAAAAGCAGAGCCATGATCCCAAAAGACAACACAGCCCTTGCAGTCTTTCTCTTTCTTCTGTTTTTGTCCTGTTCCTCTGTGGAAGGGAGCCTTTCAATAGCCGTCTTTAAGTCTTTGTTGTCTTCCAAAATATTCCCTCCTTACCGACCAGATTCCCGAAGCGTCTCCTCATCGGTTCTCTCCGAAGCTTCTGATCCTTCTGCAGCGTTCTGCGCTTTTTCACTGTTTTCCCGGGCCTTTGCCTCATCCTCCTGGGTCTCCGGATACAGCATAGGCTGAAGTTCCTCCAGAGCCTGGGGATAATTGAAATTTGCACTCATCCCAAAGTATTCATAGGTAAGGTCATAGACACGGCCTTCCTCTACTGCCTGAAAATGCTTCCAGATGTCGTTGGTCTCAAAATCCTCCTGAAACATCTCCACTACCTGGTCAGGAAGGGCATGGGCTGCCCGGAGGATCACATCCGGTTCCTTGGTCTTCATATCCTCGGTATTCACTGTGAGGAATTCCTGATCTGTACCGGCATATACATTCTCTCCTCCTGCCAGTTCTACCAGGCTGCCCACATAAGAATTCTCCGTGGCAATGATATAAGAACCGGGAAGTCCCATAAGGATCAGCACCCTGGGCGCTTCCTTTCCCTCATTCTGGTCTTTATAGCTGTTGTAAAACTCTGTAAATTCATCCACCAATGCCTGAGCTTCTTCTTCTCTTTCAAAGATTTCCCCCAATTCCTGAATAGAACGGTACATCCCCGGCACACTGCGGAGATTCAGAAAGGCCCATTCTGTATGAATAGCCTCATACTTTGGCTGCAGATCTGACTGGAGGGTGACGGGACTTAAGATCCAGTCAGGGTCCAGGGAAGAAATGATCTCCATATCCGGACTCATCGCTGTCCCCACCTGAGTCAGATCCTCGTACCTCTTAGGCAAAGCGGAAATCGTACTGCTGCATACCCCCACCAGATCCAGATCCAGCCGGTCGCAGATATCCGCAGTGGCAGGGGAAGTAGCAATGATCCTGGGCTCCTCACCCATAGCAGCCACCTTCGCCTTGGCAGCTTCTACAGCCGCCTTCTCTTCGGGATCATCAATAGACAGAAGAGTTTCCACACTGTCCGCTTCTTGAACATTTACAGAGGAAGACTCCTCCCGGCCCATTACAGCGCAGCCGCCCAGGAAAGAGGACAGGATCACTGCCGACAGCCCGAAGAGCAGAAATCTTCTTTTCTTTCTTTTATTCATCATCATCTTCTCCTCCGCCCCAACGTCTCCAGTTTCTCCGGAAATAATAGATCACTGCAGCGACAGCGCCAATAAGAAGAAGGCCGGATACTGTAAAGGATATGATCAGCACCAGGATCTGACTGCCTGCTGCAGTACTTCCCAGAGCCGTGGATACCTGGTCCTCCGCCTGGGCCTCCTGGGCAGTGGAGAGACTCAAGCCCTGGGCATTGTCCAGTTCTGCTGTCTCTGTAGATGTGGCCTCTGTTTCCTGGGCAGAATCCGCCGGATCCTCAATGGTGTTTTCCAGCACCTGAACGCCGGTGTCTGTGCTGGCGCTGTCTGTATTTTCACTATCTGTACTTTCACTGTCTGCGGCCCCGCTCTCTGTACTGCTGCTGTCAGTGCTGTCTGATGTACTGCCGGTGCCGGAATTTCCCGAAGGCAAGCTGGAAGCTGAAGGGGTTACTGTGCTGTCGGTATTCTGACCGGACGTTCCGGATTCCTGTGCAGTGCCAGAGTTCTGGGTGGCAGTACCGCTTCCGGAAGCTTCTGTTACGATGGTTGCGTTCATATCTGTGTTATTCCCTGCCACAAAATCACTGGGATAGATATAGAAGATCACATCTCTTCCCATGGGCTCCACATACATAGCTCCCCGGATCACGCAGTTCTCACTGGGTACCTGGATACAGATGTCGCTGGTGGATCCATTATTATCTGTACCGCTTCCTGTAACCCCAAGAGCCGGAGTGGACCAGCCGGAATCCCCCACATTCTGGACCCAGAAACTATGATTAGCTGTATAGTCCATAAGACTCATCCGAATGGTCAGGTAATACTCTCCCCCATCTGTCAGTTCCAGGATACCGGTGGGATACACTGCGCCGTCCACCATACCCTGTCCGGTGGCATAGGATGCTTCTCCGCCCGAATCCTCGATCTCTCCTGTTACCGGATGACGGTAGCAAGGGTGTATGGTACAGGTATATACCGTACCGGAGGCCGCTTGTACCGGAACGGCCGGAAACCCTGCGCCCACAAAGAGGGCAAGCAGGATTCCCAGGATTCCGGCAGAAAACTTTTTCATAAATTCCCCTGTCTTCATATTCCTTCCTTTCTGCTGTAACACTCTGCATTTCAGTTAGTTATATATAACCTACAGTCTTAAAAAAAGAGAGCTTTTCTCTTTTGCTCTGTAAGTTAGTCTTTGCTATCCACTTCTTTATATAGCATAATCCTGTGATACTTGTCAATCGTTTCCTGTCAATTCTTTCTGGAAAACATCAAAAGCCTGCCATTTATCGCAAAAAGAAGCTGTCGCATAAAGGATATAAATATTCCTGAAGTATGACTAATGCGACAGCTTCGTATCTCCTGCTGGTCAAGAGTTCTTATGCAGTATCAAATTTTTCAGATTTCATTTAAAGCATCATATACCGTTTCTGTCAGCTCATGATACTGAGGATAAACATTTGCAGCGCTGGTGATATTATCCACCATAATACAAAGGATAAAATCTGTATTCTCTCCATATACGATCCCCACATCATGCTGCACTTCGGAAGTTTCACCTGTCTTGTGGGCCACCTCCACGCCTTCAGGCAGTCCTCCCGGAATTTTCAGAGTGTTTTCCTGATTCAAAAGGAGATGAAGCATTTCCCCGGACTCTTCCTGGGACCCGCATTCTCCTTTGTAGATCTGTTCCAGCAGTTTTCCGCAGTCTTCCACACAGGTAACGTTATCTCCCATTCCGTCGTTTGCCGTGCCGGAAGCAGCCGGATGGAGGGTGGTATGTACGCCTGTGCCCGTATAGCCCTCTTCCTGGAGATAGTCATTTATAAAACCGCAGCCCTCTGCGAAGTCCCGGTCCGAGGACTGGATCCTCACCAGTTCATTGTAAGACTCATTATCGGAAATTTCGATCATATTTTCCAGAAGCTGTGCGACTGTATCCCTGGCGCTTTCTTCGCTTCCCAGATAGTCTGTTTCGTTTTCCATCACCCGTTCCATATTTTCAAAGGTAGCCGCCATGGCATAAAGTTTTACCAGGCTGGCCGGATACATACCCTGATTGTTGATGCTAAAAGCATTTTCATATTCCAGTTCTTCCACGTAAACGCTCCAGTTTCCGTCATAATCAGCGATCAGCTCTTCCACTGTACTTTCCAGAGAGGTCATTGTCGTTTCCATTTCTGATTCTGCCTGCCGGTCCTGCTGCCGCCGCTCTTCTGCTTCCTGTTCCTCAGCTGCCGCTGCCGCCGCCTGGGCCGCTTCTTCCTGCTGCTGTTCCTTAACCGCCTGCCTCTCAGCATGAATGGTGGTGCCGCCCCAGATAAGAAGGATCAGCATAACTGCTGCTCCTCCCAGGATCGCCCATTGTCTTCGTACCGCCTGATGTCTTCGCTTTTTTTCCTGCTGTCTCTGCTTCCTTCTCTCCTGATCTTCCATTACTTTCTCCCCTTATCTTCCCATCCGGAACATTTCCCTGAAACTTTCTGCCATATAACAAGAGCCCGCTGCTTAAAATTTCTTTAAGACAGCAGGTCTCTCTTCTTTTTATGCAAGCATCATTCGGTCATTTGCAAATTCTCCGCCGCTGACTTCTTCAAACTTCGCCAGCAGGTCAGATACATGTAATTTCTTCTTCTCTTCTCCCGCTACATCATAGATGACTTTTCCCTCATGCATCATGATCAGACGGTTCCCATGGGCAATGGCGTCCTTCATGTTATGAGTTACCATCATAGCGGTAAGGTTATGTTCCTGGATGATCTTATCCGAGATCTCCAGCACCTTTGCCGCTGTCTTGGGGTCCAAAGCCGCCGTGTGTTCGTCCAGAAGGAGAAGCTTCGGCTTTTTCAGGGAAGCCATCAGCAAAGTGATCGCCTGTCTCTGTCCTCCGGAAAGAAGCCCCACTTTCGTGGTAAGCCGCTCTTCCAGACCCAGATCCAGTTCCTTTAACTGCTCCTTATAAAATTCTCTCTCTTTACGGGAAATTCCCCAGCGGAAGCCTCTTCTTTCTCCTCTTCTGGCTGCGATGGCCATATTTTCCTCAATAGACATAGTAGAAGCCGTACCGATCATGGGATCCTGGAAAACTCTTCCCAGATGTACTGCTCTTTTGTGTTCGGACAACCGGGTAATATCTACCCCGTCTACGATGACCTTTCCCTGATCAACAGGCCAGACGCCGGCGATGGCATTCAAAGTCGTAGATTTTCCGGCGCCGTTACCGCCGATAATGGTGACAAAATCTCCGGAATTTAAATTCAGGTTTACCCCGTCTAAGGCCACTTTCTCATTAATTGTCCCTATATTAAAAGTTTTATGAAGGTCTTTGATTTCCAGCATGTATCCCATTATTTTGCCATCCTCCTTCTCACCAGATATTTTCCTTTCAGATATGGCGCCGCCAGGAAGCAGGTCACCACTACTGCTGAGAACAGCTTCATATAATCGGAATCAATTCCCAGCCACATAACCAGGGCATAAGCTATGTAATACAAGATGGCGCCTACAAATACTGCTGCCAGGGTGTAAGCAAATGCAATTTTCTTTCCTGCATAAAACTTTCCGAAGATCACTTCACTGATGATCACGGCAGCCAGACCGATAACAATGGCGCCTCGTCCTGCATTTACATCTGCTGCTCCCTGATACTGTGCATATACTCCTCCACACAGACCTACCAGTCCGTTAGAGATCATCAGAGCGATAACCTTACAGAAATTGGTATTAATTCCCTGGGCGCTTGCCATCTGGGGATTGCAGCCTGTAGCTCTGATCGAAGCTCCCAGTTCTGTACCGAAAAGCCAGTATACCACAGCTACCAGCACCAGACATCCCAGGATCAGACCGATAAAGAAAATATAACTGTTATCTGCTGTCACATACCGGGCAGAAGCCACCAGCCCTTTCTGTCCAATGCCCATACTCTGATTTGCCTTTCCCATGATCCCCAGATTTACAGAGTACAGAGAAATCTGGGTCAAAATACTGGCCAGGATTCCGGGAATACCCAAAGCTGTATGTAGGAAGCCGGTAACAAATCCTGCGGCCATTCCTGCAAGAAACGCAAAGATCAGAGATAACGCAGGATGCATTCCTCCCTGGATCAGCATTACCGCCACAGCTCCTCCTGTAGCCAGAGAACCGTCCACTGTCAGATCTGCAAAGTCCAGGATCCGGAAAGTAATATATACCCCCAGAGCCATAATCCCCCATATCAGTCCCTGGGCCACATTGCCCGGAAGAGACCGCACCAGAGCCATAGGATCCAGCGCCATCAGCATTGTCATTGTCATTTTTTTATTTCCTTTCTGAGTGTTTTCTTTTTATTTTATCAGCATGACTGATCTTTTTCAATACAGCAACAGAGGCCGCCGCACTAAACTTCCCTTATTGTTTAATGCGGCGGCTCCATGCCTGCCTCTTACGCAGGCTGTCAGTGCCTGATTCATATTCCTATCCATGTGCCTTCCGGCATTTCAGGATTACTCTGTTTCGATCGCTTCATAATCCTCCGGGATCTCAATGCCTAATTCTTCACAGATGGTCGGGTTATACATTTTTGTCACTTCCGGAGCGGTCTGGATCTCCATAGTAGAGATGTCTTCTCCCTCAGCTAATACCTGATATGCCATCTCACCGGCTGTATAGCCGATATCGTAGTAGCTGATAGACAGTGTAGCGATACCGCAGCCAGAACAGATTCCCTGCTCACCGGCGATCACCGGGATCTGGGCCGGCATACAAATATTGTTTACGATCTGTGTATTGGAAGCCATGGTATTATCTGTAGGAATATAGATCGCATCACAGGTCTCAATAGCACTGTTTACCACTGTCTGGATCTCGTTGGAATCTGCAGCGGTATATTCTTCATATGCAATACCATCCTCATCCAGGGCTTCTTCAAAAAGCTGCGCCTGGTACTGAGAGTTAGGTTCTGCGGAACAGTAAAGGATTCCTACCTTCTGCGTATCCGGCAGCAATTCTACCAGCATATCTTCCTGCTGATCAATAGGTGCCAGGTCGCTGGTTCCGGATACATTGATTCCGGTAGCGCCTGTCCAGTCATCGATTCCAAGAGCTGTGGCATAATCGGTAACGGAAGTTCCCAGGATCGGGATGTCCGCTGTGGCCTGAGCTGCTGTCTGCAGCGGCAGTGTGGCATTTGCCAGGATCAGATCCACATCAGAAGATACAAAGTTATTTATGATGGTAGAACACATCGCCTGCTCGCCCTGGGCGTTCTGCTGGTCAAACTCTACATTTCCTTCTCCGAAAAGTTCTGTACAGGCATCCATAAATCCCTGGGTAGCCTGATCCAGAGCATCATGCTCCATCTGCTGGCAGATACCAATGGTATAAGTCTGGCCGCTGCTTTCTGTTGATTCGGAAGAAGCATTCTCTTCTGTGCTGCTTTCGGATCCGGAATCAGAATTTCCACCGCAGGCGGTCATTGCCGTTGCCATTGCTGCTGCCATCATAATGGCAAGTATTTTCTTTAATTTCATTTTCATTTCCTCCCTGCCACTTTATCACAAAAAACCGTTACGCTTTACTGTGACAAAGTTTTAATATTGGTATTATACACCTCCCCTTCCTGTTCGTCAACCTAAATCCATCTTAAATTCCATAAACTTCTTTGTTATATTTTTCGATCTCATCATCAATGATGGGATCTACATGAGGATAAAGACAGCCCGGCCCGCCATAGGTGATACATGGGATATAATGTCCTCCGGGACCGTACTGAGTACAGGCTCTGCGCACTTCTTTACGAATCTCTTTCTCTGTAGAGTCTTCCCGGTCTACGATGGAGGCATCAATGCCGCCCATGAGAGTCATCCGTCCATCCAGCTGTTTCTGAAGTTTTACAATATCATTTTCCGGCAACGTTCCCTGCCAGATATCAATTCCCAGGTCTACCATATCTTCTACGATAGGCTCCATGAAAGAATCCGCATGGTGCATAACGATCACTCCATGGTCCTTCATGTATTTATAAGTTTTCTCATACTGAGGCTTGATAAATTCTCTCCAGGTGTCAGGGCTTATGAAAAGGGAATTTTTGGAACCCCAGTCATCATGGGAAAGCATGATATCCGGTTTTAAATTATCCACGATCAGTTTCATATACTGGAAACGGTACTCTCCGATAGCATTGCACAGATCCAGCATATCTTCCGGCTCTAAAAGGAAGTTCACCAGCATGTCTTCAAATCCCATGAGGAAATGGAGTCTTTCAAATACACCTGTGGGCATAAAGGCCATCAGCAGCTTGTCCTCGCCTCTGGCGGCTTCTGCCTGTTCAATAAAAGGCTTCCACAACTCAGGGTCTGAGCAGTTAGCTTCCAGATCCGGCATAACAAGCTGGTCTTTCCATTCTGTAATGTCTTTGATCACTTTATTTTCTGCAGTTACGTGGGGCATGGCTGCCACCTGGTTCTGGGGCCATAAGATTTCTGTTCCAAACCGATCTTTTAAAGGCTCCATGCCTCTGTGACGGTTGCCTCTGATGTATGTAGAGGCAGGACTTGGAGGGAAGAATACGGTTCCCTCAAATTGTTTTACCAGACGATCCGGTTTACCGTCCTTTTTCATCGTTTCCAGGAAATTTTCTTTTGCGCTTAACATTTTTTACATCCTCCTTATTCTCTGGCGTAAATTTCCGCCTGATTTTTTTCTGATCTTATATGCAAAACTCTATACAATCTCATCCAGCCAGATTCCATGAACAGTCTGGATCTTCTCTAATTCTTTTTTCATTTCTTCCGGCATATCCGGCCAAAGCTCTTCCGGCTTCTCATAGCCAAAGAGCCAGGAGGCCAGATCTCCGATGTCTGTCTTTAGCGTCCAGATCCTTTGGGCCGCCTGCATTTCCCTGTCATTTTGAGAAAGCTCCACACTGCTTCCCTGCTCATCCAGGCTCCAGAAAAAACTGCCCTCATTTTCCGGGATCAGTTTGTCCTCTACTTCAAGGTTCAGGGTAAGGCTCTCCGGAACATTCAGAGAAAAAGCGGGAAGAAATTCCCTGAGTGCAGTAATCCTTGCCATAATCCCTGTTTTTCCCTCTTTCTCTTCAAACAATCCTTCCCGGGCATAAAGCAGAGCCTGATCTTTCTTTTCTCTTCCTGTAAGTCCCTGCAGCCCCAAAGGTTCTTCCCCTTCTCCTTTAAGGAAATACAATTCTCCGTCTTCACTTTCCAATTCCCTGAGAAGCCGGCGGACATATGCAGTGTCCCGGAAAGTATAGATCTGGCTGCGTTCTGCCAGCCATTTTTCCATGAATTGTCCTGCTTTTTCCCAGTCTGCCTCCCCGGATACCGGAACTTTTTCAAGAGTTTCTTCTGCCTGCCGTTTCAAAACCAGCCGGGGCTTCTTCCAGACAAACCGGAAGTCAAAAGGCAGGTAAATGGCTTCCGCTGCAGGCATGAGGAAAGTAAAAGGCCTGCCCTCCAGGTTCATATCTCTGAGGGCCTTAGTCAGAACTTCTCTCATATGTCCTCTGCCTCTGTGGTTTTCCTCTGTAGCCACTGCAACAATATAATCCGCCTCCCACAGCTTATCCCTCATATGAATCTTATAGGGGTTCCTGTGGAGCATGGTGATGATCTTTCCGTCTTCTTTCTTTGCCAGGATCCGGTTATCTTTTGCCTTCTCCTGGTAATAATAGTCCAGATAGCGGTCTGTATCTTCCGGGAAACATGCCTTCCACAGAGGGATCGTCTCCTTCTTTTCCTCCTGGGGCAGGTATTCCGGCAGATTCTCTGAAGCGGTATTTTCGATCTCTTCTGCCCATTTGTAGGACTTCTGTCCGTCCAGAAGCTGCTCTACCAGATACTTCCGGGCAAAATCTGCAGGATTGTAAGACATTTTTGCTTTTCTCAGACCTTCCAGCCCCATATCGTCCTCCCGGTTCACCCACTGGACATTTGGAAACTCATTAAGCAGAAACATCTGATTAATGGCCTGGTAAAGTCCCGGGATCTCCGGGTTCGCTTTCTCGATATGGATTACGGCCATGTCCTCGATCTTATTATAACTTCCTACAGAAAAAGCTTCCAGACGGCCGTCCACGTAAATTCCGCCCATGTGGATATTCAGCTCGCAGCAGTTTCTCAGAATGTCATGGATCCCCCGGACTTCATAGTCTAAATGCTCTTCCTGGTCTTCCCCTTTCTGAATTCTCCAGCGGTCCAGAAATTTCCACATGTCATCTTTGTCATCGCAGCCCAGAGTCCTGTATTCAAACCTTCCCTCATACTGGCGGAGAAATACGTTCAGACGGTTCTTTTTCTTATGGAGCTTCTTTCCTGAGAGTTTCCGCAAAGATTCTCCAAGATACAGATAGTCTCTGGAATCCTCCTGCTCTTTTACAAAGTATTTCTCTTCCGGCAGTTTCAGATATTTTACCGCATACTCATCTGCCAGGTTGATCACCAGGGGATACCCAAGCTCTTCATTGAAATACTGCTGGATGGCTCCGAAAGCCCCGGGCAGATCTTCTTCTTTACAAAGAGGCATGGCAGAAAAACATTTTCCGTTATATTCCATCAGCCAGAGCAGGGCTTTGTCCTCCCATATGGCATACCGGACATTATAAAATTCTTTCCAGATAAAGCTTTCCAGAAAAACACTGTCACAGGTGTTATTTTTACGCATGTTATAGTAGGGCATCATCACCGGACTGTCTTCCACAGTGATTTCCTTAAATTCCAAATTCACAATACTGTTCTCCTTAAATTTTCTTTTTTGTCAGACAGCCAGCCTCCTTATACCTGATGTACTGTATCATTCACTTTCAGGCAGACTATTATGCGAAATGTGAGTAATTCCGTACACCAGGTACCCTGAAGAAATCAGAATCTGGCCAATTTTTGTCCATATTCTAACAGTATACCATATTTCAGGCATTTTTCAAGGAGCTATTCTGATCAGAATATATGGAACTGTACTACCAGTGCTGCAAAGACAATGGATACCATGGATAGAAGTTTGATAAGGATGTTAATGGAGGGTCCTGAGGTATCTTTGAAGGGATCTCCCACCGTATCTCCAACCACCGCTGCTTTATGCGCCTCGCTTCCTTTTCCTCCGTGGGCGCCGCCCTCGATATATTTCTTGGCATTGTCCCAGGCGCCCCCGGCATTTGCCATGAAAACCGCCATGAGAAAGCCTGTAGCCGTAGATCCGGCCAAAAGGCCGATGACCCCGTTATACCCCAGGATCAGGCCGGTGACTACTGGGGTAACAATGGCCAGCAAAGTAGGAAGGATCATTTCCCGAAGACTGGCCCTGGTACAGATATCCACACAGGTTTCATAATCCGCCTCTGCCTTTCCTTCCATCAGGCCTTTGATCTCTTTAAACTGCCTTCTTACTTCTATTACGATACTCTGAGCCGCCCGGCCTACAGAGGACATGGTAAGGGCCGCAAAGACAAAGGGCAGGCAGGCCCCGATAAAGATGCCGCACAGAACAGTAGGATTCATAATACTCATATCCAGCTCCACAGAGGCCCCTCCTACTTCCTGTACCTTCTCCACATAAGAAGCGATCAGGGCCAGAGCTGTCAGAGCAGCAGAACCGATGGCAAAGCCTTTTCCTGTGGCGGCTGTGGTATTTCCCAGAGAATCCAGGGCGTCTGTCCTTACCCGTACCTCCGGATCAAGTCCTGCCATCTCCGCAATTCCTCCTGCATTGTCCGCTATAGGACCGTAGGCATCTGTGGCAAGGGTAATTCCCAGAGTAGAAAGCATGCCCACTGCTGACAGAGCAATACCATACAGCCCTCTGGTAGCCTCAATAAATCCTCCCGAGCATACATATGCCGCCATCACGCAGATCACCACGATCAGGATAGGCAGCGCCGTAGACAACATGCCAAGGCTCAGACCTCCGATGATCATGGTAGCCGAACCTGTGACAGATTTATCCGCCAGGTCCTGAGTAGGTTTGTAAGTATCCGAGGTAAAGTACTCCGTAAAAAATCCAATAAGGACTCCCGCCAGCAGCCCGGCCAGGATTGCCAGATAAAAACCGATAAACTCTCTTCCCAGAACAAACCATACCAGGGGAAAGGACACTATAGCAATCAGGATGGCGCTGGTATTGGTGCCTCTGCGCAGAGCCCCCAGAAGCACATTCTGTTTGGTGCTCTCTCCTGTCTTTACCAGAAGGCTTCCGATAACAGAGGCCAGAACCCCTACTGCAGCCAGGACCATAGGAATCACCACCGCATTGACCCGGTCCACAGACTCGATCTTATTAAAGGCGATCACTCCCAGAGCACAGGCGGAAAGGATAGAACCTACATAAGATTCATACAGATCTGCTCCCATTCCGGCAACATCTCCTACGTTGTCCCCAACATTGTCTGCGATTACTGCAGGATTTCTGGGATCATCCTCAGGGATCCCTGCTTCTACTTTTCCTACCAGGTCCGCCCCCACATCGGCAGCCTTGGTATAAATTCCCCCTCCCACACGGGCGAAAAGAGCCATACTGGAAGCGCCCATTCCGAAGGTGAGCATGGTGCTGGTAATGTCCTCAATAGGAAGCTTGAAGACCAGACGCAGCAGCAGATACCAGATGGAAATATCCAGAAGTCCCAGTCCCACCACTGTAAACCCCATGACAGATCCTGCGGAAAAAGCTACATTCAGTCCTTTGTTCAGCCCCTGCTGGCAGGCAGCCGCTGTCCGGGCATTGGCCCTGGTAGCGATCTGCATTCCCACAAAGCCGGAAAGACCGGAGAAGAATCCCCCGGTAATAAAGGCAAAAGGCACAAACCAGGTAAGATAGCCAAAAGCCGCCATAGCAAAAAGTATGACGAACATACCTGCGAAAAAGCAGATCAGTATCCGGTACTGCCTCCTGAGATAAGCCATCGCCCCATGGTGAATAGAAGATGATATTTTCTGCATCTGCTCATTTCCCTGGGGAAATTTCAGCACTCTCGCTGCCCGGCTGGCCGCAAAAGCCAGGGCCAGGATAGAACCGAACAAAGTAAGTAACGCTAATTGGTTGTCCATAAAAAACCCCCTTTCAAGATACTATAACTATGTGCCATTTGTTTATATTATACTTCGTATTCTAAGAAAAGAACAGTATTTTCTGTAAATAATAAGGCAGCGATATCGTTTTCATTATATTTGGGATACTTTACAGAACAGGTATATTTTTTTACATAGATTTGAAATATTTTATATAGAAATCCCCGGCCATCTATAGTACCATTACTATGAAGGAGGAAAACAAATTATGAAATTCAAACTGAATGCTTTAGAGAAAAAATGGATCTTGTATGATGTGGGAAATTCTGCATTTACCCTTTTAGTTTCTACCATCATGCCGATCTATTTCAATTATCTGGCAGGAAATGCCGGAGTATCCGACGTAGATTATCTGGCTTACTGGGGCTACGCCGTATCGGTATCTACCGTGATTGTAGCCATCCTGGGACCTGTGCTGGGAACATTTTCTGATTTCCCCGGCTGGAAGAAAAAAATCTTCCTGACCGTCCTGCTTATCGGCGCCCTGGGGTGTGTGTTCCTGGGATTCACCTCATCCTGGCTCTGGTTCCTGCTGGTATTTGTCATCGCCAAATCCGCCTATTCCCTGAGTCTTGTTGTCTATGATTCCATGCTTACGGATATTACAGACAAAGACCGGATGGACGAGGTATCCTCCCACGGCTATGCCTGGGGCTATATCGGAAGCTGCATACCTTTTATCATCAGCCTGCTTCTGGTATTGTTCTATGAAAATCTTGGCATTTCCATGGAGCTGGCTATGGGCGGCGCCTTTCTTCTCACCGCCATCTGGTGGGTGTGTATGGCCCTGCCTCTGACTACCTCTTACAGGCAGAAAAACTTTACCCCTGTGACCAAAAGTCCTGTCTCCTCAGGTCTGAAACGTCTGGCCAGGATTTTTTCTGAGCTGAAAGAGAAAAAGAAAATCCTCTTTTTCCTGATCGCCTTTTTCTTCTTTATTGACGGGGTTTACACCATTATCGATATGGCCACCGCCTATGGAACCGCTCTCGGCCTGGATACCACAGGACTCCTTCTGGCTCTTTTGCTGACCCAGATCGTGGCTTTTCCCGCAGCACTGACCTTTGGAAGACTGTCCAGAAAAGCTCCGGCCTCCAGGCTGATCCTGATCTGTATCGGAGCCTATTTCTGTATTTCTCTTTATGGGATCATTCTCTCCAAACAGTATCAGTTCTGGATCCTGGCCGTATGCGTGGGAATTTTCCAGGGAGCTATCCAGTCTCTGTCCCGCTCCTACTTTGCCCAGATCATCCCGGAAGACAAATCCGGGGAATATTTCGGTATTTACGATATCTGCGGCAAAGGTGCATCCTTTATGGGAACCATGCTGGTATCCCTGGTAAGCCAGATCTCCGGAAGCGTGAATCTGGGCGTGGGCGCACTTTCGGTAATGTTTCTTATCGGATTTCTGATCTTTATAAAAGCAGACAAAATCTAAAAAAATCATAAAAATCTGATAAAATTTTCCTGTTGACATTCTGCTTTTTTGAGATATAATGATAGCGAATTGAGAAAAGCCAATGCGAAGAACAGGACAAGACTTCCCAGGCAGTTATGTTTTCAGAGAGTCTCCGGGCGGTGTGAGGAGACAGCATAGCCAGGGCGGCTATCACCTGTGAGCAGTCAGGGTGAACGTGAAATCAGTAACCCGGACCGGAATTCCTCCGTTATAGGGAAACCTGTTAATTCAGCAGAAACTGAACGACGGGACTGAGAGACCGGTATATCCGGTAATTAGAAGTGGTAACGCGGAGATTATATCATTCGTCTTCTGACAGAGCAATCTGTCAGGAGGCGTTTTTTTATTTCTGCAGGCAATAGGCCAGGCTTCCTGTACAGGAACTTTCAGGCAGATGGACAGCGCCTGGGACGCTATTTGGCTTGGATCAGAAAATAAGCAAAGGAGACATGAAATTATGAACACACTTGTAATCGTATTTATCGCCGCCGTATGTCTGATCGCAGCTTATGCTTTATATGGACGCTGGCTGGCGAAAAAATGGGGCATCGACCCCAAAGCAAAGACTCCGGCTGTCCTTCATAATGACGGACAGGACTATGTGCCTACAGACGGCTGGACCGTATTTGCCCACCAGTTTTCTTCCATCGCAGGAGCAGGCCCTGTTACGGGAGCTATCCAGGCCGCTGCCTTCGGCTGGCTTCCGGTCCTTCTGTGGATCATCCTGGGCGGTATCTTCTTCGGCGCTGTCACAGACTTCGGGGCCCTTTACGCCAGTGTAAAAAACGATGGAAAATCCATGGGACTTCTCATTGAGAAATACATAGGCAAGACGGGCCGTAAACTGTTCCTGGGATTCTGCTGGCTGTTTACTCTCATCGTTATGGCAGCCTTTGCAGATATGGTGGCAGATACATTCAACGCCTACGTGGTAACAGACGGCGTGCAGACCCTCTCTGAAAACGCCACTGTAAACGGCGCTGCCGGAAGTATTTCCCTGTTCTTCATCCTCTTTGCCGCAGTCTTCGGACTGGTACAGAAAAAGATGAAGTTTACCGGCTGGAAAGAAGTGGTCCTGGGATTGGTCTTTACGGTACTGGCTTTTGTATGCGGAATGAACCTTCCTGTGATCCTTGGCAAGGAAATGTGGATCTATATTGCTTTTATCTATATTTTCCTGGCAGCTGTACTTCCTATGTGGTTCCTTATGCAGCCAAGAGATTATATGTCCACCTTTATGTTTATCGGCATGATTGCAGGGGCGGTCCTTGGACTGATCTTTGCGCATCCTTCCATGAACCTTCCTGCTTTTACAGGATTCCAGAATGAAAACCTGGGAACTCTTTTCCCCATTCTGTTTGTGACCGTTGCCTGCGGCGCCGTATCCGGATTCCACAGCCTGGTATCCTCCGGCACCTCCTCAAAAACGATTTCCAATGAAAAGGATATGCTGAAGGTAGGCTACGGCGCCATGGTACTGGAAAGTCTTCTGGCTGTTATCGCCCTGTGCGTGGCAGGAGCCGCCGCCAGCGCAGACGGAACCGCCGCAGTGGGAACCCCCTTCCAGATCTTCTCCTCAGGAGTCGCAGGTTTCCTGGAAATGTTCCACATTCCTGTATTTGTGGCCCAGAGCTTTATGACCATGTGTGTATCCGCCCTGGCTTTCACTACCCTGGATTCCGTGGCACGTATCGGACGTATGTCTTTCCAGGAGCTGTTCAGTGTGGATGACATGGAACATGCCAAAGGCTGGAGAAAAGTCCTGTGCAACAAATATTTTGCCACTCTGATCACACTGGCATTCGGCTATATCCTGACACAGGTAGGCTACTCCAATATCTGGCCTCTCTTCGGAAGCGCCAACCAGCTCCTCAGCGCTCTGGTACTGATCACCCTCTGCGTATTCCTGAAAGTCACAGGCCGGGAACTGCGGACTCTGGTACCTCCTTTCGTGATCATGCTGGTGGTAACCTTTACTGCTTTGGTGCAGAGATTTATCGCTCTGGTCAATGCCTTTACAGCAGGAACGGGAGTATTTATGGTAGAAGGCCTCCAGCTTATAATCGCTGTGCTTCTGATGATCCTGGGCGTGACTATTGTAGTGACCTCCGGAAAGGAACTTCTGAAGAAAAAGGCAGCTGCCTGATCTTGGAAGTGATTCCTGTATAATTTACAAATTTTCAGCCTCTTTCATATAGTTCCTGCGGATTTCCTCCGGCACCAGGCTTCCTCCTGTTGCCCACAGGACATGAACGGCTCTGTCCATGGAGTCTTCAAGATGATTTTTTCTCAGATATGCTTCAAACTCCGGACTTCCCCAGATTCCCACAGGACCCTGAAATCCTGCGCAGGCACTGGGTTCCAGGAAGATATTCTGGGTATCCAGCAGGTCTTTCATATAGCGGTACAGCTTTTCATCTTCCACAGTTACAGCTCCGCTTAAAAGAGGCTCCATAACTTTTCCCACAAAGGCGGAGGGCCGTCCTACGGCCAGTCCGTCTGCCTGGGTCTTTCCGACAAGGCCCACATCTTCTACAGATATCCGGTCATGAAGCCCTGTAGACATTCCCAGAAGCATACAGGGAGCCTGGACAGGCTCTGCAAAAAAGCAGTGTACATGATCTCCGTAAATTTCTTTCAGGCCGAAAGTGATGCCTCCCGGCGCCCCGCCTACGCCGCAGGGTATATAAACAAACAGAGGATGCTCCTGATCCACGGCTATGCCGACTTCCTGAAGCTGATCTGCGATTCTTTTTCCCGCAGTAGCATATCCTAAAAACAGATCTTTTGAATTTTCATCATCCACAAAATAACTTTTCTCATCCCGGGCGGAAAGCTTTCTTCCCTGTTCCACGGCTTTTCCATAGTCTGACCGGTATTCCCGGACATCTACCCCATAGCTTCTCAGCAGATCTTTTTTCCACTGTTTTGCATCTGCGGACATATGTATGATCACCTTATATCCCAGAACAGCACTGATAATGCCGATGCTCAGTCCCAGATTTCCTGTAGATCCCACCTGAATGGTATAGTCTTTGAAAAATCTCTTTTTCTCCGGGTCCCCCAGATGTTCATATCCCTCTCCCGGCTTCAGGAGTCCATGGGCTAAGGCCAGGTCTTCCGTGTGCTTCAGCACCTCGTAGATCCCCCCTCTGGCTTTCACAGAACCTGCAATAGCCAGACGGTTGTCTTCTTTAAGGAACAGTCTGCCGCGGCACTTTTTCCCGTATTTTTCTTCCATCCGCTTTTTCATATAAGGGATTTCCGTAAGAGGGGACTCAATAAGTCCATTCCGCTCTCTGGTCTCCGGAAAATATTTCATGAGCAGAGGGGCAAACCGTTCCAGTCTTTTCCTGGCCTCTTCAATGTCCTCCTCTGTCAGAGGAAGATTCTCAGAGGCTTCCTGGAAAGGAATCTTCCCCGGGTTGATCCACAGGACTTCTTCTCCCTTTTTTATTTTCTCCAGCAAGGAATTGTCCTTAATCTGCATTTCCAAGTTTTCCATTCTTTTTCCTCCAGGCAATATGGGACATAATACGGCAGCTTTTCTGAAAGAAAGCTATTCCATAGGACAGTACTGTTTTAAATCCCGATGCCTCTATCTTTTTTCTATACTGCCTGTCCTGTATCTGTACCAGTGCTTTTTCGCATCCTCTCTCCAGTTCACTTTCCTTTCTGGAAACCTTTACCTCCAAAACTGCCGCCCGGCGTTTTACTTTGTCCTTTATTACCAGATCCGGTCTGCCCAGTCCGCTTTCATGATTGGATTCTACTACATAACCAGCCCCGGAAAATAAGCCTGCCAGAAAGGCATGGTAAAAGCTTTCTGCATAGTCATGATAGCTTATGGTATCAAAAAGTAAATCCGAGATAAGCTCTGTCAGCTTTTCTGAATCCCCTTTCCACAATGCTTCGAAAAGTTCTTTTCTGTCACTATACATATTTTTTTCCTGCAGCCAGTTCAGCACGCTTTTTCTAAAAATATCCTGGATTTCTGCATTGGGAATTTTTAAGGTGATTTTATTTCTTTCCTGGGGCAGCTCTTCCTGTGTTTCCTCTTTCACCTTGGTAAGATAGCCGGTAAGATACAGCAGGCTCCAGAGATTTTCTTCTGTAGAAGTCAAAAAGTCATAGCTCACATTTTCATTGACAGATTCCCGGATGGCTTCGCCGTTCAGCAGCTTTTCAAATTTTTCTGTCACATCAAAATCCCTGCGTTTCAGGAACAATTCTATGATTTTATTGTCACTGGTATGCTCCCAAAAATTTTCCGGTTTTTTCACACCCTCTGTAAGAACCCTCTGCACATAATTCAGCACATCCCAGGGACAGTAGATTTCTATATTTCCGAATATATAGCCGTCATACCATTTGCGGACTGTTTCCTGACAGTCCTGGCATCCGGCTTCTTTTAAAAATTCAGCAACCTCCGGTCTGGTAAATCCAAAAAATTCGTCATAACGTATATCTGAAATCGTATCTGTTGTAAAGTTATTCGTTCCCGTAAAAATACTTTCCTTTGCAATGCGAAGGCATCCCGTGACCACGGCAAATCTCAAAGACTCATTGTCCTTCAATGCCGTACTCATCATTGTCTTGATCACTTCCAGCATCTTTTCATAATATCCATTGCTGCTGGCCTTTGCCATAGGTACATCATACTCGTCCAGAAGGAGTATCACTGGTTTTTTATAATATTCCTTCATCATTCTCATAAGGACAAGAAGGGAGCTCTGCACATCTGTAAAAGTCCCTGTCTGTTCCTTTAATCTGGTAAAAATCTGTTTGTATGCAGGGTTTACCCTGCTGCTCTCTTCCAGATACTGATGCTCTATGCAAATCTGAGAAAGAGTAAATTTCAGCAGCCCCATAGCATTTTCAAAAGTACTTCCGTCTACATCTTTAAAAGAGAGAAACAAAGTAGGCCACTGATTCATCCATTTCCGGCATAATTCCTGATTCTGAGAAATCTTCAGGCCAGAAAATAAATATCTGCTGTCTTTTCGTATATCCAAAAAATTGTCCAGCATACTCATTCCCAAAGTTTTCCCGAAACGTCTGGGACGAATAAGTAACATTACTTCTGTTGCATCTGTTTTCAGCAGTTCTTCTATCAGACCGCTTTTATCCATATAGTAATAGCCGTTCTCCCGGATTTTTCTAAAATCAGACACGCCTATCGGAATCCTCAACTGTTTCCACATACCGCCCCTCCTATATTAGTTACAACACATATAGAAATTTCCCTACAGACAAGTTTTTCCCAGGGAAATACTTTACTCTTTCAGAAGTTTTCTCAATATCTCAGCAAACTCTTCAATGTAATAACTGGCATTCTCCTTCACCCAGAAAAGGCAGTAGTTCCGCTTTAACTGTTGTCCTTGCTCCATGACAGGCAGCCGTTTTACGCCTGTTCCGCAGGGAGGAAGAGTCCCTACCCTTTCAACAGGCAGAAATCCCCGGTTTCCTGCCACCATCAAACGGCCCTCCTCCAGATTTTCCGCAAATAAAAAACGTCCTCCAAAGCCCAGGGTATTTTTATAATAATCTTCTTCTATATTCTGCTGTTCTCTGGAAGATATCAGGATACAGGCCTGGCGCTTCAGTTCTTCCATAGTGACCGATTCCTGTTCCGCCAAAGGACTTCGGACAGAAAGTTCCGCATAGCAGCCGCATTTCAAAAGCTGAAAATTGGCATATTTATCGGAAAAAGCTCTCCTCTGATCTGTAAGGACCAGGTCGGCCCCGCCAAAGCGGAGAAGGTCATAGAGTTCCTCATGGGTCCCATTTACGATATGAATGGAAACCTCCGGATAAAGCCTGGAAAATTCTGCCACTGCCTGATGAAGCTCCTGGCCGCTGTAACACCGCAGATATCCGATCTTAAGCTCCATCTCCTTATCCTTCCCTATGCGGAAAGTTTCTCTGCGGATATCCTCTACTTCATTCAGAATTCCTTTACTCTGTTCATAAAAATATTCTCCCGCAGGGGTAAGGGTAAATCTTCGGTTTTCTCTGTGTATCAGCTCTACTCCCAGTTCCTTCTCCAGTGACCGTATCTGCTGAGAAATAGCTGACTGGGAAATGTAGCACTGCTCCGCCGCCTCTGTAAAGCTGCTGCATTCCACCACGGAAATAAAATATTTCATCTGTCTGAACAGCAAAAAATCACCTGTCCTTTCCCCTATATCTTTTCATGATAAAGAACAAGTCCCCCTTTTCTCCTGTGTCCTGTATCCCACAGGCCTTTCAGGTCAACCCAGAAATATTTTCCGTAGGTTACGATCTTTACCATACATTTATCTGCCTGTTTTTCATATCCCACAAGGAGAAACCAATGCCATTCAAACATATCATAGTCCGGATTTCTGTGACGGAGGGTGAGGCAGGGCACAGGGAATCCCTTGTCGATCTGCCCTATAACCGCCTTCTCTGCTATCTCCACAGGTTCTTCTCCGGACAGAGGCTCCATTTGGATGTCTCTGCAGCCCTGGTCTGCCAAAAATTGGCCATATCCTTCCATATAAATATCTAAGGTGTCAATACCGGACCACCTGGGACGGAGATAAGGTTTCATCTTCATTCCAAATTGCATATATTCTGTTTTTGTGATTTTCTGCCTGCCAAAAGGATACAGGTCTGTTCCTCTGTACAAATCAAAGAAAATACAGCTGTCACATGCTGTGACAGCTGCACATCCTCCCAGGCGCATCATCCGGTCCGAAAACCATTCCTGACTGCCTCCCCAGGCCTCTTCTATTTTAAAATATTGAAGTTCTTTCTTCATGCAGCTGTCCTTTCAGGAATATTAAAAATATATTTTTCATATTTTATCATATTCTCAGACAGTTGTCACAGAAAACCCTTTCTTTCACAAGTTCCTTTCTCTCATGATTTTTCCGGCTTTAATGGCCCGTAAAAGTAGGACGCCGTTGCTCCGCCGTCGATGAGGAAATCCGCTCCTGTAATAAAGGCTCCTTTTTCACTCATAAGCAGTTCTGCCACATTTGCCACTTCATCTGCAGTTCCGGGACGTCCTGCCGGGCATTTGGCAAACATATTTTTGTAAAAGTCTCCTCTTGGACCGTTAAACTCATCTATCGCAAGAGGCGTCACAATGATTCCCGGAGAAATGGAATTTATCCTTGCACCCTTTTCTCCCCATTTTACAGATTCTGCCATCACACGTTTCTCATTACATCTCTTTGCCAGCTGATAAGCATGAAGAGTATCCCGGATATTCTCCGGCTGAAGGACTGCCAGATCCAGCAGTTCTTCTGTTGGGGTACAGGCCAGCAACTCATCTTCTTCAGGTGTAAGGGCAGGCATCCGATGTCCGGACTGGCTGGAAATGGTCACTCCCACACCCCCTTCTTTGATCACCTTTCCCACTTCTTCCAAAAGCACAGCTGTACCGTACAAATCCACCTTCAGAATGGCTTCCATAGGAGCCTGACTGGGAGATACTCCGGCAGCATTTACCAGCATGGCAATTTCTCCATATTCCTGAGCCTTTGCTATAAGTTTTTTAATGGACTCTCTGGAAGAAAGGTCCATTTCCACAGCTTCTGTATCAAATCCTGCATCCTTCATGATCTTTGCAATAGTCTGGGCGTTCTCTATCTTCTTGTCCCCGATAAGGATTTTCATTCCATGGCCCATTCTCCTTGCAATAGCCATACCGATCTGACCTGCTCCTGTTAAAATCATTACCTCTTTTTTCATGATGATCCTCTCCTGTCTCAAAATACTTTCAGATAATATGTTCTCCTCTGTACCAGCTTCTATTTTATGCTCATTTACCAATTTATCAATTTTATTTTCCGGCTTTATACATAAGTAAAACTTATCTGAACCATTACAGTCTTTAAGAATGGCTTTTTACCCTAAACCATAGACAATGCTCTCATTTCCGAGAGCAGTATTCATGGGTTCCAATGATAAAAATAATGACCAGAGTAATCCCTTCTGCCGCTGCCGCAGAGGCCCACACCCATGTTTCTCCCAGCAGAACCGGTACCAGGAATATGGCTGCAGCCTTAACAAGGATTCCTCTGCTTACAGCGATAATATTGGATTTCCATGTCTGTTTCGTTGAATAATAGTAAGCGGTAAAGATCAGATTCACTGCCATAAACACAAAGGATATAGCAAATATCGGCAGCGCACCGGAGGCCATCTCTACCAGCTCAGATTCACTGTTGAAGAGTCTCACAACCGGAACACGAAAAGCAGCAAGGATTCCGTAAATTACCACAGATGCCGCCAGATTAATCTTCATTCCTGTCTGGAAATCCGTTTTCAGCTCTTTTTTATCATTTTTACCAAAGGCCTGTCCCCATAGGGGCTGGAGTCCCTGAGCCACGCCGGATAGAACTGCATTTGCCAGAGAATAGATAAAGCTCAGCACACTGAAAGTCGCCACACCCATATCACCCAGCGTGCCAGCCAGTACCCAGTTATAGCAGAATGCAGTGACAGGCGTATTCAACTGGGAAAAGCACTCTGGCACACCACGGTTGCATATTTTTTTAACTAATGCAAAGGAATGTGTAAATTTACCGATTCGCAGGTCTCCTTTTTTCCGGATAAAGTGACTGATCAGGATTACAAAAGAAAGGACCTGGCCCAGTCCGGAGGCAACTGCTGCTCCCATGATCCCCATCTTCATAGGGAAAATAAAAAGCCAGTCCAAAAAAATATTTGCCACAGCCCCTGCGCACATTCCTCCAAATGCCAGGCCCGGAGCGCCGTCATTGCGGACAAAAATGGCAAGACAGTTACTCAGAAGGAAAGGGATTGCAAATGCCGTGTAAAAAAATAAATACTCTTTTGCCAGAGGAAGCACCCTTTCGCTGCTTCCGCACAACCGTGCAATCTGCTCCGAAAACGTCATTCCTATGATCAAAAGCAGGATAGAAAGCAGGAAAGTCAGCACCAGGGCAGTCATAAACGCATCGTTCGCCCCTTTCTTATCTCCCCGGCCCAGACGGATGGCAATCACCGTCGAACCTCCCATGGCGAATAAAGTAGAAATGGCTACTAATGCAGTGATAAAGGGTACTGTAATATTAACTGCCGCCAGAGCCAAAGCTCCCACTCCCTGTCCTACGAAAATCCCGTCCACAATATTGTACAGGTAGGTAACGCACAGTCCGCCTGCCGATGGAAGTATGTAATATAAAATCTGTTTGCTTCTTGAGTTCATAATGGCCCCTCCTGGTAAAATCATGTGCATTCAGTATACGCTGTATAGTTACTTGACAGTCAAGTATGTATTTGCTATTTTTATCAGTCTTTTCCGTATGCGGAGATATCCTCAGTGTACAAGGGGCCAAACGCTTCCTTGTACACTGAGGATAAAATAAGGAGCAACACAGGAAATACAAATTCCATTGACTTTGAAAATCACTGGTGTTAGAATAAAAAATGCTTGTCAGAGGACTTGCAATCCGTAAGATTGTTGAAGTGGGATAAGGCCATTACTGGTTTTGTTCCACTTTTTTTGTGGGACAGATACAAAGCAGACAAATACCTGTTCCATTGACAATCTCTATACAACTCTGTGTATATATATCAGACAATTAGGAAGGATTTTTTCATGAAAATACAGGAAAAAGACAATTATATGACCATCAGTGAGTTTTCCCGCATCTCTGAAATTAAAAGAAAAGCTTTGATTTTTTACGACAATACCGGGGTTTTTTCACCAAAATATACTGCCCCTAACGGTTACCGTTATTACACCCATGATCAGATTTATGTGATTGCTGTAGTTAATCTTCTAAAGGAACTGGGGATGCCATTATCTGAAATTAAAGAATATACAGCGAATATTTCTCCGGAAAATGCAGTCTCTCTCTTAAAAGAGCAGGAAAGGAATTTATGCAGTAAAATTCAGGAGCTCCAGTCCATTCAGGATATGCTTGGAATGAAACTGCAGAAACTGGAAGAAGGTGTTTCTGCCAGGGTTGACGGCGTTCAGATACAATACTTTAAAGAAGTTCCTATTTTCATCAGCGATCCTTTCCTGGCAGACCGTAACTCTATTCCTGATGATATATGGCTGAATTTTTATACAAAGTGTAAGCAGAATCATGTTTCTTTTGGCTATCCGGAAGGATATCTCATAAAAGGAGAAACGCTTTTAAGTGGACATATATCGAAGGTTTCCAATATTATGGTTTACGTCAATGATATCCGGTATGCAAACAATATGATTTCTGAAGGATATTATGCAACTGCTTTTGGAAAGGGCGGGCTGGAAAATACAGAAGAAATATATGACCGTATATTTACCTTCATAAAAGAAAAAGATTGCCGCATTATAGGGGCTGCCTATGAGGAACGTCTCATTGATGAAGTGGGCAGTTCACAAAAAGAGGGGCAGCTTACAAGAGTACGGATTCGTATAGAATAAATATCAGGCAGTTTGTACTCCATGTCCCGTTACAGCCTTTTTCCGGTTCTTTGTATGCGCAATATAGCCTTCTTTTACCAGCCACTGGGCCTCGTCTCTCAGTGTCTCTTCATAAGGTCTGGTATGATATCCCAGTTCCCGTTCTGCTTTAGAATAATCAAACTGGTTATTCCTTGCAAGGTTGTACACTGCAAAATTTGTCATCAGAGGTTTCTCTCCGGTCTTTCTGGCCTTCTTCTCCATATATCTGACAAGTACATAGGCCATACGGATGGGAACGTAAAAATAAGGAGTCTTACAGCCGCTTGCCTCATGAAGCATCCGGCACATTTCTTTCAGTGTGACCTCTTTATTTCCCAGGATATAGCACTCTCCTTCTCTTCCTTTATCTGCCGCCCCGATGCAGCCCTGGGCCAGATCCCGGACATCGCACAGGTTAAAGGAGCCTCCCATGCCCACCGGCATTTTCCCGTTCATGATCTTAATAACTGTACCTGTAGTCTCCCCCACCGCATAATCTTTTGGTCCCAGGATACCGCTGGGATGGACTACACAGGCCTTTAATCCTCTTTCCCTGAAAGCATCTAAAACCGCCTGGGTAGCCAGGGCTTTGGACTGACTGTAACAGCCCACCTGCCTGCTTTCATCAACAGGCGTAAACTGGTATGTCTCTCTGATAGGAGTGCCCTTAGGCTGTTCCGGAATTGCTCCTGTAGAACTGACATAGACCATCTTCCTGCACTCCGGATGTTTCAGGCACATCTCGATCATATTTTTCGTTCCGCCAACATTGACCTCCATCAGCTTCTGGTTAAAGTCTGGATTGGTGGTTACCATACTGGCACAGTGGATCACAATGGAGCTGTCCCCTTCAGGTATGGCAAAAAACCTCTCCAGAGAATCTACTTCACAGAGATCCCCTTCTGAAATCTCCACTTCCTTTGGAATATATTTCACAGATTTGTCTCCCGGAAGGACCAGAGCTCTTACATAGTCTCCCCGTTTCAGAAGTTTCTCACATACATGGCTGCCCAGGAATCCTGCTGCCCCGGTTACTAAATATACTGTTTTTCCCATAGAAAAGACCTCGCTTTCTTATTTTTCAGTTTTATCACTTGATGAAACTATCATAAAGAAAGCACATTTCCGTTTTATTTACGTATTGTTTCCGTATTATTAAAACCGTAGTTTTGCCGCTTGTCCTGTGCTCCTGTGGAGACAATAGACTCCACACCTACAGATTGTCTATTTTTGTGAAAAAAGTAGCTATAACCCATTTTATAGGATATATAGCTACTCTAGATTTTGTAATAATCTGTTTTAGACAAATCATTCGTTGAATTTTAATTGTGTCAGTACACTAGTACATCGTCTCGAAAATAACTGCCCCAAATAACTTGCCTGTTTTCCCGATTGCACAGGCCAAAAAGCCTCAGCGTAGCCCGCTACGCCTGCGTTTTTTGACCTGCACACTCGAAAAAACATCCCGCGTTATTGGTTCAGTTATTTATCGGACGATGTACTAGTACTCCATACTTATTTTTGAGTTTTCAACAGTTCTGCATAATGAGAACGGTCCTCCTCCTTTATCTTCAGGGCATCCATAGCTTCCTTTGCCGTCATATTCATGGTATCCATAAGATTTTTAATAGATTCTGTAAGTGCCTGCTGTATGCCCGTCTGTATCCCTTTCTGAATGCCCATCTGAATGCCCTTCTGTTCTACACCTTCGCTTAGATTACACATATTTGACACCTCCTCTTCAAATGCCTGACTCATCTGGATATGGAATTCTTCTTCTAAGACCTTCTTTTTCTCCTCTGCTTTGAGCTCTGATGAAAACAACACAGAAAGAAGTTTTATTATCCCACATTCTGCCTCTGCTTCAGGATTCCCCAGACAGATCATAAATACGGACAAAAGGTCATAGTTTTTCTGCGCCTCTTTTACCTGCCCGACAAAATTGTTTTCTGCCAGGGCATAGCTTGTAATGGTATGTTCCCGGTTCTTTGGGGGAGTGGTGCATATCCAGATAGAGTACACCTTTTTTATCTTCTCATAATGACTGCCCGTAAAAACCGTCCCATACTGGCTGGAAATCATCCGGCAGCAATAGTAGATTCCTCTTTTTACCAAAGGATATCCGGGATAAAACTGGTTCTGGGCTTCTACATTGAGAATCAGGCCTATTTTTTCTCTGTCAGGACTTCCCGCGCTTTTATAGTCAGAAGGTACAGCAGCAGTAAAACGGATATCAAAGGTAACTGTGCCTTCTGTTATCGTAGTGTCTTCCACTCCTGTTCCCTGTATCACAGGAGCGCTTTGTCTTTCGTCAGGTGCCACAGGAATCTCTCCGATCTGTGGTTTCTCTTCAATGTACTTTTCTGCAATCTCATGGATATCGCAGTCCATGTACTCCCAAAGGCAGCTCTTCATAATCCATGCAAGAATGATTTTTTCTGCCAGAAGGCGTTTGCAGGACGCATCATAGTTTGCTTTTTCATCAGCGGTAGAAATGTTTTTTGCAATCGTTGTTTCCGTGATGAAGAGCCTCCTTTCTTTGAGACTATTCTAACACGACACTGCGAAAGGCGTCTATTTGTAATATATTACAAAGATGTTATCCTTTTGCAATGCGTTTTCTATATAGAATTCTCTCTGACAGGAGATATATGTTATCGGCATGAGAGGATAGATTCTGTTTCTTCTGTCCGTCTGCCTGGCCTATTTTACTCAGCCTACAGCTCTGCCCATCTGATAGGCTTCCTCCATAGCCGGATTTCCCTGGATCTCTCCCATCTGCCATGCCCCGGCTCCATAGATGATCCCCTTTACCTGGGCTCTCGGCAGACAGTCGGTAAAGCCTCGCAGAGCGTCTATGATCCGTTCCATTTCTACTTTTCCTGCTGCAGCAATGGCAATAAAATAAAATTCTTTTGGTAGAAGCCCAGCCGAATACATTGATCTTCTGAAGTTCAATCGGCAGAAAATCCTCATCATTTTTTGTCATTACTACGCCTTCATTAGTGATCTCCTCGATCACCTGTCTGGAATTGTCTGCATTTTCCTGAGACAATTCCCCTCTGTCTGCAAGGACTACGTTCAGTGTGTTGTTCAGTGCTCCTGTCAGCATCACATTGACAACAATGGCAGTGATCAAAAGAAAGCCGATAAACGACTGCCAGCGGATAAAGCCTCTTAATGGCTTTGCCCATCTTCTTGCCAGGACCATAAGCAGGATCATGCACACCAGGGCCACACCGATAACGATCAGGTGGGTCCGCACCATCTGGATAACACTGATCATGTCCTCCCATGCAACTGTTACATTACCCATTTTCTTTCCTCCATTTCCTTCTTTGATAGTCCTACCATAGCACAAAAAAGGAATTTTTCTGGTGTATTTGGTCATCAGGAAGGTAAAATTGGCAGAAAGAAAAAGCCGGGTTTTCACCCGGCATAAAAAAGTATGTCTACAAAAAATCTTTCTTCCTCTGCCCGCATCAGCATATCCCCCCGGTATTTTTCCACAAGATACCGGATACTCCTTACGCCGAAGCCGTGGAAGTTCTTGTCCGCTTTGGTAGTCACAGGAAGTCCGTCTGCAAACTCCACCTTATCCTTACAGTAGTTTTCTATATGAATATGATATCCCTGCGGCTCTCTGGCGATTTTCACGCTGATCACCCGTTTCTCTTCATCTTCCTCTTTCATCACACTTTCGATGGCATTGTCCATAAGATTTCCGAAAAGAGCGTAGACATCTGTGGTGTTCATAAAGTTCAGCACCTTTCCGTCGATCATGCTGCTGAGCTTGATCTTGTACTCATCACAGAGAAGGCTTTTTTCCGTAAGCACCAGATCCAGGGCGTCGTTCCCTGTCTGGAAAATGTTGTCATAAATTGCCACTGCCCTTTTAATCTCTTCAATGTAATCCTTCTGGTCCTGGGCATCTTCAATCCTCTGGATCTTGGAAATACGGTATTTCAGGTCATGGCACTTAACGTTGATGATATTAATGCTTTCCTGGGAAAGTTTCTGCTGCTCCCGCATACTGTGAAGCATATTTTCCATCATCTCTTTTTCGTGAAGGATCCGGTTCTGTCTGGAAAGATTAAAAGCGATAAGGATGGCCATCATGCTGCAGAAGGCTCCATAGATCTTACAGAGAACATTTCTGAGAAGCCCGGAGTCATTTTCAAAATACCGGCTGTCTACAAACACGCTTAAAAAGATCGCCACCGTAAGGATTGCCAGGGCCAGCAGGATCATGCGGATATCCCGTTCTCTCAGCTCCCTTTGACCTTCATACCGCCTGATCAGCAGCAAATAAACCAGGATATCCATAAACAGGTAAGGCAGGATCCGGAAGAAAAGAAAATCCCAGATTCCCGTAAGGCTCCAGCCCCCTACCTCCTGTATGATCATGGAAAGGGCAAAGCCCATATGCTGAAGAGCATATCCGCAGACTCCCCCGAAAAGAATCTCCTTTCCACGGATTTCAAAACAGATTCCCAGAACGCCAAGAGACAGGGCGAAAAGGCTCATATAATATGCTGTATAAACAATGGGCATATTTCCGGGAATACTGGAAAAAGAAGAAACGCAAGGCCTGAACAAAGGACATAGCCTGCCAGACTTCCTGCCAGACGCAGTGGAAAATGGTGTCTTTTTTCCCATTCAAAAGTAAAAAATGCCTCAGCCATAAAAAGCTGTATGGAAAATCGGATACAGGAAATAAATTCCATGCCCTCCATCAGTACCCACCTCCCATGTATCTCATCAGATCTTCCTTAAACCCGTTTCTCCGCTGCCTGCTGATAGGCAGTGTTATATCAGAAAGCCATACGGTGTCTTTAGAAGCTTTTGTCACATACTTTAGATTTACCAGGCACCCGCTGATACATTTGGAAAAGCCCTCTTTCCGGAAAGCATCTTCCACATCAGCAATAGTTCCCCGGATCCGATATACCTGGTCTCTGGTATGATATTCCAGATAATTTTTGTTTTTTTCAATATAGAGGATCTGAGAAACCGGTATTTTGACCACAGTATCTCCAGTCTGGATCAGAACCTCCCTCTCCCGGTTCCGCTGCAGAACCCACACTTCTCCAAAGCATACAGGGCCGCTCCTGCAGCTCCCACGATTTCCGGTTCCTCACAGATATAAAGACTGGCTCCAATCTTCTCTTCCACAGCCCGGACCACACCGGGGTTCTTGGCTACGCCTCCTGTCATCATGAAATCCGGCTCCATGCCTACCCGGCGCAAAAGCCCGAAGGCTTTGTTGGCAATGGCGTGGCAGACTCCCTCTGCGATGTCTGCCTTCTCTTTATTGTTGGCGATCAGAGAGATTACCTCGGATTCTGCGAAAACAGAACACATACTTGTAATCTCAATCTTCTCTGTGGAAGTCAGGGCAATCGCTCCCAGCTCATCCAGAGAAACCTCCAGAGTACGGGCGATCATTTCCAGAAAACGGCCGGTTCCTGCAGCGCACTTATCATTCATGACAAAGTCCTTTACCTCTCCCTTTTCGTTCAGATGGATAGCCTTGCTGTCCTGTCCGCCGATATCCAGGATAGTGCGGATCTTTGGGTTAAAGTAGTGGGCACCTTTACCATGGCAGCTGATCTCTGTTACATTTTCATCTGCAAAATCAATGCTGACCCGTCCGTATCCTGTGGAAACGATCCAGGAAATATCTTCTCTGGAAAGGCCTGCTTTCTCCAGAACCTCCTCTAAGGCTTTCTGGGCGCTGACTCCGGATTTTGCCCCGGTGCGCACTACAGAAAATGCCCGGATCTTCCTGTCCTGATCCATGATCACCGCATTGGTGGAGGTGGAACCGCTGTCTATTCCCATTACATACA
>ERZ1090861.324-NODE-324-length-30395-cov-9.887739_pt1 | contig 30395 bp, 29 predicted proteins | sample MGYA00478482_ERZ1090861 | MGnify/ENA primary metagenome ERZ1090861 (study PRJEB33644, sample SAMEA5815744) | chicken gut metagenome | biome: Chicken; feature: Gastrointestinal Tract; material: Caecum | place: Ireland | collected 2019-01-01 | study: A study of the... | reverse complement strand
CGGCGCCGGCACTTAGAGCGCGTCCTTTGCGCTCTTATGTACCGCTGCGCCGCGTTCCGAGCGAAAGAGTGCTCTCCGGCACCATACCCGGACTCCAAGGCGGAAACTTTCTCCACTCAAAAATTTAAATTCTCTCCCACAAATACAATTACAGATCTTTCTCCGAGGAGGAGTGTTTTTTCTGCTGTGGGCATTTCTTCTGTGGAAAATGTCTGCTGCTTCGGATCGCCGGTGTTTACCGCGATTTTCCAGCAATAATCTTCCGGGAGATCGGGAAGTGTGAGATGGGCCGCGTTCCAGTGGGTGTTTACGGCGACATAAACAAGATCTTCCCGTTTCTTTTCTTCGTCATAACCTGCAAACAGGACGCAGGCGGCATACTGACTTTCCGGCGCGTCGGCCTCCCAGGGCACCAGACCGTGAAGGCTCATGGAGGGGAATCCGATATAGCTGGGTTCCAGATCTTTGCGGATGGCCGGGTGTTCCATGCGGAACGCGATCATAAACCGGAAAAAGTCGAAGATATTCTGGTTTTTCTCAAGAAGCGACCAGTCCAGCCAGGAAATTTCGTTGTCCTGGCAGTAGGGATTGTTATTCCCGTATCGGGTATCGCCGAATTCATCTCCGGAGAGAAACATGGGCGTTCCTCTGCTGCACATCAGTACTGTACAGGCGTTTTTAATCATCTTCCAGCGGAGGGACAGAATTGCCTCATCGTCTGTATCCCCTTCCTGTCCGCAGTTCCAGCTGTTGTTGTCGTCAAATCCGTCGGTATTTCCCCACCCGTTGGCTTCATTGTGCTTCTGGTTGTAACTGTACAGATCATACAGCGTAAATCCGTCATGGCAGGTGATAAAGTTAACAGAAGCATTGCCGCCCCGGTAAACCGGATCATAGAGATCCGGAGAGCCGATCATCCGCTGGGCAGCGATACGGGCCATATTCGGATCGCCTTTCAGAAAACACCGCATATCATCCCGGTAACGTCCGTTCCATTCCGCCCAGCGCTTCCAGGCGGGGAAAGAGCCTACCTGGTAGAGACCGCCCGCATCCCAGGCTTCCGCGATCAGTTTTACTCCGCCCAGAATAGAGTCAAAGGCAAGGTTGCGCAGAAGAGGAGGCTGATTCATAGGCACGCCGTCTTCATTCCGTCCGAGAATGGAAGCGAGATCAAAGCGGAATCCATCTACACGGTACTCAATCACCCAGTATTTCAGACAGTCCAGGATCAGCTCCTGCACCACGGGATGGTTGCAGTTCAGAGTATTCCCGCAGCCGCTGAAATTATAGTATTTTCCGTCGGGCGTGAGCATATAATAAATGTTATTGTCAAATCCTTTAAAAGAAAAGCAGGGACCCAGCTCATTTCCTTCTGCCGTATGGTTAAATACTACGTCAAGAATTACTTCAATCCCGTTGTCATGAAGGGTTTTGATCATTTTTTTCAGTTCCAGACCTTCACGGTTATATTCGACAGAGGAACAGTAACTGGTATTGGGGGCAAAGAAACAGACCGGATTGTATCCCCAGTAATCCAGAAGCTGGTTTTCATCGATAAGGCGCGCGTCCCTCATTTCATCAAATTCAAAAATCGGCATCAGTTCTACCGCATTGATCCCCAGTTTTTTCAGATAAGGAATCTTCTCCTCCAGTCCGTGAAAGGTGCCCGGACATGTTACGCCGGATGAAGAATCCATAGTATAGCCCCGGACATGCAGCTCATAGATAATCAGATCTTCCATGGGAATCTGCGTGTGCCGTTCCGGTCCCCAGTCAAAGTTGGAGCGGACGACCCGGGCGCGGTATCCGTGGGAGGCGCTGTTTGTATGGCCCCAGCGGCTCTGGCCGGTAACAGCGCGGGCGTAGGGATCAAGAAGAATTTTTGTGCGGTCAAAGCGAAGTCCTTTTTTCTCATCAAAAGGGCCGTCCAGGCGGTAGGCATATTCAAATTCTTCGATATCCAGTCCGAATACAATCATGGAATATACAAAACCGATCCGGTAATTATCCGGAAACTTCAGCACAGCAAAAGGCTCTTCCGCCTCTCTGTGGAACAGGAGAAGTTCACAGGAGACAGCGCCGTGAGACTGTATGGTAAAGTTGACTCCGCCGGGAATAATTGTGGCTCCGAAATCCCGGAAAAACCCGGGGCGCACCTGGAAACCGCTGATTTCATCAATCGGTTTCAGCTGCCGTGCAGAGACGAGTACCAGGTCAGATGCATGCATTGACATGAAAATTACCTCCTTTTCAATATTACGGGGCTATGTTCTGGTAATAAAAGATGGCGACCTGGGTGCGGTCCCTCAGATCCAGTTTATCCAGAATCGTGCTTAAATAGTTTCTCACCGTGCCTTCACTTAAATACAGCCGGGAAGCGATTTCTTTGTTGCTCAGTCCTTCCGCTATAAGGCGGATAATGTCAAGTTCCCGCTGACTGATCCCGTAATCAGGACAGTGGAAATCTTTCTTTTTGTTAAGGAGCCGGGGAATGCGTGAGACGATTTTTTCTCCGAAAACAGTCTGTCCGGAGTACACTGCCCGTACGGCGGGGATAATATTCTGGTAATCCTGTTTTAAAAGATAGCCTTTTGCGCCCACCTTCAGTGACTTTACAATATATTCATCATCTGAGAATGTAGTAAGCAGAAGAATCCGGGCGTCCGGAAATTTTTCCAGAATCTGTGCCGCCGCATCCAGTCCGTTCTGCCCTTTCATACGGATATCCATCAGAAGTACGTCGGGTCTGTGTTCTTTGTACAGATCGAAAGCCAGACTTCCGTCATCTGCAGTGGCCGCTACTGTAAGATCGGGCTGAGACTCCAGAATGGTTTTCAGGGCGTTTACGACAAGGCAGTCGTCATCTATGAGCATCAGTTTCATGTTTTGCCTCCTTTGGAACTGTAATCCATATCTGAAATCCATTTTCCGTATGAAAATGAATCTGTCCGTTTAATTTAATAATGCGCTCTTTCATGTTGGCCAGCCCCATTCCGTTTCCGGATGAGGCCTTGCAGGAACCCGCTCCGTTGTCTGAAATGCACAGCTGATACAGGGCCGGATGTTCACGAAGCCGGATGGTGACCTTTGTGGCATTGCTGTGACGGATCACATTGGCAAGCGCTTCTTTAGTAATGCTGATAAAGCTGTATTTAACATCCTTTGGCACGGTATGGGAACAGTCATAGGAAAAGTCCACCGGACAGAAGGTGAAATCTTTGATCAGCATACGGATTGCTTCTTCCATGTTTACAGCGTCATCCCTCAGGTCATGGACACTTCTCCGGATGCTGTCCATTGCCAGATTCAGGCTGTCATCCAGCGAGTCCAGAGCCGGAGCCAGGGCAGTGTCCTGATTAACTGTTTTTGCGGCTCCAACCAGAAGGATGGAACGGGAAAGAAGGTGTCCCACGTTGTCGTGAATCTCTCTTGCGATCCGGTTCCTTTCCCGGAGCGTTGCATTATATATTTCGTAATCCTGCTTTTCCAGAAGGGTACGGTTCTTTTCTGTTAAAAGGATATCCCGTTCTTTACTGTCATCCTGGGTGCGGCGCAGCTCCTCCTCAAGACATTCGCAGCGGTCTGTATTTTTCTCAAGAAAAAAAGCGGCCAGAAAACAGAACAGCTCCAGAAACATAAGAATCGGAGAAAGATGGCCGTACACAGAGCCCAGCGAAAGGAAAAGGACTCCGCCGGGAATCAGCACAGCATATTTCCGGCTCCTTAATACTGTATAAACTGCCGCAGGATAAAAGTACAGAAATGAAGGGCAGAATACTGCGGCAGCAAAATAACAGAAACCGCCTGCAGCAGGAAGCAGGGAATCTCTTTGCGCGCAGATAGAACAACAGAGAATTACCGCTCCCAGAAAGGCCAGTATAAACCAGATATCAGGCTGTACATAGAAAAGGCAGAACATGCAAAAAAGCATAAGCGCTGCAAGGTTCATCAGGTGATTCATATGGATTCAGGCATAAGCCGGCTCCTTCCGTTTTGTTTATATTCATTATACATGAAAACCTTACCCGGGGCAAAATAATTCAGAAGCAGATGACAATTGTCATATAACAATCTGACACAGGACACTACAGAAAAAAGTCTCTGAAAAGTAGAATAAATATAGTGAAACAATGCTATAGTGCTGCCGGTATTCTCCGGCATTATGAAGGAGGAAAAAATGATTCAGATAGAAAATCTGGTAAAGCGATATGGAACTCTGGTGGCGCTTGACCACCTGAATCTTCACATAAAGGAGGGAGAGATCTTCGGACTTCTCGGGCCAAACGGAAGCGGGAAGACGACAGCGATCAACTGTATGCTGGCTCTTCTGAAGTTTGACAGGGGAAGTATACGGATAATGGGTGAAGAAATGCGGCCGGATAATTACCGTGTCAAACAGGAGATTGGTGTTGTCATGCAGGACGTGGCAGTATTTGACGAGCTTAACGTACATGATAATATTGATTATTTCTGCAGTCTGTATGTGAAAGACAGGAAAAGGTGCAGAGAACTTGTGGAGGAAGCCATCCGTTTTACCGGCCTGGAGGAATACAGAAAAGTATATCCGAAAAAGCTCTCAGGCGGACTGCTGAGAAGGCTGAATATTGCCTGCGGCATCGCTCACAGACCCAGGCTGATTTTCCTGGATGAACCTACTGTAGCTGTCGACCCGCAGAGCAGGAATCAGATACTGGAAGGAATCTGTGAGCTGAACCGGCAGGGCTCCACGATTATATATACTTCTCATTATATGGAAGAAGTGGAACAGATCTGTACCCGGATCGCGATCATGGATCACGGGAGATGTATTGCTTCCGGAACGAAAGAAGAGTTAAAGAAAATGATCCGGACAGGAGAGACCGTTGTTATTGAGGCTGTGTCGCTGGAAGAAGAACAGCTGAGACAGATACAGAATCTTCCGGATGTACTTCATGCGGAATATGAAGAACAGGTACTTACCCTGCGCTGTTCCGGAACAAAACATAACCTGCTCAGAATTCTGGGGTGGCTGCAGGAGAGAGAAATTCCGTTCGGCCAGGTGGTTTCACAGCTGCCTACCCTTAACGATGTGTTTCTCGAGATTACAGGAAAACAGCTCAGGGACTGAGTGCAGAATACGGCAGCTCATATCTGTCCGGAACGGGACGCCGCGAAATAAAACTGTCAGGAGGAGAAAAATATGCTTAAACAGATGAAATACGCGCTTTTGACAAAACTGAGAAATCCCAGCATCGTATTCTGGCCTTTTCTGTTTCCGCTTGCTCTGGCAACTTTGATGTATTTTGCGATCGGGCAGATGGACCAGGCGGATTTTGAGACAGTTCCCGCCGCTGTAGTTGTGGAGGAAGGCGGGACGGCCGGAAACGATTTCCTTACTTTTATTGACGGGATGAGTGAGACGTCCGATCTTATCTGTGCAGAAAAGATGACGGAAGAGGAGGCTCTCAGCGCGCTGGAAAAAGGAGAGACAGAAGGAATCTTTTATGCAGGGGCAGACGTCAGCCTGACGGTTTCCGGAAATGGTTTCCCGGAAAGCATTCTCCAGTCAGTGCTTGCGTCATATCAGTCCGGGAAAGCGGCTCTGGAGGATGTATCCGATCTTCATCCCGAGGGAATGCAGGCGGCTCTTGAAAAAATGGAGGAATACAGTACGGCCGTCACCCAGGTCAGCCTGGGCGGCACAACGATTGACGGCAACGCGCAGATTTTTTATGCGTTGATCGGAATGGCCTGCCTTTACGGATGCTTTATCGGCTTTGGGTGCGCTCTCTGGCTTCAGGCGAATCTTACTGCTCTTGCAGCCCGTAGATGTGTGGCGCCGGTGCACAGGCTGAGACTGGTTCTGACGGAGTTCGGAGCAGGATTTCTGTTGCATTTCGTGAATATGGCCGTTCTGCTGGCGTATATGCGCTATATTCTGAAACTGGAATTTACCGGTTCTTTCCCGGAGATGACGGGAGTCGTCCTCGTGGGAAGCATGTTCGGCGTGTCTATGGGCATTTTTGTGGGCAGCCTGGGCAGGATGGGAGAGGGGATTAAAATCGGAATTCTCCTGGGTGTTTCCATGTCGCTGAGCTTTCTGGCCGGACTGATGGACGGCTCCATAAAGGACGCTGTAGAACAGCATATACCTGTTCTTAACCGGATTAATCCGGCTGCTCTGATTTCAGATGCTCTCTATTGTATCAATGTATATGATGCTCCGGAAAGATTTGCCGGAGATATGGTAATTCTGATTATTATGAGTGCTCTTATGGTTGCCGGTGCATTTCTGATTGTAAGGAGGGAGAGATATGGCAGTATTTAAGGTATATATGAAAATAACAAAAAAGAATATCTGGCTGGTCTGTCTGTATCTGGCGATTTTTTTCGTCCTGACTCTTCTCTTTCAGGGAATTGCGGGGAAAAACGCGGAACAGGAATACACGGCAGAGAGTATATCCATCGGCGTTGCAGACGGAGACGGCGGTCCTGCGGCCGCCTGCCTGATTGAGACTCTGGATCAGACAAATCAGGTTACAGTTCTTGAAGATGACGGAGAAATGCTCCAGGAAAGCCTGTTTTACGGAAAAATAAGTTATGTAATCCGCATCCCGGATAATTTTATGGAGAAATGTATTCTGGGAAACGACAATGTTCCGGTTACAACAATGCCGGGCACCTATACCGGAAGCTATGTGGATCAGCAGATCAGCAGTTTCATAAATTTTGCCAGAGTCCGTGCGGCGGCAGGATTTACGGAGGAAGAAATTGCCGCTTCTATGAAGAATCAGGAAAAGCCTTCTGTAGAACTTCTTGATATCCGTGGAAACGCAGGAGAAATGCCGGCATTTTCTTTCTATTACAGATATCTTGCCTATCTGGTGCTGTGTGTTATGTGCTATGTCCTGGGATATATTTTGATTGCTTTTGACAGAGGCCGGATTTCTCAGAGAATGCGGGCCTCGGCGGTTCCTCCCAGAAGGCAGGCCGGGGAAGGGCTTCTGGCGTCCGGAGTTCTGGCTCTGGTGCTGTGGATCTTCTGTACAGCCGCCGCATTTCTTCTGTATGGAAGAGAAATTTTTGAAAGCGGCTGTCTGGGGTACCTGCTTTTAAATTCCGGAGCAATCGTGCTTGTATCTGTGACGATTGCTTATCTGATCGGTACATTTGTGAAAAATCAGGAAGCATTAAGCGGAATTGTAAATATAGTCACCCTGAGTATGAGTTTTATCTGCGGTGTATTTGTAGATCTGGACTATCTGAGCAGCGGAGTCCGGAAAGCCGCACAGTTTTTTCCTGTTTACTGGTATGAAAGAGTCAATAATCTGGTGGCGGAATACGGGGCTTCAGCAGGCCTTGTAAAGACGGAGATACTGCAGGGAATCGGGATTCAGCTGGTGTTTGCCGCGGCATTTATCTGTATAACAATGGCAGTGTCACGGCAGCGCGCGTAACGGTTCTTTCTTTTTGTCAGGCAGCAAAAAAAAAAATCAGGTATTGACTTTTTTATCCGGTTTCCCTTATTCTGTATGAGGTAATATGCATTGGGAAAAACAGGAGGTTAATATAATGGGTGGTTTTTTTGGTGTGGCATCAAAGAAGGACTGCATTCTCGAACTATTTTATGGAGTGGATTATCACTCTCACCTTGGGACGAGAAGAGGCGGAATGGCTGCGTATGGTGACGGAGAATTCTGCCGCGCAATTCATAATATAGAAAATTCTCCCTTCCGGACAAAATTTGAACATGATGTAGAGGAGATGAAGGGAAATATCGGCATTGGATGTATCTCGGACTATGAGCCTCAGCCGCTCCTGATTCAGTCTCATCTGGGAAGCTTTGCCATCACAACAGTAGGAAAGATTAATAATCAGGCCGAGCTCCTTGAAAAGGCTTACAGGGACGGACATTCCCATTTTCAGGAAATGAGCGGGGGGCAGATTAATGCAACCGAACTGATTGCTTCTCTGATCTGCAGAAAAGATACGATTGTAGACGGGATTCGTTATGCGCAGGAAATCGTGGACGGTTCTCTTACGCTTCTGGTTATGACAAAAGACGGAATCTATGCAGCCAGAGACCGTCTCGGCAGAACACCTGTTGTAGTCGGAAAAAAAGAGGACGGATACTGTGTGTCCTTTGAAAGTTTTGCATATATTAATCTGGGCTATACAGATTACAGAGAACTGGGGCCGGCAGAGATTGTACTGATTACGCCGGAGGGAGTAGAACAGATGTCTCCTCCGGGAGATAAGATGAAGATTTGTTCTTTCCTGTGGGTTTACTACGGGTATCCGACTTCTTCATATGAGGGAGTAAATGTTGAAGAAATGCGTTATAAATGCGGCAGTATGCTTGCAAAGCGGGACAAAGATTCTGTGCATCCGGATATTGTGGCCGGAGTGCCGGATTCCGGAGTGGCACATGCGATCGGATATTCCAACGAGTCGGGAATTCCGTATGCCAGACCGTTTATCAAATATACGCCTACCTGGCCGCGTTCATTTATGCCTACAAACCAGAGTCAGAGAGACCTGATTGCCAGAATGAAACTGATTCCGGTTCAGGCCCTGATTGAGAATAAAAAGCTGCTGCTGATCGATGACTCCATTGTCCGGGGCACACAGCTGCGGGAGACAACAGAGTTTCTATACAGAAGCGGCGCAAAGGAAGTTCATGTAAGACCGGCATGTCCGCCTCTTGTATATGGCTGTAAATTCCTGAACTTTTCCCGGTCAAAATCAGATCTTGATCTGATTACACGGCGGATAATTCAGGAGAAAGAGGGGAAAAACTGTCCGGAGGAAGTTCTGGAAGAGTATACAGATCCGGACAGCTGCCGGTATGCAGAGATGGTGGAAGAGATCCGGAAGATTCAGAACTTCACATCCCTGCGTTTTCATCGTCTGGATGATCTGCGTGCATCTATCGGCATTGATCCGTGCAGACTGTGCACATATTGCTTTGATGGAAAAGAATAAAGAATATGAACGGGAGGCCATATTCTGAGCGGTATCTATGAAAACGAAAATAAAGGGTTTTCATTTGAATAAAAGTCTGGTATAATAAAAAAGCTGTGGACAGCACAGGCGAAAGGTGTCATTTCCACAACTTTATACAGATTTGGAGACGTATCGAAGTGGTCATAACGGGGCGCACTCGAAATGCGTTTGCCCTCCGGGGCACGAGGGTTCGAATCCCTCCGTCTCCGTATCAGCAGAAAGCGGAATACCTTATATGCAGTGGTATCCCCTTTTTTTGTCTTCAAAAACAGCGGCAGAGTGTGAAATGCGGGCCCGGTATATTAACGGGACGGTCCGGCTCTGATTCGACTTTTAAGGTCGAAACTTTTCCTATAAAATTTCTTGTGCGCCAAATTTCTCCAATTTACCATAGGTATGTGTTTTCCGTGCAGGTTATCTCAAGCAGGAATGAGGTAATACAAATGAACTATGAAAAAACAATTAAAGACATCCTGGATTCTTTTGGAGTGCATCGGTCATACACAGGATATAATTATGTGACACATGGTCTGCAGCTTATCATGGAAGACAAGGACAGACTGGACTGTATAACAAAGCTGCTTTACCCTGACATCGCATTTCTCTTCCACACATCCTGGAATTGTGTAGAGAAAAATATCAGAACTGTTGTAAATTCCATCTGGGAATCCCACAATACAGAACTTCTTAAACTCATTTTCAACAAATCCGCAAAAGATAAAAAGCCCACAAATAAAGAATTCTTTAAATATATGTATGACTATATTATCGGTCTCCCGGATGACAGTTTGATGCCGGATTGCAGAATCTGCATTAAATGTCCGATTTCAAATCAATATTGTGAAACGCTGGAATTATTCTGCAGAAAACTTCTGGATGCAATGAAATGAAAAGAGCTCCAGATTTTCCGATAAAGAAAACAGAGCCCGGACAAGGCTCTGTTTTTGACTTTGTGCTCAGTATTCACACAGAACTACTACTTTCTGCGGCGTTGTCTGAGCGGGAATACTGAAAGTAGAGGTAGTGTAATATACAAGTAATTCTGAGTTTTCAGGGCTGCACATATATGGCTGGCCATTTGCGGTCACCACATTGGTGGTAGGACCGATATTCAGCCGGAGGGTATTGTCGTCGGACGTCAGGCTGTCATCGAAGTAGGCAAGCATAACCTCCTGATTCCTGCGCAGAGATGTAACCAGTTCGGCCCGGTACTGGGGAGGATAAACAGCGGGAGCAGGAAGATTTGCGTCATAAAAAGCGGCAATCCGCATCCCCGTTCTGAGTCTGACATTGTCGATAATTACTGTTTCACCGGTGACTACTATGTTAATGATGCTGGAACCGCTGATCACGGAAAGCATCATGGAGCAGCAGGAGTCGCCCCGGCTGATTCCCTGTATAATACCTTCTGCCTTTTCAAATGTCTCATATGCCATAGTTAAAAATCCTTTTTCTTTTATACTATGCACACGACCGGAAAACGCCCGCAAAGAATAAATGCCTTTCGAAGATGATATGCGTTTCAGAAGAATCTGCCAGAAAAACAGCGATTCGGGTCTTTATAAATTCAGCTCTCCTTCCAGCCATTTTTCAGCCATTTTTGTCCACATGCCTACTTCTTCCAGAAGACCTTTGAGCCATGATTTGATTTCGGGATCCCATTTTTTTCCGCCATCCCGTTTTGCGGAAAAGGCTGTGCGGATCTCATCGGCTTTTTCCTTCGGATATGGGGTTTCTCCCCGTTCTATGGCAGAAATAAGCCGGTCAATCTGCTCCAGAGTATAAGACTCCCCATAGCAGCCTTCCAGCCATTCTTCGGTTGCTACAGACATGCCGTGGATTCCGTCAGAGAATACATGATGAGCAAAAGGAACGCCGGCTTTTCTGCAGGCCAATGCAAAGAGATAACTGTTTTCTACGGGGACGGAATCATCTGTGGCTGTCTGCCAGAGAAAACAGGGCGGCATATCATCTGTCACATGGTCCTCCAGAGACATATATTCCAGTTCCTTTTTATCTGCGTCCGGACCAAGAAGCGCGAGAAAAGAATCCCGGTGGGCATATTTCCCTGATGTTATTACAGGATAGGACAGCACTGCGGCGTCCGGACGGGCAGAAATATTTTCGTATTTTGGATCCGGATCAGAGATATCGGGGTAATGGACACAAAGGGAAGCGCAAAGATGTGCTCCTGCGGAGAATCCGCACACGACAACTCTGGCCGGATCAATGCGGCATGCCCCGGCATGATACCGGAGAATCCGCACCGTTCTGGCAATATCCATCAAAGGCTGCAGTTTAAGAGGCTCATCCAGATAGTTTACTGTGTATGTCAGAACAAATACATTATATCCGGCCGCATAAAAGGTCCGCGCGGCCGGATCTGCTTCTGAAGAAGAGACATAACGGTAGCCGCCGCCCGGAACGACAAGCATACATGGTCGGATTCGCTCATCTTCGTGTACATAACTTACGATAACCGGCGTAAAGCCGTATGCCGCAGGATAAGAGTATTCTCCTTCTTTCCATATTTCTGATCTGAGTCCTATCATTTTATTCTCTCCTTGCAGTTATTGCTTTTAATTTACAATATTCTTCCTGAAGTCCGGCTGTGGATTATGTTACAGCCGGATCTCTTTCAGATAAGGATTTTCTGTTTCGTAGAACCGTTCTTCTTCGACGGCCCGGGCAAGCTCCATATCGATAGGCATACGTGCCAGTACGGGAATTCCCATCTGTGCCGCTGCCTCATCTACGTGGCTTTCACCGAATACTTTGATTTCTTTTCCGCAGTCCGGACATTTTACATAGCTGTAATTCTCTATAATTCCAAGGACCGGAATATTCATCTGTTGTGCCATGCTGCAGGCTTTTTTTACGATCATCTGCACCAGATCCTGGGGAGATGTTACAATTACGACACCGTCGACAGGCAAAGACTGAAATACAGTCAGGGGCACATCTCCGGTTCCAGGCGGCATGTCTACAAACAGATAATCCAGATCTCCCCACATTACATCGGTCCAGAACTGTTTTACCACCCCGGCAATAATCGGTCCTCTCCAGATAACCGGAGCTTCTTCGTCCGGCAGCAGGAGATTGACAGACATGATTTGTGTTCCGTCTTTTGCGGTGCAGGGGAAAATACCTTCTTCTGTCCCCTGAGCCTTTTCATGAACACCGTACATTTTCGGAATAGACGGTCCGGTAATATCTGCGTCCAGGATTCCGACATTGAACCCTTTTTCTCTTGCCATGCGGGCCAGTGAAGCTGTAACAAGAGATTTCCCGACACCGCCTTTTCCACTGACAACTCCGATTACTTTCTTTATGTGGGAATACTTATTTGCAGGTTCAAGAAAATCTGTTTTTTTGCTGCTGCAGGAGTCAGCATGTGCGCATCCGGCGCAGGACTCCTCCGTGCATCCGTTATTTTTCTGTTCTTCTGACATAATTAATATACCTTCTCTCTGATTATTTTCTGCTCTCCGCACCGGCTGGAATTATGTTTCGGGTCCGTCCATGGACGGAAGAAAGACATAAAAGAAAAAACCGGTATAAAAAAGAGCACTGCCATAACAGTATAACACATTTTTAACTGCCTGAGTACATCAGGTGAATTCTTGTGCATTTTGCCTGAAACGTTTTCTGAGTGTAAGTAGAACCTCTCGCTGTGAATGTCTTCCGGCCGAATTCGGAATATGGTATTTATTGTGGAAAAATTTGCTATAAACATCTTGTTTTCTTTTGGAAATAGTATATAATGAAGATAAAAATAATCCCTAGTAAAATACTAGGAATTATAGAGACAGGAGGAGTCAAAGTATGATAAATGTACAGAAAGCTGCCATAGTCGGCTGTGGATTTGTAGGGGCCAGCATCGCTTATGCCCTGATGCAGAAGGGAACATTTTCTGAGCTGGTTCTTCTTGATGCAAATCATGCGAAAGCAGAAGGAGAGGCAATGGATATCAGCCATGGATTGCCCTTTGCCCACGCTATGGAGATTTATGCAGGAGAATATGAAGATATTGCGGATGCTTCTGTTATTATTATTACGGCGGGAGTAAATCAGAAACCCGGTGAGACCAGACTGGATCTGGTACAGAAAAACGCGCAGATTATGAGAGCGATCATAGGAGAGATCAAGAGAGTAAAGTGCGAGGGAATCCTTCTTATCGTATCAAATCCTGTAGATATCCTTACGCAGATCGCTCTGAAAGAATCCGGCTTTCCAAAAGAGAGAGTAATCGGATCGGGAACCGTCCTGGATACAGCCCGTCTGAAATATCTGCTCAGCGAGAAACTGGATGTGGACAGCAGAAACGTGCACGCTTTTATTGCAGGGGAACATGGCGACAGTGAACTGGCCGCATGGAGCTGCGCCAATATTTATGGAATCGGTCTGGAAGAATTTGCGAAGCTCCGAGGTTTTCATACATTTCATAAAGAGATGGATGAGATTTACCATGCAGTCCGGGACAGCGCGTATGAAATTATAGAAAGAAAGGGAGCTACGTATTACGGGATCGGTATGGCGGCCGCAAGAATTGCCGAGTCTATTATAAGAGACAGCCATACGGTAATGCCTGTATCAGTTTCGCTGAACGGAGAATACGGCCTGTCTGGTCTGTGTTTGAGTATACCGGCAATTGTGGGAAAAGGCGGAGCTGAACAGATTCTTGAGATCCGCTTCAGCACAGAAGAGATGGAAAAGCTGGGAAAATCAGCTGATGAGCTGAAGTCAGTTCTTGAGAATATCAAATGACATGGCAGCAGAAAAACCAGTATGTTTTAATATATGGAACATACTGGTTTCCTTTTATCCTACATGTTTTTTTATGGCCGCAAAACTCTCTGCGCTGATAACGTGTTCGATACGGCAGGCATCTTCTGCGGCCGTTTTCGGGTCCACTCCAAGTTTTACCAGCCAGCTGGAGAGGAGTGTGTGCCTCTCATAGATACAGTCTGCAATTGCTTTCCCTGATCTTGTAAGTGTGATATATCCCTCCGGAGAAACAACGATATGTCCGCTTTCTCTGAGCTTTTTCATGGCAACACTGACGCTGGACTTTTTGAAATCCAGTTCTGTCGCAATATCTACGGACCGTACTACTGGGAGGCGCTGGCTTAAAACCAGAATGGTCTCCAGATAATTTTCAGAAGATTCATTTCCGTGCATAGACTTCACCTCAATAAATTAGAATATTTACATATAAGTATAGCATAGACGAAACATAACATCAAAAGGTATTTTTTTGAAAATTTATCTCAAAAAGCATTGACAAATAGATGAAGTTAGTTTAAACTATCAGCTGTTAGATGAAACAATCAATGGTATTTATATATAGATTGCTGTAAATTAAGATGAGAGGATCAGAAGTATGAATTTATTAGACGCCGAAGAGGGCAAAGAGTATATCATAAAAGATATTATGACAGATGACGAGGAGATGGAGGCGTTTCTCTTTTCTCTGGGCTGCTACAGCGGTGAACCGATTACTGTGGTCTCCCGGGTGAGAGGTGGCTGTGTGGTATCCATCAAAGATGGAAGGTATAATATTGATACTGATTTAGCGGGAGCTATTTCAATATAAAACAAATAAAAAAATAGTAATTTTATTTACTATTTTTTTTGCACCAAGGTTAGTTGATTCTAATCGGAATGAAGGAGGAGAATTGCAGATGAGAATTGCTTTTGCAGGAAATCCGAACAGCGGTAAAACAACCATGTATAATGCGCTGACAGGAAGAAATGAACGCGTTGGAAACTGGGCCGGTGTTACGGTAGAGAGAAAGGAAAGCCTTATCAAAAGGGCTTATTACGACGGGGCGGAGGAACTGGTTGCGGTAGATTTGCCGGGCGCCTATTCCATGTCTCCCTTTACTTCAGAGGAAAGTATCACCAGCAGCTATGTTAAAAACGAGCATCCGGATGCGATCATTAATATCGTTGATGCGACGAATCTGAGCCGAAGCCTGTTTTTTACCACACAGCTTCTGGAGCTTGGGGTTCCGGTAGTTGTGGCTCTGAACAAAAGCGACATTACGGAAAAGAAACAGACAAAGATTGATGAAAAACTGCTGGCAGAGAAACTGGGATGCCCGGTGATCAAGACAATCTCTACTTCCTCAGGACATACCGGTCTGAAAGAGGTTGTTGCCGCTGCCGCTTCTTTAAACGGCAAAGGGCAGAAAGCTCCTTATGTACAGGCGGATATTGATCTTCATGATAAAAAAGCAGTAGAAGCTGCCGACAGAAAACGTTTTGAATTTGTCAACAGCATTGTAAAACAGGTGGAAAAGCGGAAAGTCTTTACAAAAGACAAGAATATACAGGATAAGATTGATGCAGTTATCACACATAAAATTATCGGTATACCGATTTTCGCGGCTGTTATCTTCCTTGTATTCTACATATCCCAGACCACACTGGGAACATGGATTGCAGACTGGCTTGTGGCATGGATTGAGACCTTCCAGGGCTGGGTCGGCGGACTTATGGAAAACGCAAATCCGCTGCTGTATGCCCTTCTGGTCGATGGTATTATCGGCGGTGTCGGAGCGGTAGTCGGCTTCCTGCCTCTGGTAATGGTAATGTATTTCCTGATTGCCCTTCTGGAGGACTGCGGATATATGTCACGCGCCACAGTTGTGCTGGATCCGATTTTCAAAAGAGTAGGCCTTTCCGGTAAATCTGTCATTCCTATGGTTATCGGAACCGGATGTGCTATCCCGGGTGTTATGGCCTCCCGTACGATCCGCAACGAGAGGGAGCGGAGAACAACGGCAATGCTTACACCGTTTATGCCGTGTGGAGCGAAGATACCTGTAATCGCATTATTTGCGGGAGCTTTTTTTGCAGACGCATGGTGGGTGTCAGCGACAATGTATCTGGTGGGTATTGTACTGGTTCTGCTGGGCGCCCTTCTTGTAAAGAGGATTACGGGTCAGAAATACCGTAAGTCGTTCTTCATCATTGAGCTTCCGGAATATAAGCTTCCCAGCCTGAAGAGAGCCTGTGTATCCATGCTTGAGCGTGGAAAGGCTTATATCGTAAAAGCAGGAACAATTATTCTGGTATGTAATACAGTTGTACAGATCATGCAGAGTTTTAACTGGCAGTTCCAGCTTGTGGAAGAAGGCGCTGAAGGTACTTCCATTCTGGCAAGTATCGCACATCCGTTTGCGATTCTGTTTATCCCGCTTGGGTTTGGCGTATGGCAGCTGGCCGCGGCGGCTATCACAGGATTTATCGCAAAGGAAAATGTTGTAGCTACTCTGGCAGTTGTATATGGCGTAACAAACCTGATTGATCCGGACGAAATGGCGCTGGTCGGCAGCGGAAGCGAAGTGGCGACGATTATGGGCCTTACAAAAGCGGCAGCTCTTGCTTATCTGATGTTTAATCTGTATACTCCGCCGTGCTTTGCGGCTCTTGGAGCTATGAACTCGGAAATGAAGAGCGGAAAGTGGCTGTTCGGCGGTATATGCCTCCAGCTGGCAACAGGTTATACAGTAGCGTTCCTTGTATATCAGATCGGAACACTTGCCACAACAGGAGCTCTTGGAACCGCATTTGTCCCCGGACTGATTGCAATTCTGGTATTTGCAGCTATCATTATATGGAGAATCCGCAAGTCGGATAAAGAATTTACTGCAGAATACAGTTTACATGCCAAAGCATAACAAAAAGATCAGGAGGTGGACGGGCTGCGTGCTTTGTCCGCCGCCTGTCGTTATGTGAAGAAAAGCGCGGCTGTTTTCAGTCAGTATGCTTTACAGAAGAGCGGATCCTGTGTATTGTTTATTGTAGAAAGGGTGATGTTTAATGGCAAATGTAATAGCAGTTCTTGTACTGGCGGTTTTAGTCGGAAGCGCGTCTGCATACATAATAAAGGAGAAGAAAAATGGCGTGAAATGTATCGGGTGTCCCGCCGGCGGCAGTTGCCCGGGCAGCGCCAGACTTCCGAAGAAGAAGCTTTCCGGCCGTGTAATCGGCAGAAAAACGCTGAAAATATCAGGAATGCACTGTGCGCACTGTGCTGCGGACGTGACAGAAACGCTGAATCAGATTGAGGGAGTGAGGGCAGAAGTGAATCTTTCAAAAAACAGTGCAAGAGTTTCCTATGACAGAGAGATTGAGGACAGCGTTTTAAAAAATGCAGTGGAAAAGACAGGGTATCATGTCATCAGTATTTCATAAACTTTAATAAAGAAATGCGTTGAAGAGGGATAGATATGGTTAATGGGATCATTATTCTGATATTAATTGTACTGCTCTGTTTTGGAATTAAAAGTTCAATTAAACATTTTAAGGGAGAAGGAGCATGCTGCGGAGGCGGATCCGGTTCAGTAAAGACCAGAAAGCCGAAGAAAAAGAAACTGCATCTGTGACGGAACTGAGAAGCAACAGGAGGCGGCTGTGAGTAAAAAAGAACAGATTATTGAGAAATTGAAAGAAAACGGATGCCGCATCACAAAACAGCGCCTTATGCTTATAGATATTATTCTTGAAAATGACTGCTCAAGCTGTAAGGAAATATTCTATAAAGCATCCAAGGCGGACAGCAAAATCGGTGTCGCAACGGTATACCGTATGATCAACGCGCTGGAAGAGATCGGCGCAATCAGCAGAAAGAATATGTACCGGGTGGAGTGTTCAGATGAATGTGCGCAGCCAGACGGATGCGAAATTATTTTAGATGATAATACTACCTGTCATCTGTCTCCGCTGAAATGGAATAAAGTAGTTCAGGAAGGAATGAAGCGGTGCGGATATCTGAAGGAGCAGAAGGTTGCCGGAATACGTCTGCAGAACGGCGGCATGAGAGAGGAACAAGTAAAACAGACAGAAAACTAAAAAAAGCATTCAAAAACCAGGTAAACCAGCCGGATTTTTCCGGATGTTTTATCTGGTTTTTACAAAATTTGACTCTGATTTGACTGGTATACGATAGAAGAAAAAGAAAGGGACTGTTATGCTTACTCTGTATCTGTAACAGATAAAAAGTTTATGCAGGAAAGGAAAAACTATGAAAAAGAGAGTATTTGCAGCTTTTATGGCAGCAGCAGTATGTATGACAACACCAATGGCCGCTATGGCAGAGGAAGCAAGCCAGTCCCTGACGGTAAATCTGACGGCAGAACCATCTTACACAGTGACAATACCGTCCAGTGTAACAATGGGAAATGAGGGCACAACCGTTGACGTATCCGCAGAGGATGTAAAGAATCTTCCGGAAGGCAAAGAGATTTCTGTAACAATTGCAGGAACCAGCGGTTACAATGATCAGATGGTTCTGGAGGCAGATACTTCACCGAGGACAAGCATCCGCTACCAGATTATTTCAGAGAGCGGAGAACTGATCGAAACCAATGCATCCACTGGTGCCGTGGGAGTAGGAAAAGAAGTAGTATCCTTTACAGAGAACGGTACAAAACAGTATCAGATAAAACCGGTAATAGCCGGAAGATATGAGTATGGTGTAGACTATACCGGAAGCATTACTTTCGGCATTGCTCTGGCGGATGCACAGTAAAAAATTGCGAAACACAGAAGACGGATTCCTTTGGAGACCAGATACAGAATGTTCTGTATTATCATCCAGAGGGATCCGTTTCTTTTTAGGACGGTACTGATAAAATTTCTCACCATCTGCTGTTAGAATTGACTACCTTGAAATCAGGTTGTTATGATGTGACCGAAGGGAATCATTTTACATATTTTAACAAGGGAGTGATATAGCTGTGAAACAGCACAGATTCTGGGCATGGGCATCAGTCTTTTGCTTTCTAATGGTATTTTATACCGGTTATAAACACAAATAGTGAGACATAACAACCAATAACAGGAGGTAACTTAAATTATGATCAGTGTTTCAACATTAAAGAAAGTCGGTTTATTCGCAGGCGGAGTCCTGTTCGGAACAGCAGGAGTGAAAGTTCTTTCAAGTAAGGATGCCAAGAAAGTATATACAAACTGTACAGCGGCAGCTCTGCGGGCGAAGGATTGTGTGATAAAAACGGCTACTTTGGTTCAGGAGAACGCAGAGGACATTCTGGCTGAGGCTCAGCAGATCAATGAGAGAAGAGCTGCCGAGGAAGCTGCGGCTGTCCAGGAAGATGAAAAAACAGAAAATACAGGTGCGGCAGATTTAAAAAAAGAGCCGGTATAATAAGCAGTGAAATATATTATAAAGCATGAGATAAAGGGCCGTCTGCGTATTCATATTGTTCAGGGAAGAATGACATGTGCGCAGGCGGATACTCTTTGCTGGTTTCTTGAAAAACAGGAATATGTAACAGATGCAAAGGTCTATGAGCGCACCGCAGATGCCGTCATCTGTTATAAAGGAGACCGGGAAGAGATTGTCGCTGTGCTCAGAAGCTTCAGTTATGAAAAAGCAGATGTGCCGGGAAATGTACTGGCGGGCTCCGGCAGGGAACTGAACTCCACTTATCGGGAGAAGCTGATCACGAAGGTGATCCTGCATTATGGAGGAAAACTTATTATTCCCTATCCTGTCAGGAAAGCATGGATGATACTGAAGGCTATCCGTTATATCTGGCAGGGAATCCGATGTCTGGCAAAGTGCAGAATCGAAGTCCCTGTACTGGATGCCACTGCTATCGGGGTATCCGTATTCCGGGGCGATTTCAATACTGCCGGATCAGTGATGTTTCTGCTTGGCGTGGGAGAACTTCTGGAGGAATGGACTCATAAAAAGTCTGTGGGGGATCTTGCCCGCGGCATGTCCCTGAATGTAAAGAAAGTCTGGCTTAAAAAGGATGATCAGGAAGTGCTGGTTCACGCGTCCCGGATCCAGCCGGGTGATGCCGTAGTTGTGCATATGGGCAATGTAATTCCTTTTGACGGGGAAGTCTGCGGAGGAGAGGGGATGGTCAATCAGTCTTCTCTGACAGGTGAGTCCCTTCCGGTATGGAGAGAAAAAGGAAAAACAGTTTATGCAGGTACTGTTCTGGAAGAAGGAGAACTGGAGATTCTGGTCAGAGCCGTATCCGGGGCCACACGATTTGAGAAAATCGTGACTATGATTGAAGATTCAGAAAAACTGAAGTCTGCTCTGGAAAGCCGGGCAGAACACCTGGCAGACCGGCTTGTGCCATACACGCTGGCAGGAACCGCTATTGCAGGCCTGATGACCCGCAATGTTACGAAAGCATTGTCTGTGCTTATGGTGGATTTTTCCTGCGCACTGAAACTCGCTATGCCTATTGCCGTGCTTTCAGCCATTCGCGAAGCAGGACAGCGCGGTATTACCGTAAAAGGCGGCAAATATCTGGAAGCTGTGGCAGAGGCGGATACAGTTGTATTTGACAAAACGGGTACCCTTACAAAGGCGAAACCTATGGTAAAGGATGTTGTTGTTTTTGGTGATTATCCGGCGGATGAAGCGCTGCGCATTGCTGCCTGCCTGGAAGAACATTTTCCACATTCTATGGCGAAGGCTGTGGTGGATGCGGCAAAAAAGAAAAACCTGTTTCATGAGGAAATGCACTCAAAAGTGGAGTATATCGTTGCGCACGGAATTTCTTCCTATATTGATGCAAAGAAAGTGATCATAGGAAGCAGTCACTTTGTTTTTGAGGATGAAAAGTGCACGGTACGCTCCGAAAAGCAGGAAACGTTTGATATGCTTCCTGCAGAGTATTCTCACCTTTATCTTGCAATTGACGGAGAACTGACAGCAGTCATCTGCATTGAAGATCCCCTTCGCGAAGAGGCGGCGGATATGGTGCGTCTGCTAAAGAAAGAAGGCATATCAAAGGTAGTTATGATGACAGGCGACAGTGAGCGGACCGCGGCTTCTGTTGCCGGACAGGTAGGGATAGATGAGTATTTCTCGGAAGTTCTTCCGGAAGATAAAGCCCGCTTTGTAGAAAGTGTAAAAGCATCCGGGAGAAAAGTTATCATGATCGGCGACGGAATTAATGATTCACCGGCGCTATCCGCTGCGGACGCAGGTATTGCCATCAGTGACGGCGCGGAGATTGCGCGGGAAATCGCGGATATCACTATTGCAGTGGATGATCTGCGGGAGCTGGCTGCACTGAAACGTCTTTCTAATCGCCTGATGCAACGGATTTGCAGAAACTACCGGGCAATTGCAGGCGTCAATGCGGGCCTGATTGTCCTGGGTGTGGGCGGGATTATACACCCCACAACAGCAGCCCTTCTTCACAATACGTCAACTATTGCCATCAGTCTGAAGAGCATGCGGAATTTGCTTCCGGAAGAGGCACAAACCAGATGACAGGAGAAATAAAAAGGAAGAAATTCAGAACCGGGGGATTTCTTCCTTTTTTATCGAGATTTATTTTGCAGGTTTTGCTTTGGGATAGATACGCTCCATCCTTTCATCCGGGAAATGTGTATCTATAAATTCCGTATATGTATTGGTTTCAGCGGAGCTGTTGGTCTGCCTCTGATTGTACCGGTACAGTGCCAGACTGGATATAAGCATATTAAAACACATAAAGACAACCATAATCCATGTCAGCCATTTTCCCGGTTTTACAGGAATCCGTTCAATAAGGGCAGACAGTCTGGGATATAGAAATTTCATCCACACCACAGCGGCAATGCCCCAGAAGAAGCAGTACAGAAGATTAATGCGGCCGCCCAGGTTAAAGGGAATTCCGCTGTAATCCCAGAATATAGTACCGAAAAACAGCTCTCCGAGAACGCTGCATATATATTCATAGGCGCCGCCCAGGAAGGTGCCGAATAAAAATATAAAACTGTCGCTTCGTTCACGGTACTGATATAGAATGAGAGTCAGCAGGACACAGCCCATGCCCCAGACAATACTGAACGGGCCGTATACAACACTGCTTCGGCTCATCAGTTCTCCCATTGTAATATAACAGAAAATAGTTTCTGTTATATCTCCCAGAAGAGAGCCGAGAAAAAACAGGCAGGCAAGTTTATAAAAGCCGCAGCCCCGGGCAAATATTTCCGGCTTGCCGGCTTCTGCATCCTGATGAAGTTTTTCCTCTCTCCGGACTTTAACCAGTTCTCTGCGGTCCAGTCCGGAATATGCTTTCTCCAGATGCTTCAGAACCCAGCCGGTCAGTCCTTCTCCCATAGCATCTGCAGCCTTCTGCAGGCTTTCGGATACATCATCTATAAGAATGATTCTTTTAATCCGGGAACGGACAACGGTTATGGCGCTGATAGTTCCGATCAGATCAATCAGGATGGTCAGGCAAATGACGAAAAGGATGATAATGCCTGCCAGTTCCGGAATAAGGGCAATGAGTTCTGTAAACAGAGGATTCAGAAACAGGATGCAGACCAGAGCAGAAGCGCCCCAGGCAAGAACAGAGATCAGACGTACATAGCCTCCGAACTGCATTCTCTTATCCGAATAATCCCACCATTTCCGGTGAAATATTTTCTCCAGAATCAGACCTGTCATTACACTGAGGAAAAAAGTCAGGATGACGCCTCCGAGGAACAGAAAGAAAAGCTGGTCTTTCAGTTCTGAAAGAAAAACTGCGAAACATACGCCGCCAAGGCCGTAAGAGGGGCAGTAAGGACCGAAAAGAGCTCCTACATCAATAAATTTCCTTTTACGAAGAGCGGCAGAAGAGGTACCAATCACCCAGCCGATCAAAGAGTAAAGAATAAAAAGCCAGGTAAGCTGATAGAGCGAATAGTGCATTATGAATTCTCCTTATCTTTTGTATTCTTTAAACACGTAACAATAAATATATCACATATGACTGAAACTGCCTAGATAATCGAAAAAATCTTTAGAAATTAAGTGAAAAAATATGTTAAAATAAATTTATGAGACTTTCAGAAAGGAAAATACTATGGAACTTACAGAAAAAGAATATGAGGAAATGCGGAAAAAGGTCCATAGAGGCCGGAAAATAGTAAGCGTATTCGGAGAAGAAATAAAACAGGAAATTATACTGGAACTCATAGACAGCCAATCCGGAGAAAACCGGGTTAGCGACATTGCGGAAAAAATAAATCTGTCCCGGACGGTGGTGTCCAGGCATATGCAGGAATTGAAAGATGCCGGGATACTGAAAACCAGAAAAAAGGGAACCGGTATTTATTATTATATAGATGTGGCGCCGGATGATCTGGGCGCCGCTATTGATATGCTCCAGGATGCAAAAAGAATTCTGGAAAATCTGCCGAACAAATACAGAGAGTAATAGTGTTAACCTAAAGTGTGCGAACTGTGATAGTTAGGTCTGTCATCCTGGAAAAAAATGTGCTATAATTTTAATGATCGCGTTTTTTTCAGACGCTGGAGCATCAGCGTACGAAGGCACCGGCGCCGGCATACACTGATATCAAAATACATTTTAGATGGGATGAGATTTATGGTATATAATAATATTTTAGAAGCTGTGGGACATACACCGATGGTGCGCTTAAATCACATGGTTCCGGAAGGCTGTGCGGAAGTATTTGTAAAATATGAAGGGCTGAATGTTGGAGGGTCCATTAAGACCCGGACCGCTCTGAATATGCTGGAGGATGCAGAAAGGAAAAATCTGATTTCGCCTTCTGAAACAATTATTGTAGAGCCTACCAGCGGAAATCAGGGGATCGGCCTTGCGCTGTGCGGAGCAGTAAAAGGATATAAGGTAAAGATTATTATGCCGGATTCTGTCTCCGAAGAAAGAAGACTCCTGGTTACTCATTATGGCGCGGAAGTGATTCTTGTACATGATGCGGGGAATATCGGAGACTGTATAGACGAGTGCCAGAGAATCGCAGATCAGATGGCAGCAGAGGATCCGCATGTATTTGTACCGGGACAATTCGATAATCCGGCTAATCCGGAGGTGCATCGTAAATATACGGCTATGGAGATTTTAGAGCAGGTTGACGGACCGATTGACGGATTCTGTTCCGGATTCGGAACCGGCGGAACGATCAGCGGAATCGGGGAAGTGTTAAAAGAGCATAATCCGGATATGGAGATATGGGCAGTAGAACCGGAAAATGCCGCAATTCTTTCTGGCGGATCAATCGGAACGCACCTTCAGATGGGGATCGGCGACGGCCTTGTGCCGGACAATCTGAATAATCAGATTTATGATGATATTTATATTGTAACCGATGAGGAAGCCCTGACAACAGCGAAGAATCTGGCTTCCATGGAGGGGCTGATGTGCGGAATTTCCAGCGGAACCAATGTAGCCGCGGCAATTCAGCTTGCCGGAAAACTGGGACCAGGGAAACGCGTAGTTACTGTGCTGCCGGACACTGCAGAAAGATATTTTTCCACTCCATTATTTGAACGTTGAAACAGCCGGAGGATACAATTGAACGAAGTATGGATTATATAAAATGTCCGCCGGAGATTTCCCGTACAATCTCTGGCGGACATTTTATACATTTTTTTAAGTTCAGATAGCCGGCTGCCCGTTTAAATCAATCTATGGCCTCTCTATTATTTCACTGTGGAGCTGCTGAAGGGATTTCACATCTCCTCTGCCGTGTTTTTTGACGTACCGGATCCCTGCGACAGCGGCCTTTGCGGCGGCCATTGTAGTCATATAGGGGATTTTTGCTTTGATCGCGGCTTTCCTCAGATAGCTGTCGTCATGAATACTTTCCTTGCCGGAGGGAGAGTTGATAATCAGATCTATCTGTCCGTTGGTAATCATATCCAGAATATTCGGCCGTCCCTCATACAGCTTTTTCACCCGTTCAGCAGGAATTCCTGCCGCCTGAATCAGGCTGCAGGTCTCTCCGGTGGACAGAATCCGGAATCCGCAGGCAGCAAATCCTTTTGCTATTTCAGCTGCTTCCGGTTTGTCTCTTCTGTTGACAGAGATAAGAACCGTACCTTCCAGAGGAAGACGGGTCTGGGTGGCCTCCTGAGCCTTGCAGAATGCTTCACCATAATTATCGGAAAGCCCCAGTACCTCGCCTGTAGACCGCATTTCCGGTCCGAGAAGCGGATCTACCTCCGGGAACATATTAAAGGGGAAGACCGCTTCTTTTACTCCGTAATACGGGATATCCTGCTCTTTCAGGGCAGGAACGGGAGAGGGATTGCCGGTAAATTCCGAGGTAATAATCTCTATAGAAAGCGGCACCATGCGAATGTTGCATACTTTTGACACCAGGGGAACAGTTCTCGATGCACGGGGATTTGCTTCCAGTACATATACGGTTCCGTTTTCAATGGCATACTGCATGTTCATCAGACCTTTCACATGCATTTCTTCCGCGATTTTTCTTGTATATTCCTTAATCGTGCGTACATGCTCTTCAGAGATATGAACCGATGGAATGATACATGCAGAGTCGCCGGAATGTATGCCGGCAAGCTCAATATGTTCCATTACGGCAGGAACAAATGCATGGGCGCCGTCGCTGACAGCGTCTGCCTCACATTCCAGTGCATGATTCAGAAAACGGTCAATCAGAATCGGCCGGTCCGGTGTGACTCCTACAGCGGCCTCCATATATCCGGTCATGCTTTCTGCGTCATATACGACTTCCATTCCTCTGCCGCCCAGTACATAGGAGGGACGGACCATTACCGGATATCCGATCCGTTCTGCAATGACAAGTGCTTCCTGGACGGTGGAAGCCATACCGGATTCCGGCATGGGAATACCGAGTCTGTCCATCATGGCACGGAACTGATCACGGTCTTCAGCCAGGTCAATGACAGACGGAGAAGTGCCCAGGATACGGACCCCGTTGTTCTCAAGTTCTGATGCAAGATTGAGCGGCGTCTGCCCGCCGAACTGTGCGATTACTCCCAAAGGCTGTTCTTTTTCGTAAATACTCAGCACATCTTCCAGTGTCAGAGGCTCAAAATACAGTTTGTCTGAAGTATCATAATCTGTAGATACCGTTTCCGGATTACAGTTTACAATAATTGTTTCAAATCCCAGTTTTTTTAATGAAAGAGCGGCATGGACACAGCAGTAGTCGAATTCAATTCCCTGTCCGATCCTGTTTGGTCCGCCGCCCAGGATCATGATCTTGGGCCGGTCAGAGTTTACAGGGTTCTTATCTTCCGCATTATAGGTAGAGTAGTAGTAGGAGCTGCTTTTTGTACCACTGACATGAACCCCTTCCCAGGCTTCTGTTATGCCGAGTGAGATGCGGCGCTGCCGGATCTGATCTTCCGGAATCTCCAGAAGGATACTCAGATATCTGTCGGAAAAACCGTCTTTTTTCGCAGACACAAGGAGTTTGTCTGAGGGAAGTCCTCCCCGGTATTCCAGAATATTTTCCTCTTCTTCTACCAGTTCTTTCATCTGACGGATGAACCAGGCTTTTACGCCTGTAAGCTCATGAATTTCTTCTACAGAAGCTCCTTTTCGCAGAGCCTCATACATAATGAAATGTCGGTCGCTGGAAGGAACAGCAAGCTTATACAGCAGATCCTGCCGACTCAGATCATTGTAATTCCGGGCAAAGCCCAGTCCGTACCGGCCGGTTTCAAGACTGCGGATGGCCTTCTGGAAAGCTTCTTTGTAAGTTTTCCCGATACTCATGACCTCACCTACAGCCCGCATCTGCGTGCCGAGTTTATCCTCTACACCTTTAAATTTCTCAAAAGCCCAGCGGGCGAATTTAATAACTACATAATCGCCGTCAGGAACATATTTATCCAGTGTGCCGTATTTCCCGCAGGGAATGTCCTTCAGAGTCAGTCCGGCTGCCAGCATAGATGATATAAGAGCAATCGGAAAACCTGTCGCCTTGGATGCCAGAGCGGAGGAGCGGGAGGTCCTTGGATTGATTTCAATTACCACTATGCGGTCGCTGACAGGATCATGTGCGAACTGTACATTCGTTCCGCCGATAACCTGAACAGATTCTACGATGCGGTAAGCCTGCTCCTGAAGCCGTTTCTGGACATCTTCTGAGACAGTCAGCATGGGAGCAGAACAGAATGAGTCCCCCGTATGAACGCCCATTGGATCGATATTTTCGATAAAGCAGACTGTGATCATGTTGTTGTCTGCATCCCGGACGATCTCCAGTTCCAGCTCCTCCCATCCAAGGACGGATTCTTCTACCAGAACCTGCCCCACAAGACTGGCCTGCAGTCCTCTTGCACATACAGTTTTCAGCTCTTCCTTATTGTATACCAGGCCGCCGCCGGCCCCGCCCATTGTGTAGGCGGGACGGAGTACGACAGGGTATCCAAGCTGATCCGCAATATCCAGGGCTTCTTCCACGCTGTAGGCAACCTGACTTCTTGCCATTTCAATGCCAATGGCATCCATTGATTTCTTGAACTCAATCCGGTCTTCACCCCGTTCAATGGCGTCCACCTGAACTCCGATAACCTGCACATTATATTTGTCCAGAATTCCGTTTTTTGCCAGTTCTGCGCAGAGGTTAAGTCCGGACTGGCCGCCCAGATTCGGAAGCAGTGCATCCGGGCGTTCTTTTGCGATGATCTGCTCAAGCCGTTCAGCATTCAGCGGCTCTATGTACGTTACATCAGCAGTTTCCGGATCAGTCATTATAGTAGCCGGATTGGAGTTGACCAGCACAATTTCATAACCCAGCTTACGCAGAGCCTTGCATGCCTGGGTGCCGGAATAGTCAAACTCGCAGGCCTGGCCGATGATAATGGGGCCGGAGCCGATGATAAGGATTTTATTAATATCTGTTCTTTTTGGCATGAAATCTCATTCCTCCTGAATAATTATTACAATTTAAGTATTATTATACAATGGAATAGAAGCAAGGAAAAGGAAAATATGCAGAGACGCTCTATTTTTCATTTCTGAAAAGAAAAGAGAACTTCTGAAAATTGAAACTGAAAAACCCGCCGGAATCACTCTGCAGGATCGGAGAGAAAAAAACACTTCCGTAAACTGTCCTGCAGCAGATTCCCTGCGGGATTTATCAATCGTTTATTATATCACATATTAAAAAGTATTACTGCTAGATACGTGCCACGCCGCTCTTGCGTGCAGCCTCAGCTACAGCGCCCGCAACTGCGTCTTTTACGCGGGGATCAAATGCAGCCGGAAGAATATAATCCGGATTCAGCTCCTCATCGCTTACCAGGCCTGCAATTGCGTAGGCAGCAGCAATCTTCATTTCATCGTTAATGTCGGTTGCGCGTACATCCAGTGCACCGCGGAAAAGACCCGGGAAGCAGAGTACGTTATTTACCTGATTCGGGAAATCGGAACGTCCGGTAGATACAACTGCAGCTCCGGCTTCTTTTGCCTCATCCGGGAAGATCTCCGGCGTGGGGTTCGCGCAGGCAAAGATGATCGGATCTTTTGCCATCGTACGTACCATGTCACCTGTTAATGTACCGGGTGCAGATACACCGATAAAAATATCAGCGCCCCTTAATACATCGGCCAGAGAACCTTTTTCGTGATTCTGGTTTGTAATTTTAGCCATCTCTTCTTTAATCGGATTCAGGCCGTCACGTCCTTCATAGATTGCACCTTTGCGGTCAGTCATAATTACGTTTTTCAGTCCCATGGAGATAAGAAGTCTGATAATTGCGATTCCGGCTGCTCCGGCTCCGGATGTAACGATTTTAACGTCAGACAGTTTTTTCCCTACAAGTTTCAGAGCATTGATAACGCCGGCCAGTGTGATGACAGCCGTTCCATGCTGGTCATCATGAAAGATCGGAATATCACAGCATTCTTTTAATCTTTTTTCAATCTCAAAGCAGCGGGGAGCGGAAATATCTTCCAGATTCACTCCTCCGAAGCTTCCTGCCAGAAGACGTACTGTCTCGACAATGTCATCCACCTCTTTACTGCGGATGCACAGCGGAATAGCGTCAACATCGCCAAATTCCTTGAAGAGCACACATTTCCCTTCCATAACCGGCATGCCTGCTTCCGGACCAATGTCTCCCAGACCGAGTACGGCAGTACCGTCTGTAACAACTGCCACTGTATTCCAGCGGCGGGTCAGGTCAAAGCTTTTGTTGACATCCTTCTGGATTTCGAGGCAGGGCTGAGCTACACCGGGGGTGTAGGCAAGGCTTAAAGCCTCTTTGGAATTTACAGAAGCTCTTGATTTGACTTCAATTTTTCCTTTCAGTTCATAATGCATTTTTAATGATTCTGATGCATAATCCATGGTAGTTCCCTCCTGTTAAAAAATATGTATTGTCAGGGGAAAAATATCCCGGCAATTTTACCATAGTCATATTTTACACAATTTTTTCCGGCATGTAAACCCGGAATTAGAAACCTGGACAGAATTATAGCAGCTTGTGCATTCTCCGGGACTATGCTACATTTTATAAAAACGGGAGGTGCTCTATGGAAATATCTGAATATTTTCCGGTCTGGGATAAACTATCCACGGAACAACAAAACAGACTGACCGGTTCGGCAATTCGGTGCAGGGCCAAAAAAGGCGGCATAATCCATGGAGGAACAGAAGAGTGTCTCGGGCTTCTTCTGATCTGTTCCGGACAGCTCAGAGCATATATTTGTTCTGAAGAAGGGAGAGAAATAACTCTGTATCGTCTGTTTGAGAGGGATATCTGCCTGTTGTCCGCTTCCTGTATGATGAATGGCATTCAGTTCCCTTTCAGCGTTGAAGCGGAAAAAGAAACGGACTTCTGGCTGATCCCTCCGGATATATACAGAAGAACAATGGAGGAATCAGTATCATTGTCCAATTATACTAATCAGATTATGGCAGAAAGGTTTTCTGAGGTAATGTGGCTGATGGAACAGACTATGTGGAAAAGCTTTGACAGAAGACTTGCCGAGTTCCTTCTGGAGGAGAGTGCTCTGGAAGAGAACAGTACGCTTGTGATAACTCACGAAAAAATTGCCAATCATATGGGAACAGCAAGAGAAGTAGTTACCCGTATGCTGAAATATTTTCAGAATGAAGGACTCGTCACATTGTCGCGCGGGAAAATAGTGATTACAGATCTGATAAAACTGGTACAATACAGTAAAAAATGAGAATGAATTTCAAAATTCTCTTGAAATTTTGATATGAGTCGTGTATTATGTTGATATAAGTTAGGTGTAACTAACTAAATCGGAGATAAAAAATGTCAGTTAAGTTTGTAATTTCAGGAGGATATAATATGAGTGTTGTAATTATAGGCGGCCATGACAGAATGGTGTGTCAGTACAAGAAAATATGTAAGCAGTTCAACTGTAAGGCAAAGGTATTTACGCAGATGTCGGCAAGTCTGGGTAAACAGATCGGCAGTCCGGATGTGATTGTACTTTTCACCAATACTGTTTCCCACAAAATGGTTCGCTGCGCCGTAGAAGAGGCAGAACGCTGTAATGCGGATGTAATCCGGTGTCATACCAGCAGTAAGAATGCATTAGAAGAAATTCTCGGCAATGTATGTGCATAAAAATTTGAATTTATGCGTGGAGAAAGCTTCCGCCGGGGAGTTCGGGTATGGTGCC
>ERZ1090861.323-NODE-323-length-30494-cov-17.676205_pt1 | contig 30494 bp, 38 predicted proteins | sample MGYA00478482_ERZ1090861 | MGnify/ENA primary metagenome ERZ1090861 (study PRJEB33644, sample SAMEA5815744) | chicken gut metagenome | biome: Chicken; feature: Gastrointestinal Tract; material: Caecum | place: Ireland | collected 2019-01-01 | study: A study of the... | reverse complement strand
GACTGCCACTCTTTCACTTCCGGAAGGATCTTGTCCGTGATTTTGCTGACCATTTCGGCGGAAAGTTCAATCCCATAAAGTTCCTGGAGCTGGTCATGAATATCCCTTGTACTCATTCCGCGGGCATAGAGAGAGATTACTTTCTCCTCAATCCCGGAAATATCCCGCTGATATTTAGGGATCAGCTTTGGTTCAAACTCACCATTGCGGTCACGGGGAACATCGATCTGGAATTCCCCGTACTGGCTTTTGAGTGTTTTGGGAGAGTGGCCATTCCTCTTATTATCGCTCTTAAGATCACCTTTACAATTTTTTTCATAGCCCAGAGTTGCATCCATCTCGGCTTCCAGAAGCTCCTGCAAAATATCTTTGAAGCTGTCTTTGAGAAGGGAGTAAACATCAGCCACACTGGTAATGTTGTTTTCTGTAATAATCTGTCGGATTTGGTCTTTTGCTACTGCCATAAATAAACTCCTTTTCGATAAGAATTGTCATATCTGTAATTCTTACCAAAAAGGAGCCATTTTTTACCAAAGCCACAAAGTTTTTTACACTACCATTTTGGAGAAGAAAATACTCTTGTTATTTATTTTAGAAAATAGGTATACTTTAACAACCCTTTTACCAAGAAAAGGTTCTCTTTTCAAATCAGATTTTGGACTGTCAAGTTGAGGAAGCTTCTATCCTCTAAAACAAGTTTCATTTTCATCGGCTTACGTTTTAAGGAAAATAAAAGCAGTCTCATACGTTTTTGTACAAAACTGCTATATAGGATATCGTTATTTATCTTTTAATCATCAAATATCGGGCAACTGATTTTGCAACTTGGATATGGTCCGCCACAGGCTGCACAACCTTCAGGAACATTGTCGCTTAAATTCTTTTCTATCCACTGTTCGTTTTGTCTTTCAAGTCTTTCATAGTAAGGATTCATAACCATTTCTCCACACTCTGGGCAATCCCAAAAAGTATCATATTTGTCCATTTTTGCCCCACATTGAGGACATTTCTTATAATTTGCCATATCTTATCCTCTTTCTTCAATGTTTTGAATTATAGAATATTGTCTTTTGTAATATCATTGTCATAACCACACTCTGTACATTTCCAATTATCTTCATATGGATCAAATCCGGATTGGGAATTTAAATGTGCCCCGCAACCATCGCAATACCAGTCAATTCCAAGGACATTCACACTATCAGTTTCGCTATCATATTCTATCTGTGAACCGTCAACTTCATAACCACAAGATTCACACACCCATGAATCCTTGTCACTATCCCAATAGCATTTGACACCACATACAGGGCATTTTACACCATCACTAAAATCTTTTGTAAATGAATTTAAGATACCTGTAAATAATCCCATTTTATTTTTCTCCTTCATTAGCAAGTATTTCATTAAGTTTTCTCTTTAAATCTTTCGATATTGGATATTTATTTATTTTTTCTTTAATCGCCTCTTTCGTTTCTCCACGTTTATACAATTCTTTAACCACAGCCAAAACAATAGCGTCCACACCATATTTAGCAACACCTTCAGATATCAAACCAATTACGCCTAAAGTAGCAATTCCGCCTTTCATTCCTCCAGGACCCAAAGCTGCAAGTGCTGTGGTGATCGCAGCGCCGCCTGCTAATCCAGTCGCACTAATTGCGATAACCAACACCAAGCCCGGAACACCTAATGCGGCAACTTTTGAAAAAATTTTATCCATCAACCTCACCCTCCTTGATCTTATCACAATGAATCTGAAGTGCTTTAATCAGAAAATCTAAAGAACCTTCTTTAGAAAATATTAAATCGGATATCCTGTCTACACTCAAATTACTTATCAATCGTAATCCGAATAAAATATCCTTTGAATTAATTTCTTCCTCATTTAGAATTGAGGAAAAGAATGTAATTATTTCGGATATAGTTTCTTGCGTTTTAACAGAACTTGGATCGTTGTCCATGTTTTCTCTTAAAAGAGTAAGTATTTCAAATGCTTTTTGACCTAGTTCTTTTACATCGGAAATCCTCAAGCATTGATCTATATCATTACTTATTTTCTCAAGACCTTGAGACATAACGTCATCTTCATCTGCGCTGAATGTGCTAACAGCAAATCGATCAATATCATTGTCAAAGTCTGAAATATCAAAATCTATTCTCTCTGTCTCCACTTCGCTGGAATATCTCATCATCTCAGCAGCAAATATTAGATTTTCAATGTGCCGTTTTTGGGCTTTCAAGTCTTTAATCTGATGATCCAGAACTGTTCTCCAGCTAAAATTTGGTGAATTTATCATATCCTTAATTTGCTGAGCAGAATAGCCAAGTTCACGATAAAGAGCTATCTGTTTAATTTTAATAATATCTTTTTCAGTATATAACCAGTATTCTTTCTTTCCTTGATAAGACTTCTTACTAGGAATGATTATTTTACGCTCAACGTAATACTTTAGAGTTCTTTTATCTATACTTGTACGTTCAGCTACCTGGCCTAAAGTATATAACTTTTCCAAGTTAGCACCTCCTCAAATCCCATGTTACTATCAGCCGATATCGTCCGTCAATATATAAAAATTTATTTTATATAAATAAATATGTATAGGGCAGCCTTCCGACTACCCTATTTCATGTGTTTTGCTGTATTTACTATTATAAAATGAAGGGCGATAAAAGGGATTAGAGTTATGCTGCCGTCCCTACGGATTGCAACGTCCACAAGGATCATAGCCCATTGCGACGACCTCATCCCGTGATCCTGTGAATTCCTGTTTATTGCTTTCGCTCATTTGATTAATACTGGAGCAGGACGAAACATAGAATTTATAGGAATTTGTATTCAAAATATATGTTACTTTGCTGTTTTCTGACGAACCGCTCTGGGAGATACTGTCTTGTGATTCTGTGGTTTCGCCATCAAGCCAGCTGTCTCCGGTGGCGTAATTTATCCCTACACCAGGCTGAGAGTTATAGCAGTAAACGTTATAGAGGATGCCTTCCCCATTATCTTCTACAGATTTTGCTTCCATTTGTACGCCACTGGCTACCAGATTATTGCCTTCAAAAATAGGCGTCACACGATACAGCACATGGTTTCCAGTTTCTTTTATGTAATCGGCTACTATATTTTCAAAGGGAAGCATGCCCTCCACATTCAAGTATCGTGTACCTGTAATCAGGTTGTTCTCATTAGCATTTTCAGCTGTAAGCTGATAGCTGATCAGATGACAGCGGTTGTATAAATACTTTCCGTCCACACAATCATATTTTACAGTGTGCCAACCGGACGGCTTTACCTGTCCGATGGAGCCACGATCCTCTGTTGGCATCAGATCTGTTCCAATGCAGGCATAAGCAATACCACAACGTCCCAGTGAATCCAAACTACTGTATTCTTCAAAAGAAGATGTGAGATCAGCATCCGTAAAATCCGGAATATTATCGTTAATGGCTACATACGGTTCTCCTGAAAATGCTGGAATATTGCTTAGATCTATGGCCGGAGTGGCTTCCGATGTAGACGGTATATCTTCTTGCAGAGAAGGTTCATCAGTTGAGGCAGTCGTTGTCTGAGTCGAATTACTTAGAGTGTTATTGGTGTCTGGTGTTGTCTCACTGCATCCTGAGAAGCAAAGCATAACCACCAGAAGGAGAGGCAGGAGTGTCTTCTGTAGTTTACGCATGGTTATATACCTCCATTGTAATCTTTTCATGGGAAGATCCGGAAAAGTCCTCGCTATGGATCAATTTCCATTCTGGTTTTTGCACGTCAATATCGAAATAGAAATCGCCGGGATACTTCCGGTTCCATTTAAAGAGAATGATCTGTTCGGCAAATTTTTCAAAATGTGAGACAGATACATCCTCCACGAAACAATACTCACTGGGAGCGGCCTCCCACATAAAGCGATCATCTATATTCAGTTGTGGAACGGTATAGCCATCAAATTGTTTGGCAGAGTAATGATCCATCCACAGTACCTTACCAGCGGTCAGTGATAGGATTTTTTCACGTAGCACCTTATCTTGACTCTGGCGGCGATGGTTGAACATCATGCCGTTTCTATCGTCAACGGCAGCGATTATTATCATAGTGATCCCTTCTTTCTTGGCCAGATAAGATATGAATTTTTCTGAAGAATCGGCTGTCTGGATTATATGGGATATTAAAATCGTACCCCAGTTTATTCATTTCCTGTAACTTAATCAGCATGAGATTGATGTCTGATCCCATCTGCTGAGCAATCTGCACCACATCATAGCCGGAACGGGCTAAATCATAGACTTCTTCATTATCCAAAAGAATATGGGAAGCGAAAGCATTCGCCTCGTATTCTGTGGTGTCCTTCATCTGGAAAAGGGTAAATTCTTTCAATCCATCTTTGGATTCTTTTGCCCGATCCCGGTGTTCTGCGTCATGCCCTAATTCGTGGGCAATTACCATCTGACGAAGATAATGATCCATCCGAGGATTTAGAAAAATGAGACGGTGGTTCCAGCGGAAGGTGTACATACCAAGCAGATCTTTAAAAGATGGTTCATCAAAAATCCATATGCCGATATCTTTAGCGATTTTTTCTGCATCTCTTGTGCCAGACTGACGGACAAGAGCGTTTGCCTTTTGGTAAATAACCTTTGAGTTCAATTCTATCCCTCCTCAATCGTATCATACCAAAATGTATGTCCAATAATCAGGATTCGGATTTTGGGCGGTACTTTTTAGGAGTGTATTTTTTATTGTCTTCTTTGCAGGCCCAGTAGGCTTTCTGCAGGGCAAGCATGACTGCATCTTTATCTTGTTCGGATAATTCACCACCAGCGAACATCCCGGAAAGTTCCGCTACCAGCTTTTCTGCCTGATGTTTCCCTCTGGAACCGTAGCGTTCCGCAGTGCTCGTAACAAAATTCTCATCCTCAGTTAAAAGGTAATTCTGATCCACGTCAAAAAAATCTGCCAGCCGAGAATATACTTCTCGGTTTCTTGGATAACGTCCTTCTTGCTCATACCCTATATAAGTTCTTCTGGAAATACCACATGCTTTTGCTGTTTCTTCTTGGGACGCACCTTTATTTGTGCGGAGTTGTTTTAGCTTTTCTCCGAATTTCATAATTGCCTCCTTTTTAGTGAAAATGAATTACACATTCGTGCTTGACAAGTGCGATTGAATTGCCTATAATCAAATATGTGAAATTTAATTGCACATTAATTGTAATTCGATTGCACATTTTTGTCAAGAAGGAGGATGAAATAATGTCGGAAAAATCATATTACAAGGCGATTTGAACTGTTTTATGACTGTGTGGAAAGATGCTACATCTTAATCGATAGGAAAGGTCGTAGTACTGTATGGCGTAGCTGAGAACAGGCAAAGTATAGAGCAAGCAAAATTGAAACTGACAACTGGCGATAAAAGAAAAAAGAACAAATATGAGGCATTTTAGGAAAAGTGGTGTGCAGTGTCGTTGTGCTTGTAATGATGTACAAAGAAGCAGAAAAAAGAAAATATACTTGACAAATAAATGAAAAAATGTAAAAATATAAGACGAATAAAAATAAAGGAGGCGTTTACCTTGACAGATAATGTGAGCGTTACAGATTTTCCGAGCGATGAGATGGTTATACGCAGATTGGTTCGTGCAATCCAGAAAGCCATTGAGGAAGATATCCCGGAGTTTTGCCGAGAAAACCGTATGGAGACAATGAACAGTGTGCGTTATATTCGTGGCGATAAGATAAATGAAAATATCCGAAATCTGGTGATATCAGATGATATCATGTTGATTTCGTTTCGACGCTATTCTTGGGATGGAAGAATGATTATCGACCAGAAGAATCGAATCAGTTATACTGTGACTACCAAACAGAATTTGGAGGCTATCCCCAAGAAAAAGGATCGCAAATGTCCGCATTTCCTGCAGTCTATCTTAGCAGTGGAAAACGGAGATTTACAAGGACAGTATGTACAGCAGACACTTTTCTCACTGGAACAGTTTGAAGAGGATGTTCTGGAGGATGATTACATGAAAATCGTGGCTGGTATTCTCAGCCCTGATTCCGGTTATCATCATTATGTCGTGACCTATGAGTTTGAGCGCAGTAATTTGTTAGAGGTAAAGCTTGTCCTGTTGGACAGAGGATTCAATGTGGTTAGTGAGCTTGACGTAAGTGATTTTATCAAACCGGATTTTGGTTTACTTACGGCAGAGCAACCGGATACGACAGAACATACGACAGAGTTGCCTAAATCTGCAAGGAGTTTGGTTGCTATTAAGTCCGGTATCCGTCCTAGCCTCATTGAACTGGAGGAGGAAAATCAGGCATAACATAAACCGAGGAGATAAATACAATGGACAGAAATGGATTTAGAGGAGAACGGCTGAAAAATGCCCGACTATTCAGAGGTATCACTTTAAGTGAACTTGCTGAACGGACAGGTATCAGTAAACAGTCAATTTCCCAATATGAAAACGGCAGTACTCCCGATATACAGCGCGTGATTGTAATGGCGCATGAGCTGGAGTTCCCACCAGAATATTTTCTGCAGAAGGATTCCTGCAAAACAGTGACGGAAGTGACGTACTTCCGTTCGCTGGCAACAGCAACAAAAATGAGCCGTACTTCACAGAGCATTAAGCTAGAATATGTGGCGAAAATGTTTGAGATACTGGCTCAGTATGTATCCTTCCCAACTTTGAATCTGCCGGAGGTGGAATTTACAGGAAGTGATGATGAATTTGATGATGCAGGGCAGAAAGCCATGCAGGAGGAAATTGAGTCGATTGCATTGAAAGTACGGGAGCATTGGCATCTTGATCTAGCTCCTATAAAAGATATTCAGCTTATTCTTGAGGAAAACGGCATCATTGTAACGGGATTTGATACCAAGGATGGCAAGATTGATGCCTTCAGTCAGAGAACCCTCATTGATGATGGGGATGTATTCTTTGTAGCCGTTGCACTTGGTGAGAAACCGAAAGGACGTATTTTCTTTGATATGGCACATGAGCTTGGGCATATTTTACTTCATCCGTGGAGCGAGAGTCTCGATCTTATCAGCAAAGAGGAGTTTAAAATGAGGGAAACGCAGGCAAATATGTTTGCAAGCGCATTCCTTCTGCCGAGAGAGTCGTTTCTTCAGGAAATTCAGGCGTATCCGACTGATTTAAATTATTATCTGCATCTAAAGAAGAGATGGAACTGCTCTATGCAGGCCATGATTTATCGAGCCCATCAGCTGGGTGCGATAACGGACAATCAATACCAGTATATGATGCGCCAGGTTTCCAAAAAGGGTTGGCGCACAAAAGAGCCAGGTGACACTCCGTACTTCTTAAATGAGAACATTTTTCAAGGGGCGATAGATGTGCTGTTTGAGGCAGAGTACCTGAATCCCGCTACACTGCTACGTTTGTTCAAAAAATACGGTGTGACGCTGTATGCTCAAGACATTGAGGAACTTCTTCATCTGCGGAAAGATACACTTAAGGTGGAAAGCGATTCCCCTCGCATTATACAGCTTAAGAGACCCACGATGGAGGTAGATAATGCTGAAAGCAAGAAGCAGGAAGACTAAGAAAAAGCTGGCCTGCCCGGTCTGTGGGTTCGGGCGGCTGATTGATGCTAGCATTGATAATGTCTCTGAATTGAAAGCAGAGTCGGAAATTACAGATGACTGGAAACCTGATTATTTTCAGAAATGCCCACAGTGTAAAAATCAGATAGGAATCCGAAAGATCGAATAGTACCCTGTACAGCGCACGATGCAGTGACATACGAGCCTGACGAGTAGCTTTTTAAAGTTATTCGTCAGGCTCTTTTTTTGTCCTTTTTTATGCAAAGCAATGCCAGATAACTGTACTGGAATATGGGGCGGTGCGAACAAAAATCTTTAGGAAAAATTTTCTAAAGCGGGCAAAAGGTGTCCGGTTTAACCCCTAGATTATAGACAACGAAGCGAAAGGAGGTGTGAACACGATGAGACCCAATGAACGGCGGGCGGCAATTCTGGATGCGCTTTGCATCCGCAGGCAAGATACGATAGCCAATCTGGCAGAAGAATTCGGCGTGAATGAAAAGACGATCCGCCGGGATATTGAGGAATTGTCGTGTTCATACCCCATTGAGACAGTTCGTGGTCGCTACGGCGGAGGAGTGAAGGTGATGGATTGGTACCACCAGAACCGTAAAACACTTTCCCCGGAACAGGCGACACTTCTGAAAAAGCTGGCTCCGGGATTGGAAGGCCACGATCTCGAAGTCCTAAACAGCATTATTTCTCAGTTCGCTCCGTACTAACACACGGGAGTACCCACGAATGATTATGAAAGGCATAGGTGATTGACCATGAAAAAAGTATTTATCTGCTCACCTTACAGGGGCGATATCAAAACCAACACTCGGAGGGCAAAATGGGTTGCCCGTATTGTGGTTGGATGCGGATACCTTCCTATAGTTCCACATCTTTATTTCCCAACTTTTTTAGATGAGTTCGATGAACACGAACGTATCGAAGGTATTAAGTTGGGTATTGAACTTATGAAAGGCGTAGATGAAATCTGGGTAGTAGGGACTATTATCACAGCGGGTATGGCTTTCGAACTGAATGTTGCAAAGAAGTATTGCATCCCTGTTCGGCTCTATGATGAAGAACTGCGAGAAATCGATCCGGAGACCATTAGTTTAGACAAGTGTATCACTGCCGATTACTGGAAAGTAGTGTACGGTCTGAAATTTGCGTAAGAAAGGATGTCACATATGAATGAGATTTATATGACCCTCGCAGAAGGGTATGAAAAGCTGGCCGCTGGCTACCGTGCTTTGGCGAAAGACCAGAAGAAAGAAAATGTAGCTGCTATGACAGAAAAGGCAGCACCAGAGAAGAAAGAAATTTCTATTGAAGAAGTGCGGGCAGTTCTGGCAGCTAAGACACAGGCTGGAAAGCGCCGGGAAGTGAAAGAGCTGCTTTTGAAATATGATTCCGGGAAACTCTCTGGCGTGAAGCCGGAAAACTATGCTGCCCTTATGGCAGATGCGGAGGCGCTTTGATGGGCGCTCACGCACGGTTCTCTCCATCGGCGGCAAACCGCCTCATCCATTGCCCACCCTCTCTGGTGCTGGGTGAGGCATTTCAGGATGAGGAGAGTCCTTATGCGGCAGAAGGTTCCGCTGGCCATGCGCTGGCAGAACATCTGATCAAAAAGCACCTGAAGCAGCAAACCCGCCGCCCGGTCTCTGATTACTATTCCGATGACCTGTTAGAAGCAGTAGATGATTATGTCAGTTTCGTAGTCAGTGAGATCGAAGCTGCCCGGAAGGAATGCCCTGATCCGATTTTCTCTGTAGAACAGAGGGTGGACGTTTCTGATTATGTGCCGGATTGTTTTGGCACAGCGGATATGGTAATCGTGACAGACAAGCTGGTACACATCATTGATCTGAAACTGGGAAAAGGCGTTCCGGTGTATGCAGAGAAAAATCCACAGCTGATGATCTATGGGCTTGGGATTCTCGATATGGCCGAGATGCTTTATCCGGTGGAAACGGTGCGGCTGACGATCTTCCAGCCAAGACTCTCCAATTCCAGCACATGGGAGATCGCACCTACGGAACTGAAAGCATGGGGCGATGAGGTGTTACGCCCAGCTGGAGAAATGGCTCTGGAAGGCGAAGGAGATCTAAGTGCCGGAAGCTGGTGTCGGTTCTGTAAAGCAAGATTTACCTGCAGGCAGAGAGCTAAGGAAAATCTGAAGCTGGCCCAGATGGAGTTTAAGGGACCTGCACTTCTTACAGATAAAGAAATAGCGGAAGTGCTGAAGCAGGCGGATGAACTTTCTAAATGGGCAGCAGATATCTATGCATACGCACAGGATCAGGCGATTGTCCATCATAAGCAGTGGGACGGTTTCAAGCTGGTAATGGGAAAGAGCAATCGGAAATACACCTCGGAAGAAGAGGTGGCTGCTGCCGCAAAAGCTGCAGGCTATACCGATATTTATAAACACACACTGCTGGGAATTACCGATATGGAGCGTCTGATGGGGAAGAAAGAATTTGCCCGTATTCTCGGCCCATTGGTGTATAAGCCTGCAGGAAAGATTACGCTTGTCCCAGAGTCGGACAAGCGGGAAGCCATTCAAACATCAACCGCAGAAGCGGATTTTCAGAAGGAGGACTAAAACATGTCTAAAAATATGAACCCTACAAAAGTAATTGTACCTTGCCGTTTTTCTTATCTGCACTGTTGGGAGCCGGATTCCGTCAATGGCGGCGATCCCAAGTATAGTGTTTCTGCCATTATTCCGAAGAGCGACACGAAAACCATCAATGCTATCAAAGCTGCCGTAGAGCAGGCCAAGAAGGACTCCATTTCCAAATGGGGTGGGAAGATCCCGGCCAACCTGAAGCTGCCGCTTCGTGATGGAGATATTGACCGCCCGGATGATGAAGCCTACGCCAACAGCTATTTCTTCAATGCGAACAGCCGTCAGGCTCCGCAGGTGGTGGATTCCCATGTACAGCCGATTCTGGATCAGAATGAGGTGTATTCCGGCTGTTATGGAAAGATCAGCGTGACCTTCTACGGATATAACTCCAACGGAAACCGTGGGATCGCGGCTGGACTTGGCAATATCCAGAAACTCCGTGACGGGGAAAGCCTCGGCGGACGCACCACAGCAGCAGAAGATTTTGAAACGGAAGAAGACGAGGATTTCCTTTCTTGATTATATTGGCGGGTGATTTTCCACCCGTCTCTACATAAAAATATCCATTTGTTTGAAACAATTTTGCAAATAAAGGAGGGAAACCTTATGCCTATCCTGTCAATAGATATTGAAACTTATTCGGATGTGGATCTGACCAAATGCGGCGTGTATGCCTATTCGGACAGTCCGAACTTTGAAATTTTACTTTTTGCTTATGCATTTGATGAGGAGCCGACTCAGATTGTGGATCTTGCTTGTGGAGAACAGCTTCCAGAGAGGGTACTGGCTGCTTTGGAAGATCCGGCAGTTACAAAAGTAGCATTTAACGCACAGTTTGAGCGCACCTGTATTTCTAAGTATCTGGGACGGAGACTCTCCCCTTCCGGGTGGCAGTGTACCGCAGTCCAGTCTGCCATGCTGGCCCTTCCCCTGTCTTTGGACAGCGTGGGAGAGGTACTGAATATCCAGAGGAAAAAGCTGAAGGAAGGCGCTGATCTTGTCCGGTTTTTCTCTATGCCATGTAAACCCACGAAGGCCAACGGCGGCCGGACACGGAACCGGCCAGAGGACGCACCAGAGAAATGGGAACGGTTCAAAACCTATTGCATTCGGGACGTGGATGCAGAGCGGGAGATCCGGCAGAAGCTGTGGAAGTTTCCAATCCCGGAATCGGAGATGGAACTGTACCGTATGGATCAAGAGATTAATGACCGGGGCATTCTGGTGGATCGGCAGCTGGTGGAGAATGCGGTTCTCTGTGATAACCAGTACCGGCAGATGGTCACGGCCAGAGCCTATGAACTGACCGGGCTTTCCAATCCCAACTCCCTGGCACAGATTAAGGGCTGGCTTGCTGAGCATGGCGTGGAAGCGGAAAAGCTGGATAAAAAGACGGTCAAAGGGCTGATCTCAGAGACGGATGGTGAAGTTCTGGAGGTATTGAAACTCCGGCTTTTGATGGCAAAGACCAGCGTGAAAAAGTATGAAGCTATTGAGCGCTCCGTCTGCTCGGATGGGCGGGTACATGGCCTGCTTCAATTTTATGGGGCGAACCGCACGGGGCGCTGGGCAGGACGCTTAGTGCAGGTACAAAACCTCCCCCAGAATCATATCCCGGATCTGGAACTTGCCCGCAGTCTGGTAAAAGAGCAGCGGTTTGAAGATCTGGATCTGCTTTATGAGTCCACCCCGGAAGTGCTGTCGGAACTGATCCGGACAGCCTTTGTGCCAAAGCCCGGATACCGATTTATCGTAGCGGACTTTTCAGCGATTGAGGCAAGGGTGCTGGCATGGTTCGCCGGGGAGCAGTGGCGGCTGGATACATTTGCAGAGGGCGGGGATATCTACTGCGCTTCCGCATCGAAGATGTTCGGCGTCCCGGTGGTGAAGCATGGTGTAAACGGGCATCTTCGGCAAAAGGGCAAGATCGCTGAGTTGGCACTTGGGTATGGCGGCGCTGTTGGGGCGCTCACTTCAATGGGCGCTCTGGACATGGGAATGCAGGAAGAAGAACTGCAGCCGCTGGTGAGCCAGTGGAGGAATTCCAATCCTCATATTACAAAGTTCTGGTGGGAAGTGGATACAGCTGCAGTAAAGGCCGTGAAGGAGCGGACGGAGGTGGTGCTGGGAAACCTGTGTTTTACTTACCGATCCGGCATTTTGTTTGTCACCCTCCCCTCTGGCCGGAAGCTGTCTTACATCAAGCCCCGGATGACTCAGAACCGGTTCGGCCGGGAGAGCCTTTCTTACGAAGGTGTCGGGGAAAGCAAAAAGTGGATGCGGATTGAAACTTACGGCCCGAAACTGGTGGAGAATATCGTGCAGGCCACGGCCCGTGACCTTTTAGCGCTGGCCATGCTTCGGCTCAGGAATCAAGGGTTTGAAATTGTGATGCATATCCATGATGAAGCAGTATTGGAAGTCCCGGATGGTGTCTCCGGGGTAGAGGAAATCTGCCAGATCATGTCACAGCAGCCGGATTGGGCAGCTGGCCTGCCCCTTCGTGCGGACGGTTACGAGTGTGCGTTTTATAAAAAAGATTAGAGGAGGATGCGCTATGGGGATCAGTTATAAGAATGGATCAGGCTGTCCTGATCCGACAGCCTATTATGCCGTACAGCATATGGAAGCGGAAGAAAAGAGGTTACACATCCGGTATCCGACCGGGCAGATGGTTTTGGAAATCGAGCGTTTCTTCCCCTGTACCGTTGCAAAAGCAAAGAAACTTTCTCCGTTGCTCCGGCGGTACTGTGAAAAATCAGAAAAGGAAAAGCTGCGGCAGTTTCTGGTGAAACAGGAGATGAATTACCGCTCCCGGATAAAGGCGTATCAGAACCGGGAGAAAAAGACGGAAGATGAATCGGAAAAGCGGGAACTGCAGCGCTGTATCCGGAAGTGTGAAAGGATACTGCGGAGGACAGGAAGAAACATGGAAATCTTGATGGAGGAGGGAACCGAATGATCCGACTGAGTATTGGTAACTCCAGAATGGAGAAACACTGGAACCTTGTGGAAATGGAACTGTCTGAGTTTCGAGACCGGATCTCCCACACCCGGCGGACGGCCGAGACGGTGGAGCAGTACCGGAAGTTGGGGAAGGCGAAACAGGATGAGATCAAAGACGTGGGCGGTTTTGTGCTGGGTACGCTGAAAGGCGGTCGCAGGAAGAAAGATTGTGTGCTTACCCGGTCGGGCCTGTCGCTGGATATGGACTACGCAACAGAAGATATCATCGATCAGATTGAGATGTTTTTCTCCTTCCAGTGCTATCTATATTCCACCCATAAGCACACCCCGGAAAAGCCGAGGCTCCGTCTTATCATCCCTCTGTCCCGTGAGGTGACGCCGGATGAATACTGCGCCGTCTCCAGAAAAGTAGCGGAAGAAATCGGGATTGAACTATTTGATGACACCACCTATGAACCGAGCAGGCTGATGTACTGGCCATCGACCTCTTCCGATGGAGAATTCGTGTTCCGGGAGATCACGGGGGAACTGCTCGATCCGGATGCGGTTCTGGCAAAATATACGGATTGGCACAACACAGCAGAGTGGCCCGTTTCCAAACGGCAGCAGACGATTGTCCGCCGGGATATGAAAAAGCAGGCCGATCCGCTGAAAAAACCAGGCATGGTGGGAGCCTTCTGCCGTGCTTACAGTATCACGGAGGCAATCGACACTTTCCTGACGGATGTGTATAAACACAGTGCTATGTCCGGCCGGTATGATTATATCCCTGCTGACTCACAGGCCGGTGTTGTAATCTACGAAGATCGTTTTGCCTACAGTCATCACGCCACCGATCCTGCTTGTGGGAAGCTGATGAACGCATTCGATGTTGTCCGTATTCATAAATTTGGAGCCTTGGACGCAAAAGCAAGTGAAGATGCCGATCCGGCGAAGCTGCCATCCTTTAAGGCCATGCAGGAGTTTGCCATCCAAGATCACCGGGTGAAGGCCCAACTGGCCAAGGAGCGGACAGAGGCGGCGCAGACCGAGTTTACAGAAGAAGATGGAGAGAACTGGCAGACCCTTCTGGAGTTGGACAAGCAGGGAAAGGTGAAGGATACCCTGACGAACATTGCCCTGATTCTCCGGTACGATCCAAAGCTGAAGAACATCGTCTTTAACGAATTTAAAAACATGGTGGACGTGATTGGCCCGTTGCCGTGGAGGCAGGTGAAACCCGGCTGGGGTGATACGGATCTTTCCTGCGCCAAGCTGTATTTTGAACGTGTCTATGGGATCTGGTCACCGACCAAGTTTAAGGACGCCCTGCTGGCGGTGGTATCGGCCGAGCGGCTCTATCATCCCATCAAAGAATATTTCTCTACTCTGCAGTGGGACGGGACAGAGCGGTTGGACACCCTCCTGATCGACTATCTGGGTGCGGAAGATACACCCTATGTCCGTGCGGTCACCCGGAAAACTTTCACCGCTGCGGTCGCCAGAGTGTATGAACCGGGGATCAAGTTCGATTCCATCCTTGTGCTGAACGGCCCGCAAGGGATCGGGAAATCCACCCTGTTTGCCTTGCTTGGGAAGGAGTGGTATTCGGACAGCCTGTCCATTTCTGATATGAAAGATAAAACGGCTGCGGAGAAGCTGCAAGGGTACTGGATTCTGGAACTGGGAGAATTGGCCGGGATCAAGAAGGTGGATGTGGAGACCGTGAAATCTTTTGTCACCAGAACCGATGATAAGTTCCGGCAGTCCTATGGCGTGGCCGTGGAGAGCCATCCCAGATCCTGTATCATTGTGGGAAGCACAAACTCCGAGGGTGGTTTTCTGCGGGATATTACTGGAAATCGGCGTTTCTGGCCGGTACACGTGTCCGGGAATGGCCGGTTCCACCCGTGGGAACTGAAGGAAGTGGATCAGATCTGGGCAGAGGCGCTGGAACGTTACCACAACGGCGAAGAACTGTACCTGAAAGGCAGAGTTGCGGCGGATGCCTATGTCATGCAACAGGATGCGATGGAGTCCGATGACCGGGAAGGCGTGATTGCAGAGTATCTGGAGACGCTGCTCCCTGCAAACTGGGATCGGATGGATCTTTACCAGCGGAGAAGTTTCCTTGGCGGCAGTGAGTTTGACGGTGCCTCCACGGCGGGGACAGTGCGCCGGGAGAAGGTTTGCATCATGGAGATTTGGTGTGAGTGCTTTGGAAAAGAGCGGCAGAACCTGAAACGCACGGACTCCTATGAGGTGGAATCCATTCTGATGAAGATCGGAGGCTGGGAGCCGATACAGGGACTCAAAAGTGGGAAAACCCGCTTTCCCCTTTACGGAACGCAGAAGACATTCGTGCGGAGTAAGGAACAAGAGGACTAACTTGGGAACGTTCCGTTGTATCCTAAGAAGCTCTGGGAACAAAAGACGGGAACAGGCGCAAAGCCTTTAAAATTAAGCATTTGGCGATAGCCTGTTCCTATGTTCCTAAGAAAAACCATATTGAGGATAAAAGATATAAAAATATATAGAAATAGGCACACGTATATACGTGTATGCGCGTATAGGATTTTTGGTACTGGGAACAGCACGAAGGAACAGGAGGAGATTTCGTGAGGGAAAGTGTCGTTGAAAAGAAGTTCACTATGGAAGTAAAAAAGCGTGGTGGGCTGGCTGTCAAATTCGTCTCCCCCGGATTCAATGGGGTGCCTGACCGCTTGGTTCTTTTCCCCGGTGGAAAGATGGCCTTTGTGGAATTGAAGGCTCCAGGAGAAACCATGCGGCCCCTGCAGCAGTACCGGGCAAGACAGCTGACCGCATTGGGCTTTCGTGTTTATACCGTGGATCATACAGAAATGATTGGAGGGATTTTGGATGAAATACAGACCACATAACTATCAACAATACGCAGCAGATTTTATTCTGGAGCATCCGGTCTGCTGTCTGATGCTGGATATGGGACTTGGCAAAACCGTGATTACGCTTACGGCTTTATGGGAACTGGCGCTTGACCGTTTCGATATCGGGAAGATACTGGTGATTGCACCGAAGCGGGTGGCCACGGACACTTGGCCGAAGGAACTGCAGAAATGGGAGCATCTGACGGGACTGACCGCTTCACTGGTTGTAGGGAGTCAGAAACAACGGGAAGAAGCTCTTGCTCGTCCGGCGTTTTTATATATCATCAATCGGGAAAATGTCAGCTGGTTGGTGCAGAGCCATTGTTGGGATTTTGATACGGTGGTCATTGATGAACTTTCCAGTTTTAAATCAAATAAAGCAGAACGGTTCAAAGCCATGAAAAAGGTACGGCCTCTGTTGAACCGGGTGATCGGTCTGACCGGGACTCCGGCTCCCAACTCCCTTCTGGATCTCTGGCCCCAGATGTATCTGCTGGATATGGGACAGCGGTTGGGACGGTTTATCACCGGGTACCGGGAGCGGTTCTTTACACCGGATAAACGGAACCGGGAGATTATTTACAGTTACAAACCCCGTGAAGGCGCAGAAAAGGCGCTCTACTCCCTGATCTCGGATATCTGTATTTCGATGAAGGCTGTGGACTATCTGGATATGCCGGAATGCATCTGCAATCGTGTGGAAGTGGAAATGAGCCGGAAAGAGAGAAAAATCTATGATGACTTCTGCCGGGACATGGTGGTGCAGATCGGAGAGGAAGAACTGGATGCGGTCAGTGCAGGCGCTCTGTCCAATAAACTTCTGCAGATGGCAAACGGTGCTGTTTATAACAGTGATAGGAAAGTCCTCCCGATTCACGACCGGAAGCTGGACGCTCTGGAGGATCTGGTGGAAGCGGCCAATGGGAAACCACTTCTGGTGGCTTACTGGTACAAGCATGATCTTTCCCGTATCCGGGAGAGATTCCCACAGGCCCGGTGCATCGACACTTCCGAGGATATCACGGATTGGAATGCGGGGAAGATCCCTTTAGCACTGATCCATCCAGCCTCTGCCGGACACGGGTTGAACCTGCAGGAGGGTGGCTGCACCATCGTCTGGTTTGGACTGACGTGGTCGCTGGAGCTATACCAGCAGTTGAATGCCAGACTTTGGAGACAAGGACAAAAACACACGGTGGTGATCCACCACATCATTACCAAAGATACCCATGACGAGGATGTGATGAAGGCTTTGGAAAAGAAAGATATGCGGCAGTCCAGTCTGATTGAAGCTGTCCGTGCAAGGATTGGAGGGTAACAGATGAGTGAAAGGATAGAGAAAATCATAAAAGAATATCACCGGATGAAAAAGGAGCGGAACTGTCTGGAGCATCAGATCCGGAATTTTAAGGGGATTTCTGAGAAAGAGATGATTGACTCCATGAATTTTCATTCCCCGGAGGGAGAGCGGGTGCAGACCAGCAATATTTCCAACAAGCCTGCATCTATAGCCCTTACCTACCATGAGAGGATGGAGCGGATCAATCAGGAGTGGTATGAATATCTGGAAAAGCAGTATCTGATGCTGGATGAGGAGATCCGTTTTTTTGAGGCTGCTGTCTCAACACTCAGTGGTTATCTGCCGGAGTTCATAACCGATATGGTGATTAAAGGCTGTACTTGGGAGGATCTGTGTGAGCATTACCACATCTCCCGGACGATGGTGGCAAAGAACCGCCGGAAAGCGATCCGGGAACTGGAGGAACTGTATGAGAAGCGAGATGCCGAGATGGTATCCTATATGCTGAGTTAGGAGGCGGATATGATGGAATGCAGACGGGGTGATATTTATTTTGTGGACTTTGGCAGGGATACAGAGAGCAATCTGCAGTGCGGCATCCGTCCGGCTCTTGTGGTCAGCAATAACCGGGCAAATGAGAATTCCCCGGTGATTACGGTAATTCCGCTGACTGCACGAACATACAAAAGACCCCATTTTCCCACCCATGTGTTGATCCCGAAGACTTCCGGTACTGGGCTTGCCAGAAACAGCATGGCGCTGGCCGAACAGGTAAGCACCATTGATAAATCTTGTCTGATGGAGAAAACAGGCAGCGTTACCGATCTGAGGATTATGGCAGCGGTTACAAAGGCTTTGCAGATACAGATTGGGGCAGTGGAGAGGTATAACTGATTGTTTTATCTTTTTGAAAGAAAATCATAATACTTTTTTCATGGAAAATTTACTTGATTCACGGGAGAGTTTGCTATAATATAACGAGTCAAAGGAGGTCTTGATTATGTTTAATTTAAGTCCGGTAACATTTTACAGCATTGCCTGTGCATTACTTCCTTGCATAGTTTACATGGCTGTGTACGGCAGAAAAAGAGGAAAAATCCATAACGTGTGGATTCTGATATTCTTAGTTTATATTTGGCAGGTATTTGATATCACGGGAATCGGAACCCTGAGTGATATTCTTAGTGTGCCAGAAGGAAGCATCAATCCGTCTATTATTAAGGGCACGATTAACTTGGTGCCCTTCACGGGAATAAATTTCAGCTTTTTCCTGAATATCATTATGTGCGTTCCTCTTGGATTTCTGCTTCCGTTGGTCTGGAAAGATTGTCGTAAATTATACCGTACTGCTTTATTTGGAGCCGGTTTTTCTCTATTGATTGAAATATCGCAATTAGTTACGACACGGGCTACGGATATTGATGATTTAATAGCGAACATATGCGGTACATTGATAGGGTATGCAGTTTGGATAATTTTTGTAAAAGTTGTAAATGTGCATTTAAAACATTCCATAAAGGGTGTTACGGAGCCGATTATTTATACAGCACTGAGTTTTCTGGGGATGTTTTTTCTCTACCATCCGTTTTGGTTTTATGTTCACGTGCTGGGAATGTAACCGTTCATAAGTGGAACTTTCGTTGTAGGAGGGGTATGTTGCGCAAAAATGGTTTACTAAAGGTGCACTAAAGGTGTACTGTTTTTTCAGATTGACTGTGCTATCATTAGAATTGCCAAAATAAGACGAGGGCTTGGAGCGAAAACTTCAGGCCCTTTTTTCGTGGCCGGACGGGGCTTTATCCTTTCACCCGTCTGTACATAGAAGGGAGTGGAAGCGTATGGATACAGAGAAGATGCGGGCAGCACTGGCATATCTGAAGAAAAAGAAACCGGAACTGACCGTGCAGCAGTACCGCACGATCAAGGGGCAGATCCTTGCCGGTGATGAAGACGGTGCGATCCGTGGCATCGACCGGGTGGTGGAACGGAACCGGAGAGGTTGTGGGTACCATGCCACGTAGGCCGAACACCCCGTGCAAGCATCCGGGCTGTGGCAGGCTGGTTCCCTACGGTACCATGTACTGTGAGGAACACAAATCCTTGCACCAACACGACAGGAAGACCACATCCGAGAAAGGATACGGGAGCCGTTGGCAGAAGGCACGGGCTGTTTACCTGCAGTCCCATCCCCTTTGCGTGAGATGCCTTGCCAAAGGACGTTATGTGAAGGCAACGGTTGTGGATCATATTATCCCTCACCGAGGGGAGCGGAAATTGTTCTGGGATCGGGACAATTGGCAGGCTCTCTGTAAATCCTGCCACGATTCTAAAACGATGACAGAGGACAGATATGAGGAATTCCGTTACCCCAAGGGGCGGTCGAAATCTCTGTGACCTTGCTGCCAAAAGACCGGCGCCCCCTCAAACGTGCATTTTTGCGAAATTAAAGAGGGGGGATACCTGCCGGGGTGAAGAAAAAATGGAAATTATGTAGCGGGCGGCGTGTAAAGATGCGGATTTCCGGCATCTGAGCTGTCTACCAAACAAAATAGCATTTGCCAAAAAGTTAAATTTCAGGCTGGGAAACTTATCCGCAAAGGTGGGTTTTCCGGCTTTTTCTTTTGAAACCATTTAGCGAAAGGATGTGAAGCAATGACCGATTTTCAGGCAAAACAGATACGGGAATTGCGTCTCCGGGGCGCTGGATATAAATCCATTGCTTCCGCTGTCGGGCTGTCGAGAGATACTGTCCGAAATTATTGTAAGAGCCATGGGCTGGACGGATATGCCTCTGCCCTTGTTTTGAACGTAAAGGAACAGATGGAAAGCGGGACAGCGTGTCTTTGCTGCGGAAAGGAACTGATCCAGCCTTCCACTGGAAGGAAGCGGAAGTTTTGCTCAGACAAATGCAGGCGGGAATGGTGGTCGGCTCACCCGGAAGCCATCAAACGGAAGGAAAGCGCATACTATGAAGCCACCTGCGTTTACTGTGGGAGAACTTTCCGGTCATATGGAAATAAGAACCGCCGGTACTGTTCCCATGAATGTTATGTTCGGGATCGATTCTGGAGGAAAGAAGAAGGACGGGAGCCTTATGTCGGCCCCGCTGATCGTAAGGAGGTACAGGCATGAGCGCAATGGAATGGAAAACCCTGCCCGTGGATGCACTGCGTCCGGCAGCATATAATCCCCGTAAAAAACTGAAAGCCGGGGATAAGGAATATGAGAAGATCAAGAATTCCATTTTGGAGTTTGGATATGTAGAGCCGATCATTGTCAATTATGATATGACGGTTATCGGAGGGCACCAGCGTCTGACGGTGCTGAAAGACTTAGGATATACAGAAGTTCAGTGCGTTGTGGTGCATATTGAAGATGAGCATAAGGTGAAGGCGCTGAATATCGCTCTGAATAAGATCACGGGCGCATGGAATGAGCAGCTGCTGGCTGACCTGTTAGTAGATCTGCAAAGCGTAGATTTCAATACGGATCTGACTGGTTTTGAGGCTCCGGAGATTGAGCAGCTGTTTTCCAAAGTCTACAATAAGGACATCAAGGAAGATGATTTCGATGTGGAGGAGGAATTAAAGAACCCGCCGATCTCTCGGAAAGGTGACATCTGGCTCTTAGGCAGACACCGTGTGATCTGTGGAGACTCCACTCTACCGGAGACATACACAAAACTTATGGAAGGCCGGAGAGCCAATCTGGTTCTGACCGATCCGCCTTATAATGTAAATGTGGAAGAGACAGCTGGGAAGATCCAGAACGACAATATGCCGGATGAGGATTTCTATAAATTTCTGTTTGCTGCTTTCGTAAATATGGAACAGAACATGGAGAACGATGCATCCATCTATGTGTTCCATGCGGACTCCAAGGGGCTGATCTTCCGACAGGCATTCCATGATGCCGGATTTTATCTGTCCGGCTGCTGTATCTGGAAGAAGAACGCTCTGGTACTGGGGCGCTCCCCCTATCAGTGGCAGCACGAGCCATGTCTGTTTGGATGGAAGGTTGGCGGGAAGCATCAGTGGTATTCTGACCGGAAGCAGACCACCATCTGGGAGTATGACCGTCCGAAGTCCAGCAAGGATCATCCGACCATGAAGCCGGTGGCGCTGATGGCCTACCCGATCCAGAATTCCTGTATGAGCAACTGCATTGTTTTAGACCCTTTCCTCGGATCTGGCTCTACCTTGATCGCCTGCGAAGAGACCGGGAGGATCTGCTATGGGGTGGAACTGGATGAGAAGTTCTGCGATGTGATCGTAAAAAGGTATCTGGAGAAAGCTGATTCTGCCGCTCAGGTCTATGTTATTCGGGATGGCGATAAGATCCCATATTCACAGATTTCTCAGGACGAAGAGAAAATTCCTTTGTTTTAAATATCTTCGCAAAATGAGAAATAGGACTTGCTATTTTTGCCTTTTAGAGTGATTAATGTACTACCAAAACGAAGGAGGCAAAATCAATGAGGATTGAAACTAAAACAGACAACCGGAGAAAGATGGTGCAGGACATCGCAGAATTTACAGGAGAAGAACTGCACTATGTGGGGCCGCCCAGTTTTTCCTACACAGTGGGGCACCTTGCTATTGACCGGGATGGTGTAATCACAAGCGAGACAGAGGAAGGAGAAGATCTTCTGACACAGTTTTTGCAGGAGAAAGGATATCTGGAAGCCCCTGTGGATGAGGTGAAAATTGAGATTCCGGCGGATACCGGAGATGGGAAATTTCTGCAAAACTTACTTGCCATGATTCACGCACGGGCATACCTGCTCAATCGGATCACCCGGTATGAGACCTTTGTGGTCAGCGATTCCCTGCTGGAAAAGCTGGAGCAACTTCCAGAGGAGAACGCCTACGAAACTTTCCAGACACTTCTGACAGCGGATAGCGAGGGACTGAAGGGCCTTACGGTGGAAGATGGAAAAGTAACCTTTGTCTTTCCCCTTTCGCCAGACAGTATGAAGAATAAAGCATACGCTGAACTAGTAGCGAAGATGATCAAAAAAGCGAAAGAAGCCAAGAGAGTCAGTACCACTCCGGTGGTAGAAGAAAATGAAAAATATTATCTTCGCATTTGGCTGGTGCAGCTGGGCATGGCTGGTGTGGCCAATAAGGAATCGAGGAAGGCTCTGCTGGCTGGGCTGAAAGGGCACACGGCTTTCCGGACAAAAGAGGAGGCAGAAAAATTCAGCATTGCCCAGAAGGAAAAACGTGCGGCTGTGAAAGCCGCCCAGATGGCTGAACAGGAAAGTGAGGCCGTTTGATATGGAAGAAGATATCATCGATCAGCTGTATTTTGGAAAGATTGTCCCGTGGGAAAAGCAGGTGGAGAAATCACCGGAGATTAAACAGTACGGCGATCAGGTGTGTGAAGATATTGAGTATCTGCGGAAGCTACTGGATGAGAATGGCAGAAAAGTTCTGGAGCGTCTCTTGGATAATGGTTCTGAGATAGAGCGCTTTCAGATAAAAGAGAGTTTCAAAGATGGATTTCGCCTTGGAATGCAGCTTACAGCAGCCGGATTGCATAACCAAAAGCAACTATAAAACACACAAATTTCTTCGCTGAAGATTGTGCAATATATGCCTCAGAATTGACTTGCTATTATCGGCCTTCAGAGCGAATATGTGTACTACCAAAAGGGAAAACACACAAAACGAAATGGAGGATTTTATAATGAATGAGAAAGTTGCAAGGCAGATTGAGGAAATGAAGAAACAGACCATCGGAGTTGAGGTGGAAATGAACAACATTACCAGAGAGAAAGCTGCAAGAGTGGCAGCCAGATACTTTGGAATCCATCGTTATGAGAACACTGCAGGCCGCAACGGATACAGCACATGGTCAGCATGGGATGCACAGGGCCGGGAATGGAAATTTCAGAAGGACGTCAGCATTGCAGGACCGGATAGCGAAAAATGCGAAATGGTTACTCCGATTTTGACCTACTCGGATATAGAAACTTTACAGGAACTGATCCGGCAGCTGCGCCACGCAGGCGCAAAGAGCGATGCCACCAGAGGATGCGGTGTTCACATCCATATCGGAGCCAAAGGCCATACGCCGCAGACGCTCCGCAACCTGGCAAACATCATGGCCAGCCACGAAAGCCTGATTGCAGATGCTTTGAATCTTGATCATGGCAGGATGAGACGCTACTGCCGGACGGTTGATCCCCGGTTTCTGGAACAGGTCAACCGCAGAAAGCCAACTACGATGACACAGCTTGCCGATATTTGGTACAGTAGCCACGATGCAAATTGTGGCAGGAGCCACCACTACAATGATAGCCGTTACCATATGCTGAACTACCATGCAACATTTACAAAAGGGACGGTCGAATTCCGGCTTTTCCAGTTCGATGAGCCCACAGGAGAGCGCAGGGGCGGGCTTCACGCAGGGCAGCTTAAGAGTTACATTCAGCTTTGCCTTGCACTGAGCCAGATGGCAAAAACGGTAAAAACAGCCAGCCCGAAACCACAGCAGAATGAAAATCCAAAATACGCCATGCGGACTTGGCTCCTCCGGCTGGGATTTATCGGGGATGAATTCAAAACTGCCAGGGAAATCCTGACGAAGAGACTGGCAGGAGATACAGCCTTTAGACACGGACGGGAAGCTGCTTGAAGGAATTAGCCTCCTGCCACCTTATGAACCGCTTCGGCGGTCTTAAGGTGATAGAAGGGTAATCCCTTCGGAAAGGACGGATACCAAAATGAAAAAAAGATACTACATTGCTTATGGCAGCAACTTAAACATCCGGCAGATGCGGATGCGCTGCCCTTCTGCACGGATCATCGGGACTTCTGAGATCCCGGATTATGAATTGCTTTTTAAGGGAAGCAAGACCGGCTCTTATCTGACGATTGAGTCGAAAGAAGGCAGCCGGGTTCCGGTTGCAGCGTGGGAAGTAAGCGCTGAGGACGAATTGGCACTGGATCGCTATGAAGGCTTTCCCACATTTTATTACAAAAAAGAGCTGATGCTTCCGATCAAGGGAATCCGAAGCGGGAAAATCCGAATGCGGAATACTTTCGTGTACATCATGCACGAGGACAGACCCTTTGGGGTACCGAGCAATTTTTATATGCAAACGTGTCTAAGCGGATATAAAAGTTTCCGGTTTGATCCTCAATTCCTGAAAGACGCTTATATGAGAAGCCGGGAGGTGGAAGGATGATCGGATCAAAAAGATGGACAAAGCATAGTTGGTGCAGAGGCTGGGGGTCTTATAGCCTGCGTGGAGAATTAAAATTCTCGATCAAGAAAAATAAGAGATATTTTAACCGGCAGGTGCGCCGTTACACGAAAGACCTTCCGAATGGGAAAGCCTATCGGAAACTGGCTGGAGAAAAAGTATGGAATTATGTCGTGTAACAGGAGGAGAAGGGGTCATGAAAGAAACAAACATTACTCAGATTAAAATTTGTCCACGATGCGGAAAGGTCTACCACGAGCCTCCTGCTCTTTCCAGAATAGATAATCAAACACTGATCTGCCCGGACTGTGGGACCAGAGAGGCGTTGGAGAGCATTGATGTGGATCGTCAGGAACAGGAAGAGATCCTAGCGATTATTCATCGACAAAGGAGAGAAATTAACGATTGAATTTTGCTAAATATATTAAATTGAATAGGAGCCGCAAGGCTCCTATTTTTGTGCCGTGAATTGGAGGTGGGAGCGATGGCGCAGAAAGGCAGGAAGCCGAAGCCGACTGCACTGAAGATGCTGGAGGGCAATCCGGGCGGACGGCCGTTAAATACAAAAGAACCAAAGCCAGAGAAGAAGGCTCCACGCTGCCCTTCCTGGCTGGAAGATGAGGCGAAAAAAGAGTGGAAGCGTATGGCGAAAGTACTGGAGAACATGGGGCTTCTGACCGAAATGGATATGGCGGCCTTTGCCGGGTACTGTCAGGCATATGCCCGTTGGAAGGAAGCGGAGGAATTCCTGACGCAGCACGGCTCTATGGTGCGGACGCCGAATGGCTATTTGCAGCAGGTGCCGCAGGTATCCATCGCCCAGACCAATATGAAGATTATGCTGAAATTTTGTGAGCAGTTCGGTCTGACGCCATCGGCCCGGAGCAGGATTGTTGGCGGAGAGAACGGCGATGAAGAAGATGAAATGGAGAAACTGCTGGAAGGGGGCGGATGCTGATGGATTTCCAATACACACCTTCTCCCTTCATGCTCCCCACTTCCCATTACGATGCGAAGCGGGCGGATCATGCAGTTGCCTTTATCCAAAACCTGAAACACACGAAAGGGAAATGGGATGGGAAACCATTTCTGCTGCTCCCGTGGCAGGAGCAGATTGTCCGGGATCTTTTTGGAATTGTAAAAGCCGATGGAAAGCGTCAATTCCGGAGTGCTTATGTAGAGATACCAAAGAAGAACGGGAAGTCAGAACTGGCAGCGGCCATCGCACTGTATCTTCTCTATGGGGATGGAGAGGCAAGCGCGGAGGTATATGGCTGCGCCAATGACCGGAGTCAGGCGTCCATCGTTTTTGATGTGGCGAAGCGGATGGTGGAAAAATGCCCGGCGCTTTTAAAACGGTCAAAGATTGCTGCCGCTACCAAGCGGATTGTCAATTACCGGAATGCAGGGTTCTATCAGGTGTTATCTGCTGAGACAGGTACTAAGCATGGCCTGAATATTTCTGGCCTCGTCTTTGATGAGATCCACGCCCAGCCGAACCGGAAACTCTATGATGTCATGACCAAAGGTTCCGGTGACGCCCGTGAGCAGCCGCTGTTTTTTATCATCACCACGGCCGGGACGGATAAGGAAAGTATCTGTTATGAACTGCATACAAAGGCGCTGGATGTCATGAATGGTCGGAAATCGGATCATTCTTTTTACCCGGTGATCTACGGCCTGAGTGATGAGGATGACTGGAACGATGAGAAAAACTGGTATAAAGCGAATCCGTCTCTGGGATACACCATCAGCATCGACCGTGTCCGGGACGCCTACCGGGAGGCTTTGGATAATCCGGCGGAGGAGAATGTATTTAAACAGCTGCGCTTGAATATCTGGACAAACTCAGCGGTGGCGTGGATACCGGAGCATATCTACGACAGGGGCAATCAGAAAATTGATTATACTTCCCTTCTGGGCCGGGATTGTTACGCCGGACTCGATCTTTCTTCTACCTCAGATATTACGGCTCTGGTGCTGGTATTCCCGCCAAGGACGGAAGAGGAGAAATACATCGTCCTACCTTTTTTCTGGCTGCCGGAGGAAACACTGGAACTTCGCTGCCGCCGGGATCATGTTCTTTATGATGTGTGGGAGCGGCAAGGGTATATTCTCACCACGGAAGGAAACGTGATCCATTACGGTTTTATTGAACGGTTCATTGAGCAATTAGGAGAGAAGTACCATATCATCGAGATCGCTTATGACCGCTGGAATGCCACGCAGATGGTGCAAAACTTAGAGGATATGGGATTTACCATGGTTCCTTTCGGACAAGGCTTTAAGGATATGTCCCCGCCATCGAAAGAACTGTACAAGCTGCTGATGGAAGGGAATATCATCCACGGCGGCAATCCGGTTCTCAAATGGATGGCCCAGAATGTGGTGATGCGGCAGGATCCGGCGGGCAATATTAAGCCGGATAAAGAAAAATCTGTGGAAAAAATCGATGGGATTGTGGCGTTAATTATGGGACTGGATCGCTGTATTCGTAGTTCACCGCCAAGCAGTGTTTATGATACAAGAGGCATTCTCTTTATTTAGAAAGGGGCATGAGTGTTATGGGAATCTTATCAAGTTTATTCCGGTCAAGGGATAAGCCGTCTGACCGGACATCCGGCAGCAGCTATAGTTTCTTTATGGGAGGAAGTACCTCCGGAAAGCGGGTGAATGAGCGGACGGCCATGCAGATGACGGCGGTGTATTCCTGTGTAAGGATTCTGTCGGAGGCAGTGGCCAGCCTGCCCCTGCAGTTTTACCGGTATACGGATAACGGCGGGAAAGAGAAGGCGGTAAATCATCCCCTCTATTTCCTGCTTCATGACGAGCCGAACCCGGAGATGACGTCTTTCGTGTTCCGGGAGACACTGATGACGCATCTGCTTTTGTGGGGCAATGCCTATGCCCAGATTATCCGAAATGGAAGGGGAGAGGTGATCGCCTTATATCCTTTAATGGCAGACCGGATGTATGTGGATCGGGACGATAAAGGGCAGCTGTATTATGAGTACACGTTGAGTCCTGATGACGCACCGACCATGAAAGGTTCTGTTGTGCGTCTTTCTCCTTATGAGGTACTGCATATTCCGGGGTTGGGTTTTGATGGGCTGGTTGGATATTCGCCCATCGCTATGGCAAAGAATGCCATCGGCATGGCCATGGCCTGTGAGGAATATGGGGCGAAATTTTTTGCCAATGGTGCAGCACCATCCGGGGTATTGGAACATCCTGGAACCATTAAGGATCCCAGTCGGGTGAGGGAAAGCTGGCAGAGGACATTTGGGGGTTCCGGTAACGCCAATAAGGTGGCGGTATTAGAAGAAGGAATGAAATATACCCCGATCTCCATTTCGCCGGAGCAGGCACAGTTTTTGGAAACAAGAAAGTTTCAGCTGGATGAAATTGCCCGGATCTTCCGGGTACCGCCCCACATGATTGGGGATCTGGAAAAATCCTCATTTAATAATATCGAGCAGCAGTCTATGGAATTTGTGAAATATACACTGGATCCCTGGGTGTCCCGATGGGAACAGTCCATGGTGCGGTCTTTACTTTCCAGGGAAGAAAAAAAGAAGTATTTTATCAAGTTCAATGTGGATGGTTTGCTTCGTGGGGATTATCAGAGCCGGATGAACGGATATGCCACGGCAAGACAGAATGGATGGATGAGTGCCAATGACATCCGGGAATTGGAAAATTTGGACCGGATTCCGGCGGAGCAAGGAGGCGATTTGTATTTGATTAATGGAAATATGACAAAGTTGGAGGATGCTGGATTGTTTGGAACATCCCGGCAGGAGGCTGCCATAGGGGGGGATGATTTCGCAGCAATGCGGAAAGGAGAAGAAATCCGATGAAAAAATTTTGGAATTGGAAAAGCAGGAAGATCCGGGATCAGGATTCCGGCGAAGAGAGGGTTGAGAGAGTGCTGTTTCTGAACGGAACCATTGCGGAAGAGAGCTGGTATGACGATGAAGTCACACCGGCTCTTTTTAAAGAGGAATTAATGGCAGGAAATGGAGATATTACGGTCTGGATTAACAGTCCAGGTGGGGACTGTGTGGCCGCAGCGCAGATCTATAACATGCTGATGGATTATCCCGGAAATGTGACCGTTAAAATCGATGGGATTGCGGCCAGTGCTGCTTCGGTGATTGCCATGGCAGGCACAAAAGTGCTGATCTCCCCGGTAGGTATGCTGATGATCCATAATCCGGCAACCCTTGCATGGGGAGATTCCGGGGAAATTCAAAAAGCTATTGAGATGCTGGGAAGTGTGAAGGATTCCATTATCAACGCTTATGAAATCAAGACAGGCCTGTCCCGTACAAAGTTATCCCACATGATGGATGCGGAGACCTGGATGGACGCCGGAAAAGCGGTGGAACTTGGTTTTGCCGATGGGATTCTTGCCAGGGCAGAACTGACGGAAGATGTGGAACCGATGACAATGTCCATGCTGTATTCCAAAGCCACCGTAGTCAATTCCCTGATGGACAAGATCGCGGCGAAATGTATGACAAAACTGAAAACCGAACCTGCAGGCCGCAGCGTAGACAGTCTCTACGAGCGGCTTAATTTATTGAAAAATTAGGAGGACATGACGATGACGATTTTAGAATTGAGAGAAAAGAGGGCAAAGGCATGGGAGGCAGCGAAGGCTTTTCTGGATTCCCACAGGAATGAAAAAGGTGTGCTGTCTGCAGAGGATGACGCTGCCTACACCCGTATGGAACAGGAGATCACAGATCTGGGAAAAGAGATTGCCAGGCTGGAGAGGCAGGAAGCCTTTGAACGGGAATTGTCCCAGCCCCTGAATAAACCTCTGACGGGACGTCCCGTATCAGGCGGTGTGGAAAAAGAAAAGACCGGCCGCGCTTCGGAGGAGTATAAGGCCAACTTCTGGAATGCCATGCGTTCAAAAGTGCCGCTTCCCAGTGTGGTCAATGCTTTGGAGGAAGGGACAGATTCCGAGGGTGGTTACCTGGTACCGGATGAGTATGAGCGTACCCTTGTGGAAGCTCTGGAAGAGGAAAATGTGTTCCGCCAGATGGCTAAAGTGATCCGCACTTCCAGTGGGGATCGGAAGATCCCGGTGGTGGCAACGAAGGGAACGGCGTCCTGGATCGATGAGGAAGGGGCGTATACGGAGAGCGATGATTCCTTCGACCAGATATCCATCGGAGCTTATGAGGTGGGTACCATGATTAAGGTGTCCGAGGAACTTCTCAATGACAGCGTCTTTGACCTGGAATCGTATATCGCAAAGGAATTTGCCCGCCGGATCGGGGCGAAAGAGGAAGAAGCGTTCTTTACCGGAGACGGTTCCGGGAAGCCTTTGGGTGTCCTTGCAGCTGCCGGTGGTGCCGAGACCGGGGTGACCGCCGCATCTTCTACGGCGGTGACAGCAGATGAACTGATGGATCTGTTCTATTCCCTGAAATCTCCGTATCGGAAGAAGGCAGTGTGGGTGCTGAACGATTCTACGATCAAGGCCGTTCGGAAACTGAAGGATTCTACCGGACAGTATCTGTGGCAGCCTTCCCTTGTAGCCGGAACGCCGGATACCCTCCTTGGCAGGCCGGTGAAGACCTCCGCCTACATGCCGATGATTGCGGCGGGGGCAAAGACCATTGCATTCGGAGATTTCAGCTATTACTGGATTGCGGACCGGCAGGGACGCTCCTTTAAGCGCTTGAATGAATTGTACGCCGCCAACGGTCAGGTAGGCTTTCTTGGATCCCAGAGGGTGGACGGCAAGCTGGTGCTTTCCGAGGCCGTGAAGGTGCTGGCGCAGAAAGCTGGTTCCTGATATTTTGATGCGAGAAAAAGGCGGTGCCTTTAGTGACAGAGGCACTGCCGATAAGGAAGTCCAGCTAAGAAATGTCAAGAGGTGATATGAAAAAATTAAATTTATTACAGT
>ERZ1090861.319-NODE-319-length-30643-cov-21.250850_pt1 | contig 30643 bp, 26 predicted proteins | sample MGYA00478482_ERZ1090861 | MGnify/ENA primary metagenome ERZ1090861 (study PRJEB33644, sample SAMEA5815744) | chicken gut metagenome | biome: Chicken; feature: Gastrointestinal Tract; material: Caecum | place: Ireland | collected 2019-01-01 | study: A study of the... | reverse complement strand
TTTTCTCACTGGGAGACTGGGCTTGGCAAGTACACTGTTTCGTGGGGCGCTTACAGAGATTTGCTGTTTTCCCGGCGGTCAATGAACAGTTCCTTTGTGTACTCCCCATTCCTTCCCTTCTTCAGCGTATAAGAAAAAGGCAAACCGGACACGGTATAGAACGGGTAATTTTGAAAGGCAACAATGCAGTCCCAGAGATGTCCCTTCGTAGGCGCTGCCATTAATGTATCCACAACTGATTTCCTTGCCTTATAAGTTTTGACCCGTTCTGCATTCTGGCTTATCTCAGACATCTTATAGATCACCTTGCTGTACGGCAGATATGTGTGCAGGGCGGAGTAGCTGAGGTCCATAATATGCTGGATCTCCACCATGGTTTTCCCCTGCCGCATGAGGTCTTGGATCTGCTTTGTCTCCGGATAAGACAGAACGTTTCCTGTGATCAGCAGCTTTTTGACCTTGCCCGGCGGAAGATCCAGCTCCAGGGCTGTGGCTTTGATTTCCTTCTTCTCCTGATAAATCTCTGCCACTGTGTCGATCAGTTCTTGCATCAGAGCTTCCGGATCATAATCCTTCTTGGGAGGTCTTCCTCGTTTTTGTGATGTGCTGGAATTGTTATTTTTCATGTCTATCTACTTTACTCCAATATTTTCCATGTCAATCTATTTTATGAGCGGTAAAATTAGGCGAAATTTATTCATCATTTCAATTCCGCCTGTTTATCGGCCTAACTGCATACTGAGCTTTACAGATCAGAGTACAGCTCCTCCTGGTACACGCCGTCCGCAATCAACTTCTTAAAGCTCTCCACCACGGCAGCTTTATCTTCCTTGTATGTAACACCAAACCAGCTGTCCTTTGTCTCCAGTACCTTCACTGTACATTTTCCATCTCTCAGCAAACCGCCGATCAGTGTCGGCAGCAGGTATTCTGCTTTCTGCGGATTTACCGGAACATCCTTTTCAAAGAAATCCTTAAATCCGTCCTCCAAGACAGTCAGGAACGCCGGATCATGTCCCTCTTTCGCAGGGAATCCCCAGAAATTCATGGATACATAGGAGCCCGGATCCAGCTTTACTCCACCCGCTTCTGCTCCAATCATACCATCCTCTAGGGTTTTGACAATATTGCTGGTCTCCACCACATCTGTGATATGGGTATGACCTTCCGCAACCTTGCATACACCTCTGGTGACACCGCCATTGTCTGAGAGAGTATTCTTCAGAATGAATCCGGCCATGGCAATCGCGGAATCATTGTGATCCAGGGCCAGCCAGTCATGAAGCTTGCGGAACGCTTCTTTTCCATAGTAGTCATCCGCATTGATCACAGCAAACGGTTCGTGGATCAGCTCCTTCGCAGCGAGTACAGCCTGTCCGGTTCCCCAGGGTTTGGTACGGCCATTTGGAACAGTGTAACCGGTCGGTATGGAAGAAAGATCCTGAAATGCGTAGGCAATTTTCACATTGAGAGAGGCACAGATGGCTTCCACACGGTTGCCAATGCGCTCCCTAAAATCTGCTTCTATGTCCTTACGGATTACGAAAATAATCTTGTTAAATCCAGCTGAGATCGCATCATGGATGGAATAATCCATAATGATTTCATCGTGGAGTCCTACTGGCTCCAGCTGCTTGATACCAGTTCCGAAGCGGCTGCCGATACCGGCGGCCATGATAAGTAAAGTTGTAGGTTTAATTATGTTCTTCATAATAATTGTCTCCCTTATAGATGTTTTTCTTCTCATACTCCGTATGCCTATACTTTTGTGAGATAAAAATTAAAGCCTTTTTCTTCAGGCTCTTAACAATATCAGTTCTTTCATTAAGCGATTCTATTTTCATATAAGGCCACTCATGATTTTTTTCAAAGCCTGCTCGGACAAATTGTATAGCAGAAAAACATTTCGTTCAGTATATGTACTTTCCTAGAAAAGGAACTTTCAGCCACTCTTTTGGTGTCATCAGTACTTTCATCGTCAATAATAATTGGCTTGTTCTTTTTTGATATCAAGAAATCTGTTTTACTCCAAAGCTCGAAGCTATTGAAATATTCGATGTATTATTTGGTATAAACATCAAATTATCATAATTTGTTGGCAACAGAGCTTTACATTGTGAATTTTGTCGCTCCTCTACAATGGCTCCCATCATTGGACGACTGGCTCTTGATAACAGATTCTGTGGCTCTATTTCTGGAGATTGAGTAGCTCAGCCATCGCAGAATATTCATTCCGTATGCGCAATCAGCTTATTATTTTTTTATAAGACCTTTCATGCGCCGATATAATTCTATAAACCCAGTTCTATCGAGTAAAAAGTTAATAACCATTAAAACGCAACCTGTAACTACTGCAACAACAATGGCACTTATAATCCAAGAAATATAACCATCAACCGTTATCCCATAAAAGAAATAATAAATCACCGTTCCTACTATAAAGTTAATTAGAATTGTAAGCAACTCTTTTCCAGGTGAAGCTTTTAACACAGTTTTATGTATGCTAAAAAGAAACTGCAAGCTTCGTATTATTGCGGATATACTTCCACCAATAAGAACTCCTATTAAGCCAAATTTCAGTGTGAATACTAAAGATATCGCAATATTAAGTATCACTTCTAAGTAAGAATCTTTGATATTGTCTTTATAGTTACCGACTGCATCTACTAATGTAATATAAGGTGTACGCAAAGCCCGCATTATACCATTTATTGCAAACGCAGCACCAACTGCAGGCAATAGATAATTTACACCATCCGTATTTTGTATATAAACGGATACAAAGGGCACAATTAATACAGCTGAACAAATATAGCAAAAGAAAGAAATTGTCCGAAATGCAAAATTATATCCCTTAAAGCTGTTTTTGAATCCTTCGTAGTCCTTTTGCACAATTTGATTTCCAAAACTCGGAGAAAGTCCTGTCGAAAAGATATTAACAATCATTACAATTGCTGAAAATACCAAATTGTAAACAGTATAAATACTTGCATCGGTATAACCACATATAAACGTGACAAATGTCATTGGTATATAATTAATAAGGATGTCGGAAAATTTATACAGAAAGGCCTCTTTAGAATTTCCAATTGCCGATTTATCAGGTACAACATACAAATTTAAAGAAGGATACAGCCCGTGAACCTGCCTAACAAGCAATAACATTCTTACCAAATACGCAAAAGTTGCAGCCAGCTGCACCCAAAGGATAGAAGCTTTCAATATAATGAGTATGACAGACAATACTGTATTAATAACCGTCCCCTGTGTATAAACATTAGATACAATGTATTGTTTTTGATCAGCTGTCAATAATATTTTATAACGCGTCAAAAATACAAATTCTATCAGGGAACCAATGCCACAGATCAATACAATTTCCGCAATTGTCATGAAATCAAGATTGTCACGACGAATGACAGGCAATATAAATGCAAATACACCAATGCAAGCTAGGAACACTAATCCAGCTTTGTTTAAAAAACGAGACAGTGTTGCCATGATCTTATTAATAAGTGGCCAATTACCTTCCGTTAAAGGTTTGTATAACGCCACTTGACTTGCCGCTCCAAGACCAACGGATACCACAGTAAAATAATTCAGCATTTGTTTAACTGAATTAATCAAACCATTTGTTTCTGAGCCATAATTTGCAATGAGCAACGGTGGCATAATAAGCCCAGCAAGCACAATAACCACTTGATTAATTGAACTTGATATTACAATTTTTAGAACATTTTTCGTCCTTGACATTTAAGCACTCCTTCACGATAAAATTTTTGTTTTACACATAATATTAATCACTAGTTAAGTATTTTGTATACAAAAGTGTTGCTTATACTGTTATTCCATTGTCTTTTTTTCTTATTACCGTTAGCCCTAAGATCAAAATTGGGAACGACAAAATCGAGCAAAAATATGTATAGAACATATTAAACATTGCATTAAATAACCAAACTATTATTGTCAGAAAATATATAAACCAATTCACTTTATATTTTTTCAACGATTTAAAGGTTTTAAACATCACAACAAGATATAACGTTAGGCCAAGTAATCCATGTGATATTAGACACTGAATAAAGTCATTATGTGCCCAAACTCTACCGCCGAATGCTCTATAATTTATATCGTAAATACTATTAAATCCTTGTCCGAGTAGTTTCGTGAGAAATGGAGAGTTTATAAAGGATTCTATATCAGCCGCCCAAAAAATACTTCTTCCGCTTGTAATTGTACCCCACAAATCAAAATAACTCGAATCTGAATACGATGTTGCTGTAAATTTATCTATAATAGATGAATTTATCAAAACAAGAAAAACAATCAGTAAAAACGGAATACAGGTTAAAATAAATTTTTTGTTTGAATTTATTACGCAATACCATCCAACTAGTACTAAACAAAGCGCCACTACAACATATGTTCTTGAACCACCAGATAGTATCGCTAAGAAAGGTACAATTGAATAGAGGAAATCTTTCTTATTTTTAAATATATTAATTCCGACAATTGACAAAGTCATAATAAAAACACATGTAGGAGCCAATCTCCAAACGGATTTACAAAAGGATCCGAAATAGCGCACCCCACCCCATTCCACTGTATATGATGATGGAAAGGCAAATGAAACAAGCACTAAAATTGTCCAAATATTCATAATCAATTTAATATATCTCTGATCTTTAATCAAATACTGCTGTAGCCCGTCCATGCATTCCGTTATATAAGTCAAATACAGTATCATAAACGGGAAATAAAACAATTCATTAATGTTATAAGGCATTGCCCCCGTTTTAAGTAAAGTATAAACATAAACAATTATAAGCAGTAAGACCAATAAAATATTAGCTTTCTTAATTTTTCTATATCCTACATAAATCAATGCAAGAAAGGATACTGCGAACAAAAGCTTGTTAAGTATATTAAAATAATAACTGAACAAAGTCGTTATAGGGAACAGCATGATTGCACGATAAAGCAAGAGCTTTAGATCGACTTTCAAGTTTTCACCTCCATGTATTTAGCAAAAATCAAATAATTAATTTACGCAATATTATTACAATTCATTTGTGTACAAAAGGATGTCACTATGTGCAATCCACTTCTTATATTGCAGTGTTGAAAAATCGGTTTCAATTTCTCCATATATTTTTTTATTTTTCCCTTTAAATTCAACCTGACGATAAAGCTGTAACTCCTCAACCAATTGCTTTGCCAGGATAAATGCTGCCTGCAACACTTCATCATTACTAAGATATCTTATTCTTGTGACAATCCCAACACTCAACTGCCATAACATCATCTGATACCATTCCGCAGACTCTTTAGTTTGCATTTTATGGAACAATCGTATGCATTGTTTGATAATCCAGATTGCATCTAAACACTTTGTACTATTATTTTGTCTTTTAAAGAGGCTATTTTCTTGGCTTCTAAAAATATATATCACATCAGAAAGTATTGCCATTTTCTTGCATTTTGGATAAATATTGCACCAAATGATAGCATCCTCATATGCATACCCTTCAAAAAAATTAATCGTATTCCAAAGTTCTCTCTTGTATAATTTTCCCCAGGCCGTGCCACTCATGTTACAGTTATAATATTCAAGTAGATCACAGGTTGTACCTTGCTTACACTTATCTATATAATATATTTGCCCATCCGTATTACATTTAGCAATACTACCTTGAACAATATCAGCATTAGTCTCCAGCGCTGCATTTAATAACAACTCAATAGCGTTATCAGGCAAAAGATCATCTGCATCGACAAAAAAAATATACTTGCCATGTGCAATCTTCATTCCAGCATTTCGCGCTGCAGATGAACCCCTGTTTATTTGATTCACAATTATTGTATTCGACCTACCATTACATAAATCATAAAGTACCTTTAATGATGAATCACTGGATCCATCATTAACACATATCACTTCATATGAAAATGTTGTCCTTTGTTCTAGCAAAGAAATTATGCATGATCTTAAATGTTTCTCTGCATTATAGACTGGCACAATTATTGACACATCATAATCGAGTTGTTTTTCTCGTTTGCATTGAGTTGAAAAGTCAACTTCTTTAATATGGTATAATTCATTTAGTATCTGAAATGCCCTGGAATATGACATTTCCGATTTTTGAGACAATTTACTTGAGTTCATCCTTACTGTGATATTTTTACAGCAGAATTTTCCAGCGTTTAATGCCATTTTTCCTAAAGACGTCAACGACATAATTACCTTATTCACTCACTGCCCTCCGATGTTAAATATTTCCAAAATGTTATCTTGCCGTTTTCATAATCCTTATGCTGGTATTTGTACGACAATTTATGCAAATTTGTTTTTTCGCATACTTCTTTCATTACATTAATATCAAATGCTTGATCCAAATAACAGTCATTTAGCAAAAAAACATTAGAATTCCTTTGAGGTAAGCATTTAATCATTTGATCTATATCTGAACTATGCAATCTTGCCACACTTAAAAAGCAATCAATCAATAAATAGCTAATCAAACAATTGTGCTCTTTCCAATAGCAGTCAAACAAATGGCTGACAACTTTCGTAAAAATATTATTTTTACCAGCAGCCTGGAAAAAGCCCGTCCAATCCCATTCCTCAAATGCACCTTTTATAGTGTAATATTCATATGTATACATTCTCTCCTCAAAGGGAGCCGTCATATAGATTGTCGCATCCATCCAAATGCCTCCATATTGATACAAGAGATTTTCTCTTAGAATATCAGAAAAATGTGTTAATGTAATTTCATTGTTCTTCACCTTATGATATATATACGGGCAAATATCAATATACTTCTCGACATTATATTTTGTTATTAGAATCACTGGATGCGCCTCAGCATTTTTTAATACACTTTTATAACAACTTTTTACAATAGGTGGCATTGCTTTTTCACCTTGCCACCAAAAAATCCAAATTGGTGCGTTCCGATGAATCCTATTATGTTCTGTTCCGTTTTTTGCTATCTTTTCTGCTTCCTGTCCGTATCTTACATTCAGCCACTTGATTATTGACTTGTATTTAAATTTCTCATACTTTTTTATAACATTTTTTCTTCCTAATTTTCGTAATATTCTAGTAATACCTGCGATTATGAAAATTTTGAATCCAAATTCGTCAATATATTTTTTATCCATACATAACTCCCGATTTTGAAATCATTGGGTACGGTTTATGTAACTCAGTTTTTGTACCTTATCCAACCCTTTTCTTTTGTATATGCTTTGATTACTTTGGCTGGACTTCCCACTGCCAAGCAATAATCCGGAATACTATTTGTTACGACAGAATTAGCTCCCACAATGCAATGTTTTCCAATTTGAACGTTTCCTACGATTACAGAATTAATCCCGATGTAAGACCCATCTCCAATGCTAACTGCGTATTTTTTTTTGACAACGCCTTGATCCATTACGGAAGTCTCTATATCACGATATTCATGATCACAATCTGTTATATATACATTAGGTGATAAAAGAACTTTTTCTCCAATTTCCAAAGAATTAGAAATTGAAATTCTGCATCGTTCTCCTACTTCACTTCCAGCACCAATTTTAATTATCCCTTCCTCGGCCCAAATCTGGACATTCGGACGTAATACAACAGCGTCTTGTAAAATAATATTTTTCTTTCCCTTTAAACTGCAATTCTTACCGATATAAATACCTTTTCCAGCACTAACGCCTGCAAGTCGTGTTCTCAATGAGCCAAGAATCTGCTTTATTGTTTTTTTTACTTTCATTTGATACCTCTTCATATAATCTAATGCACTCTTACTACTTCAACTATTGTTGGTATTATCTACTTTATACGCATATTTAACCGGCAATTTCTAGTCCCTCATAATCTCCATTCACGAGCCGTTGTAATATTTCAGCATATTTTCGTTCAGAACACTCATTTTCCAAAAATTTTTGAAAGTTCAAAGCCCTTCCCTGTGCTTCTTTTTTATGTGCAAGCCAATATCGTATTTGTCTTTCCCATTCATCAAAAGAATACTTGCAAAGAACACCTCTATTGATGGCTAAATACTCCTTTGTCGCTACTGTATCCGAAGCAATAATCAGTTTTCCATTGCTCGCCGCCTGAAACATAGCAATTAATCCAGCTGGAGCTTCAGTATTTAAGGGCATTATTACAAGTGAAGATTGACACATCAGTTCCAAAAAATTCTTTTCAGATATTTCTGTTTCTATACTCACATTGTTTCTACCATAACTCCTATACTGTTCGAATTGTTCTTTTGGAACTACAACATTAAACTGGATATCTGGCATTTTTTCTGTTAACTGAAACAGGAAATTCCAATCACGTCCATTCCTCCCCCCGCAGAAAACACTATTTTCTTTTACTTGTCCTTTATAGCAGATATTATATTGTCCATGATAGATATCATGAAGCAATACATATTTCTTTTTAATATTCAGCAGCTTGTTTACAGATTTACCATATTCTTTAGATGTAACAGTTGCATTCAAATTTGCAGACTTCAATGCCTGTCTGTAAAGAAACCTTGCCACTTTATTCTTCAATGTTTCCTTATTTTTCAGCAATATATTCAGCGCAACAATTTTCCTTTTTTTATGTAGTATTTCACATAACCACCAACACAGGATGCCCATAAAGTCATACCAGCAAACAATGGTATCTCCAGTATTGGATTTTTGAATATACTTATAGCAAACTTTCATCATACTCTTTACTGATCTGCACTGTTCCGGAGGGAATATCAAATCAAATGATGCTGTACCGTATTTTTTCAAAAATTCCATATTTCGTTTATCTGCCGGATTATCAAATAAAAAGTAAACCATTGCTGTACCATCCCACTCATTTCTTCAACTGTGCTGCAATATCCGCATCCACAATCTCTTCACCAGTTCTACCCTTAAGCTGCTCTTTTGAAGCTTCACTCAATCCGTCATTAACCACAGCATTAAAGTCACAGGTACTACACTTATCCAACTGCTCCTTAGTAACTTTTCCATCCCGGTAATCACGACAAATCTTCAACTCATACATAGAATACGGATGCTTGGTAAACAGTGCCTTGAATTTATGTACCAGTACCCATGTTGCTGGTTTCCAAATATACTTATGCATCGCAGGACTCACACTACCAATCATCCAGCAGTCACGGTCACAGCAACGTACCTTCTTCCGTACCTTCTCCGCTTCTGGACTATTCCACAGCTCGTCCCAAGTCTGTGTATTCAGATTGCCCATGACCTCTTTATCTTTGGTTCCGTTGCAGGGCATTACATCACCATAAGGATCAATAAAGAAGGTATCAAAACTCATATCACAGGGAAGCAGACGCTTCTGGCCATAAATATAATTAATCAAGCCATGGTTAAAATAAGCTCTGAACCACTTCTTAGGACTATTGCTCCGAAGCAGCTCGTTGACCAGATTTTCAAAATTCTTGGCAACCATAGGGCGGTCATGGATAATGTTCTTAGCCTCAACAAAATAAAAGCTGTTATGAAGCGAAGCCGTTGCAAACTCCATGCCCATCTTGTCAGAAATCTTATATAACGGCACCAGATCAGGGGCGTTCTTATCCTGAACAGTCATTCCAAATCCAACGTCTTTCATGCCCATCTTCCGCAGCGTTTTGAGTGTTTTATACCCACGCTGATATCCATCCTGCAAGCCACGGATCTCATTATTGGTCTGCTCCAGACCTTCAATGGAAATGCGGATACCAATCTGAGGGAACTCCTTGCACAGATCCACAATACGGTCTGTGAAGAAACCGTTGGTGGAGATTACAATACGGTCCGATTTCTTGTATAGTTCTCGCACAATATCCTTCAGATCCGTTCGGATAAACGGCTCGCCGCCGGTGATGTTGGTAAAATACATCTTCGGCAATTTTCGGATTGTCTCAATAGAAATCTCTTCCTCCGGCTTGGACGGAGCCTTGTATCTGTTGCACATTGAACAACGTGCATTACACCGATAGGTCACAATAACCGTTCCGTTCAATTTTTTCTCGCCGCTATTTTTCTTAGCCATAGTTTTTTCTCCCTCTGCAGCAACTCCCATTGCTTTCTTGCTGCCTGCTGATTTTTTCTTTCCTTTGTATATCTGCATCAATTTCTCTGTATAGGCTTCAATATCGTCAAAACTGATATCTTTACAATTCCGACTATAGGTATCTGTCAGTTCTTTATCAGACCACAGTTTCTGAATCTTTTTCTTCAGTTCTGTGGCGTTGCCGCTCTCAAACAGCTCACCCGTCTTGCCAACCTCTATCAATTCCGGGATACCGCCGATATCTGCGCCCAACACAGGGGTACCATACATCTGGCTCTCCATAACGGAGAATGGGCAATTCTCGTACCATTCCGACGGATAGATACTAAATCTGGCTTCTCTGATCAGTGTCTCCAATGCTTCCCCTGTCTGAAAACCTACATTTTTAATGTTCGGAATACCATTAATCTCATTCTCCAATGGACCTGTACCGGCAAAAACAAACTGCACATCAGGAAGTTCCCTGCAAACCTTCAGCAGCGTGTCAATTCCCTTTTCTTTTGAGAAACGGCCAAAGTAGAGAACATAATCTTTCTTCTCAACCTCTTTCCATTCCACCCGATCCACGAAGTTATGCATCGCCACAGTCTTCCGGGCAAATAGCGGATTGCTGTCCATCTTGGTTTTCAGGAACTCAGAACAGCAGATCATGGTATCGATGTATTTATAAGCGCCATTCCATTTCCAAAAAGTAGCTTCCATGGTTCCTATGGCTGACTTTGCTGTGCTGCCGTGAATGCATTTTCCCTTTGTGCAGTTTAAAAAATGCCCACCCAAACATTTCTCACAGTTCTCGCCCGTGTTTGGATTGTTACACATATGATTAGGGCACACCAGCTGATAATCATGTGCCGTAAATATAATCCGGCATTTATTCCCCTCTTTGCGCCATTTCTGAATTTCCAGAATGATGCTGGGCGTCAGCTGGTAATTGAAGTTATTGATATGTAGGATATGTGGTTTAAAATCATCCAGCACAAGGCGCAGCTTCTTCCGCGTCTCTGAGGAATAGATGGTCTTCAGAGGGTAGGTAAGTTTTGCCAGCTTGGAACCACCGTGAAAATCCATGTCGGATGTGTATGCATTAACGGCGTTTCCCACACAGCGGCCTTCATGTTCCATTCCGAAATACTGGACTTCATGTCCCTGGCTTTTCAAATAATCTCCTAATTTAAATATGTAGGTTTCGCTGCCGCCATTGGGGTAGAGAAACTTGTTGATCATTAATATCCTCATCTTTATTCCATCCTTGTTTCAAATCAGTTAATTGTTTTTTATGGTAAACTGACCTGGATTCAGGTCACTTATATTCGGTGCTATTTCAATCTTCCATATCATCTTTTCAATAATTGGTGTGCAATTAAAAACTAATCTTTTCAAATTTTCAAAAGCTATCTTTTTATGTGTTACTCATCCAGCCTGAAATCATATTTTCACCAGCACTTAACCTGATACTCAACCTACTTGACCTGTCAGACTGTACATATCAGCTGATACTCGTCACTCTTGATGTGCCATTTGGACAATTTATCCGGTAATCAACCGTCTTAAAATGCCAGAAGTACATCGTTTCTGGTGCTCGTCACCCTTGATATGTAGCACTCATTCTCTCGGACAAATCGCCTGATACCCGACGACTTTGACCTGCAACGCCCCAAATTCCATGTATCTTACTGACCACTAAACCTCGGACAGACCTTGATACTCAACATTATTTAGGTGGCAGACGTCCGGTTGAAAGTCATCCAATACTTTCCGGAGCTGTACCCGTGCTTCTTTACTGTAGATTGTTTTGAGCGGGTAGGTCAACTTTGCCAGCTTGCTTCCACCATGAAAGTCCATATCACGGGTATAGGCGTTCACTCGATTTCCGACACAGCGACCTTTGTGCTCCATACCAAAGCACTGAACCTCGTGGCCATGCTCCTGCAAGGCCTGGCCCAATTTAAAAATATAGGTTTCCGATCCTCCATTAGGATATAGGAATTTATTAATCATTAAGATTCTCATATCTGTCCTCATACACTTCCAACGTTTTTTGGGTAATCTCATCCCAGTTATATTTGCTGCAGATAAAATCTGCTGCCTCATTTTTGTATTTCTGGACCGTTGCCGGGTCATCGCAGAGCCTTTGCAGTTTCTCTTTCAAGTCTTGTACGTTGCTCTTTTGGAAAGTGACAGCCTTGTCCTCAACGACCTCTGAACATTCCGCTATGTCAGACACCACGCAGCAGTTGCCATAGCTCATGGCTTCCAGCAAACTGAGCGGCATTCCCTCCAGATCGGAAGGCAGCAAATATAGATAAGCGTTGCTGTATAGCTCTTCCAATGCCTGCCCGGCTACAAATCCCGTGAAGATAATTCTGTCATCCCCGGTAGCAAGGGTTTGAATCTCCTGCATAAAATCATCCGTATCCGAGGACCCTCCGGCAATTACCAATTTTTTGTCTGTATGTAATTCTTTATAGGCTTCAATCAAATAACGCAGCCCTTTTTCCGGAACGATGCGTCCCAGAAATAAAAGATATCCGTCCTTATCAATTCCGAATTTATTTTTGATCAGATCTGCCTTACGCAGCACCGGCCGGTTCACACCATTCGGGATGAACAGAGTCTTCCTGCCATAAGTTTTTTGGAAATATTCCTGCACGCCTTTGCTCAGCACAATAATCTCATCCGCATACTTGACGGCCATCTTTTCACCCAAGTGAATGTATTTGGAGCCAAATCCGTTCTTCCATTTTTCCCGCTGCCAATCCAAACCGTGAATTGTCACAACAACCCGCTTTCCAAATAGCTTTGGAATCCAGCACATGGCTGCTGGGCCTTCCGCATGAATGTGTACGACATCGTATCTGCCAAAGGCAGACGCCAACGCAGCAAAGAAACTGGATGATACCGCTGTAAGTCCTTTCCTGTTGATGGTCGGGACCGTTTTGAGTTTTACTCCCTTGTACTCGTGCAGTCTTTCACCGTCAAACTCTTTCCCGCTCACATGATGACCGCCACGGTTATAACAAGTCACCTGATGGCCTAGCTTCACCATTCGAGTGCTGAGTTCTTCGACCACAACTTCAATGCCACCTTCTCGAGACGGAATTCGTTTATGTCCGAACATGCACGATCTCAGCTTCTTCGTATTATTGCCCATCCTTGCCCCACTTCCTACCATGTTCTCTCTCCCGAAATTTCATTCCCAAATGAGTTTTGTTTCCACTGCTCATGAAACCCGGTCTATGCTAAAACGGATTTCATCAGCGCCAAAGATAAGCACGACAACAAGCCCATCCCCGGCACTCTCGTACCAGGCACAGGCTTGCTCCAAACCTCCTATTCAAATTTTCATGCTCTTTAAGATTGGGTCGAATAGAGCCGTCAAGAAGCCATCCACTATCTTAGCTTTTTGGCGTCTTCTAACCCTCTCTGCATAAAAATCTGGATTTGAGAGCTGGGTCAAGCCGCCAAAAGCCCTGATTCTACGTGGTTTTTCTTGGTTGTCCCTATTATATCTCCATCACCTGTACCGGCAACCGCAATCGTGTAGTTCTTTTCCATGATGCATTTCCTCTTTTCATCCGTTAGAGCCGGAATATTGTTCTATATATCAATCACTGTGATCATCATTTCACTTTTTACAGGATCTTAATGATTTCCACAGCGTCTTATCTTCTTATCAAGCCCTAGATAATCAATCACCTAGCATCCAGGGTTTATTCAAAATCTCCCGATGTGAAACTCATAAAATCAACGCCCAAAATGTTCATTCCTATCTTTCAATCATCCAACTTTATCAACTATTTCATTTAGGGCAGCCCCATCAAACATTAACTACTTTATTGACTTCTATTAGCTTCAATAATCCCATTTGGATACGCACCCTTTGTACATAACAATCGAAAATAGACGCCTATCCAGCAACTAGAATCATTTGGAAAGACCTGCCATCATGTAACGAACATTTCTCGAAAGTCCTTGATTTATCAGGCTTTCAGCGATGTGGACATCATCCTTCATCCCATGACTTTCGCTTTATAATGAGATAATCACTGTCTGCGCCTATCTATCCAAAGTGAATAATTTCATTCTCCTAACAACCAATGACGCTCTCGACTTTAGCTTTATAATAGAAGAACCTCCGCCTGACCCATCCGACTTTCGCTTTATAATGAAGAAATCACTATACAAACGCTTCTATACAAAAACACTTCTTCCAACTCATTTTCATGTATTTCCTGGTCACTATACCTCGTTTTTAACCAACTAATTCTTGAGGGTAGCCATTGTCATAAAGGGCCTTAGATTCCCTCAAAAATTCAGGACTGAAAAGAATATTTTTGCTGCCCATCTTTTCGCGGATGCTCTTTGTGTATCCAACGGGGATGGTGCTCTTAATGACCATAATGGCGTTGGGATTATATTTCATAACAAGATCAATGACATTCTCAACAGCAGAAGTGTCAAAGTGCTGAGTGGACGAATCATAGTTTGTCGGCGCTGCAATCACCACAAAATCAGCTGCACTATAGGCCATCTTCGCGTCGAGTGTTGCGGTCAAATCCAGGTCTTTCTCAGCCAGATATTTTTCAATGTATTCATCCTGGATTGGAGATTTTCTTTGATTCACCATCTCGACTTTAGACGGAACAATATCGACCGCAAATACTTTTTTATGCTGGGCCAGAAGCACCGAAATGGAAAGGCCCACATCACCCGTTCCAGCCACCGCAATTGTATATTTTTTCTCCATAATTCTTCCTCCAACAATTAACTTCTAACTTTATTTGAACTTTCCCCCGGATTAGAGAAAAGGCGATTATTATATCAGCATATTCCCATAGACCATCGGGAACTATGGATATTATCTTTACCTCCATTACTCATGAAACCATCTTTGATTTCATCAACACTAAAGGCAAACACGAAAAGCAGCCCGTCGAGGATTCCCGCTTGGGAATCCATCGGCAGGCTTGACTGACCTCCTTCTTATTCAATTTCTGTCCCTACATTTGGGGTAAATGATGATAGAACAGCGCCGTAACACCGTTATCAAGGTCTGGCTGACCGCTGCTCAACCATCAGAACAGAAATTGAGATCAATCAGTCAAGCCGCCAAAACCCTTGATTTATCAGGCTTTTTTCCGGTTGTCTCTATTATTTCACAAGCTCCGTGGATTGTCACTACAACCCGTTTTCCAAATAACTTTGGAAGCCAGCACATAGCCGCCGGGCCTTCGCGTGGATGTGCACGACATCGTATCGGCCAAAGGCAGATGCTAACGCGGCAAAGAAACTGGAGGATACCGCTGCAAGTCCTTTCCCGTTGATGGTCGGGACCGTTTTGAGTTTTACACCCTTGTACTCGTGCAGCCTTTCACCGTCAAACTCTTTCCCGCTCACATGATGGCCGCCACGGGTATAACAAGTCACCTGATGGCCTAACTTCACCATCCGAGTGCTGAGTTCTTCGACCACAACCTCGACGCCACCTTCCCGACCAAATCTCTTCAGGCCGAACATACATAGCGACAATCCCTCCGCATTATTTGCCATCCTTCGCCCACTCCCTACCAGGTCTTCTCTTCCGCAATTTCATTCCCAAATGAGTTTTGTTTCCACTGCTCATGAAACCAGTTTTGATTTCATCAGCACCAAAGACAAGCACGGCAACAAGCCCATACCCAGCACTCTCGTGCCTGGCACAGGCTTGCTCCAAACCTCCTATTCAAATTTTCATGCTCATATGATTGGGTCAAATAGAGCAGCCAAGAAGCCATTCTTGCTTCAGCTTTTGACGTCTCCTGATCCCTCTCTGCATGAATTATTCGAATTGAGATTCGGATCAAGCCGACAAAAGCCTTGATTTTACGCGCTTTTTCTTGGTTGTCCCTATTATATCTCCATCACCAAACATACAGATTTTCAGTTTTGCATTTGCCGCATAGTTCTGCTTTGACATGGACATATTCCTTCAAACCACCCAAAAACTCTATTCATCTACATATTTTTAAGGGACTTCAATTCATTCCTGCAGATGTACCGCTTACAAATCCGCAAAAAGCCCCTCCTGATACACGCCCCTTTCCAGCATCCCCCAGAAGCTCTCCTTCACAGCCGGCACATCTTCCTTGTAGGTCATGCCGTACCAGGTGTCGTCGGTGCGCAGAACCTTGACCGACAGTTTGTCCTGTTCCAGCAGCTGGCCGATAAAAGTCGGGATCAGGTATTCAGCTTTCAGCGGATTCAGCAGGACTTCTTTCTGGAAGAATTCCACGAATCCCTCTTCCAGCAGCTGCAGAAAATCCGGCGTCAGCCCCCACATATTCATGGACACCAGCGATCCCAAATCCAGGACTACGCCATCGGCCTCAGCGCCGCCAGCCGTCTTGACGATGTTCTTGGTCTCCACCACTTTGGTCAGGTTGGACTGCGCGTCCATCTCGCAGATGCCGCGGGTGACGCTGCCGTTGTCCGACAGAGTGTTTTTGAGCACAAAGCCTGCCATGCAGGCCTCACCGCCGTCTGCCAGGTAGTCGTGGACCTTGCGGAAGCCGTCTTTGCCGTAATAATCATCGGCGTTGATGATGACAAAGGGGGTGTGGATCAGATCTTTGGCCGCCAGTACTGCTTGGCCGGTACCCCAGGGCTTGGTACGGCCTTCGGGAAGCTGGCCGGGGATGTCATGCAGGTCCTGGAAAACGTAGTCCACCGTAACCCCATGGGCGGCACAGACAGCAGCCATGCGGTCCCCGATGGCTTCCCGGAACGCAGCCTCGATGTCTTTACGAATTACAAAAATGATATGGTTGAAGCCAGCCTCCATGGCGTCATGGATGGAATAATCCATGATGATGCGGCCGCTGGCGTCCACCGGTTCCAGCTGCTTGATGCCGCCGCCAAAGCGGGAGCCGATACCGGCGGCCATGATGAGCAAAGTTGTGTCCATACTTTTCCCTTTCTATGTTTTTCCGTTACTCCTCGTACATAAAGAAAGGCTGCTTTTCTCCGCAGTTTTCGCGTTCAGAAAGCAGCCTCCATTCAAAATGATCTGTTTACGCATTTCCTGGACGGCTGTTCTTTACCAAAAGTGTGTAAGAAGTTCAGCCCTGTACCTGTATCTGAGCCGCGATCATTACGGGCTCCGAGCTGTATGGGTTCCGGTATATCACGCCGTTCGCCACACACAGGCACGGCGCGGGAATTGCCGTTCCTGTCTCAACCAACATCCACCGCTTGCGTGCCGTCCGTCGCACCAATCGCCGGGCGCCCCGCTCTGCCTCCCGCCGCGGCATGGTTCGAGAGGGATTCACATCCGAGCTTCCGTAATCTATATTTTGTAGAATGTGGCTGTGCAGTTCAATGCTTTGACCGTCACTCTTTTACGCACAGAATAGATCGCATCCATCCCGGAAACGGAAGATACCTTTTTCAACTAAATGTACATGTATTTTAGCATGGTTTCGAGTGTTTTGCAAGTAGAGCGATTTCACCTGCAACCAAAATCGTACAATGCAACAAACGATTTATGCAACACTATACCAATATTTTACAGATTGCAGAACCCACTATGTAATAAACCGTACGATGTATGTAACGAAACGCAGGAAAGAACGTTCGATATGGCAAGAAAGGTCCAAAGCTAAAAATCTCCAGGATGAAATTTTCAGAACTTGCTGGGCAGTGGCTTTTGTCCGTTTCATGCAGGCTCAAGGAAAAACGTCTTTTTGTGCTCCTGGCGTCGCCGTCCCCGGCCGAGTTTGTGGATTTTCGCCGCCAACGATTGACAAACGCTACAAAAAATGTAAAATATAGTTAGCATCTTTTGAAAGCAAGAAGGAGGCTTTCCCCATGTCCAAATTAGAGTCCCGCAGAACGTTCCTGAAGAAAACCGGCCTGTCCCTGAGCGGGCTGGCTTTCCTCAGTCTGGCCGGCTGCTCCCAGACGGCTTCCAGCTCCAGCTCTTCCGCTGTGGCGGCGTCGTCCGAGCCTGCCGCCGAGGCAGTGGCCGCGGATGCGGAGATCGAGATCCCTTCCCACCCCTATCCGTCCTGTGAGTTCGACCTGGACCGGGTGGAGCAGCTGGCCTACGAGAGCTTTTATCAGAACGGCTGCTGCTACGCTGTGACCAACGCCCTGCTGACCGAGCTGAAGGAAAAAGTGGGCTTCCCCTACACCGCCATCCCCGCCGAAATGTTCGTGAACGGCAAGACGGGCTACGGCGCCAGCTCTCTGTGCGGCTCTCTGGGCGGCGCGGCCGCTATCATCGGCCTGATGTGCTCCCCGGATGACTCCTCTGCCATCACCAAAGAGCTGTTCAACTGGTACACCTCCACCAACCTGCCCATCTACCAGCCTGAGATCCAGGCCGAAACTCCCACGGTCGCCAAGACCGTGAACTGCGCCGACAGCGTCACCACCTTCATGGCCGCCGCCGGCATCACCGAGATGAGCGACCCCCGGCGCCTGGCCCGCTGCGGCGGCGTCAGCGCCGACGTGGCCCGCAAAACCGCCGAGCTGCTGAACGTCCACTTCGGCTACATGGAGGCCGAGGCCGCCCCGGCCGAGAACGCCCCCGAAGAGACCCTGGCTGACAACGAGTACATCGGCGAGGGCGAGGGCTTCGGCGGCACCATCCGGGTCAAAGTCACCATGGACGGCGACCAGATCAGCAAGATCGAGGTCCTGTCTCACGGCGAGACCGCGGGCGTCTCCGACCCTGCTTTCGAGACCATTCCCGACGCCATCATCGCAGCCCAGTCCACCGAAGTGGATGCGGCCGCCGGCGCGACCTTCTCCAGCAAGGGCATCATGGAAGCTGTCAACGACGCCCTCTCCAAGATCGGCACCTGATCTCCCCTTTTTGCGCAGCAAAAACCTCCTGCGGCAGAATCTCCTTCTGCGGCGGGAGGTCTTTTTTGTGCCGCACGCCAAAAGCGCCCCTGCCGCGGCTGCGGCAGAGGCGCGGGGCGCTCTGACCTCATCATACCTCATGGAGGGATGAAAATGGATTTTCGGCAAAAAAATTCCAATCCGTCCCCAAAGTTCAGCTCCGGTTTGGTTTGCGTTTGAGAGCCAGCAGGCGAAGATAGTCCTCAAATTCCGACCGGTCCACCGGCTGGAACATGACCCATTTGCCGTCGCGGTAGGTCTGCGCCGCATCGTAGGCCCGGCAGACAGAATCGGACAGGGCAGGCCGGATCTCTTCCAGCCTGCGCCTTTCCTCTTTGCCAAAGATCACCATAAAGCCGAGGCGGTCTTTTGCGGCGTACAGGCAGCAAAGGGTTTTGCCGCCCCGGCGGTACTTGTATTCGTAGGTCCAGTGTTTGCCCCCCGTGCTCCACAAACGCTCCATTTCGTACCGTTCTTCAATGGCCGCGCACAGAGCCTCCCAGACATCCCCTAAAGAAGGGCCCAGCAGTTCCGTGAGGGTGGCTCGGGAGGGTGTTTCAACAAGCATAAGATCACCTCTGTACAGTCGATTGGGCGGAAGTTTCTTTTGTTTTTATGGTAACCTGGAAGGCAGGACTTGTCAACCCATCGTTCCAGCAGGCTTTTTCGGTGCACGACAAAAAGCGCCCCTGCCGCGGCTGCGGCAGAGGCGCGGGGCGCTCTCTTCCTTATATAATAGTATCCTATCCTTCCAGCAGCCAGCGGCGGATGGCTTGTGTTGCGCCGCCCTCGGTGTTGCGGCCGGTGACGGCCCGGGCCGCCTGCTGGACGTGGGCGGGCGCGTTGCCCATGGCCACCCCCAGCCCGGCGGCGGCCAGCAGGGCCGCGTCGTTGCCGCTGTCCCCTATTGCCATCACGTCCTGCAGAGTCAGCCCCAGACGCCCGGCCAGGAAGGTCACGGCGGCCAGCTTGCCGGCCCCGGGGGCGGTCAGCTCGATCGCGCCGCCGCCGCAGTCCATGGCCAGGGCCGCGCCCTCCACCTCCGCAAAGAAGGCGTCGCGGGCCGGGCCCGGCACCAGCAGCGCGTTGATCTTGAGGATGTCCCGGCAGGCCAGGCCGGCGGCCGGGCCCTCCAGCGGGCGGCCGCGGCGGGCCAGCACCCCTTTGTGGAAGGGGGTGACATCCGGCGAGCTCTCCAGCATCCGGCGGCCGGCCGGGGCCACATGGTACCAGCTGTCCCCGTCGATGTACTCGACCGGGAAGCCGCCCCGCCGGGCCGCCTGCTCCACCCGAGCCAGGCTGTCGGCGCCAAAGGCCCGCCGCCAGAGGCGCGCGCCGGTGCGGGGGTCGATCACCTCCGCCCCGTCGTCCAGCACCAGCCATTGCATCCAGGCCGGCACCGGATCCAGGGCGGCGGGCAGGCACCCCGCAGGGCGCCCGGTGGCCGCCGCCACGATGCAGCCCCGCTCCGCCGCGGCGGCGGCCGCTTCGGCCAGGCCCGGCGCAAAGGCGTCGGGGTCGCTGCCCAGGGCGGTTCCGTCCAGGTCCAGAGCCAACAGTTTATAGCGCATCGGCGGCCTCCTTTGCCGGGGGCGGCACCATGCAGAACCGGCTGCCCCGCTGGATGCAGTCCATCAGCAGCTGATACCGGGGGGCCACCCGGCCGATGACATTCACCCGGCCGTCGGCGGGCAGGTCCTGGCGGACCAGCTGGATCTCGCCGGAATAGCGGCCGTACAGGCGGTTGTCCATGGTGACGCTCCCCCGCAGCCGCACACCACAGCCGGCAGGCTCCGCCGGGGGGCCTGCCTTCGCATAGGCCCGGGACTCCTGGAACCGGACCAGTCCCTGGGGCGAGTCGGGCCGGCAGGTGAACACTTTGCCGTACAGCCCCCGGTGGGCGGGTTCCAGCTCCACCGGTACCGGCAGGACTTTTTCGGTGCAGAAGCGCGCGATCTGCGCCTGTTCATAGGGGCTGACGCCCGGGTCCCCCGCAAAGATGCCGTCCACCCCGTAGTGGACCGCCAGGTCCGCAAAGGCCGCCAGAGGCGCGGCCCCCCGGTGGGCTTCCAGGGTGGGCAGCCCGGCGTACAGAGGGCCCCGCAGCTGCTGGTCCCCGGGGATAAAGGCATAGACCTGCATCCCGGCGGCCTGGAGCATCCGGGTGCTCTCCCGCAGGAACGCGGGGTCCAGGCCGGTCTCGGGCCGGGGGTAAAAGTTGTGGATGGCGATCACCTCCGGCCCGGCGGCGGCCAGCGCGGCGGCCTGGGCGGGGGTGGTGGTGGAGGCGTTGACCGCGATGGGCATCCGGGCGGCCAGGGCGCAGGCTTCGTCCAGCGAAAAGCCGTCGTCCAGCCGCAGCCCCCACAGCCCCAGCGCCCCGGGCAGCTGGGCGGCATCGTCCAGCCCGAACAGGGGGGCGGTCACTTCGGACACATCCGCCAGGATGCGCCAGCCCTGCCCGCTCAGCCAGCGGCACATGGCCCGCGCCCGGTCCGCATAGCCGGGGCCAAACTCCTCCCCGATGTGCAGGGAGATGAAAACAGGCGCACCGCCTGCCGGGCTGGCGGCAAGCGGTGCTTTCTGTTTCTCAAACTCTGTCAGGTAGACCGACCGTCCGAGAAAGTCAGGCATCGGCTACCTCCTCGGGCTTGATCATGGCGTTGGTGACCAGGAAGCCCATGACGTAGCTGATGAGCAGGCCCACCACATAGCAGGCCACGCTGGCGGTGGCGCCGGAAGGCCCGGCGGTCATGACGAAGATGGCCAGCAGGCCCGAGGGGCCCCAGGTGGTGGCGGCCACCTGCATGGCCATGACGAAGGCGCCGCCAAAGCCTGCGCCCAGGCCCGCCGTGATGAAGGGGCGGCCCATGGGCAGGGTGACGCCGTAGATCAGGGGCTCGCCCACGCCCAGGATGCCTGCGGGCAGCGCGCCGGTGATGACTTCCTTCATGCGGGTGTTGCCCACCTTTTTCGCCTTCAGGTAGATGGCGATGGCTGCGCCCACCTGGCCGGCGCCTGCCATGGCCAGCGCGGGGTACAGGGTGACATAGCCCAGGGTCTCAAGCTGCACCGAGTACAGGGCCACCAGGCCGTGGTGCATACCCATGGCCACCATGGGCAGGAACAGGGCGGTGGAGATGTAGCCGGCGACGATCCGCATGATGAGGCTCTCGCTCATGCAGACCTGCTGCACGATCCAGCACAGACCGGTGGAAATATAGCCGGTGATGGGCATGACCACCAGGATATAGGGCACCGAGCAGACGATCAGGGTCAGCAGCGGGGTGAACATGATGTCCAGGGACTCAGGCATATACTTGCGGATGAACTTTTCCACATAGCTCAGGCACCACACGCCGATGACGGCGGCCAGGACGCCGCCGCGGCCGGCCCGCAGGATGGAGTCCAGGGGCTGCACCTCGTCGTACAGGCCCAGGATCTGGGAGATGGTGTCGATGTTGCCCAGGCCGGTGATCATGCCCAGCATGCCGCCCAGGATGGGGGTGGCGCCGAACTTTTCGGCGGCGCGGTAGCCGGCCCACGCCGTCAGATAGCTCAGGAACGCGGCGTTGATCAGGGCCAGCAGGTTGTACACGATGCTCCAGAACGAGCTCTCGGCGTAGTTGGGCATCACCTGGGTCATCAGGGTGGCCAGGCCGGAGCACAGGCCCGCGGCGATGACGCCGGGCAGCAGGGGCACAAAGATGTCCCCGAAGGTCTTGAGCATGCTCTTGACCTTGCTCTGCTTCTGGCCCGCCTTGACGGCGGCCTTGTTGGCCTGCCAGTCGTTCTTGGTGTCGGCGCCCCCTGCGGCGGGGATGCCCATGCTACGGCAGATGTCGGCGCACTTGCGGCACTTGCCGGGGCCCACCACGATCTCCACATAGCCGGGCCGGTCGTGCACCACGCCCAGGACGCCCTCGATCTTCTTGATGGCTTCCTCCTCGACCTTGCCTGCATCCTTGACCTCGATCCGCAGCCGGGTCATGCAGTTGGTGGCAGAGATCACGTTCCCCTTGCCGCCCAGGTGTTCCAGCGACTGCCGGACCAGTTCTTCGTTGGTCATTGCGTTGTCCTCCTTTTGATCCGAAATCGTTCTATTTGACAGACGGCATACGCCGCTTTGTCCTTCGTCAGCCCTCGATGGCGGCCCGCACATGGCCGTGGGCCTGTTCCAGGCGGCGGTGGGCTTCGTCCGCCGAGCAGCCGGCCAGCAGCATGGTGATGGCGCACTTGACGCTGCCGCCCGCCGCATCGATGGCCTGGCGGGCCTCCTCCCGCTCCACGCCGGTGGCGTCGATCACGATGTTCTCCGCCCGCACATGGAGCTTTTCATTGGTCTGCATCACATCCACCATCAGGTTCTGGTACACCTTGCCGATGCGCACCATGGACGCGGTGGAGATCATGTTCAGGATCATCTTCTGGGCGGTGCCCGATTTCAGCCGGGTGGAGCCGGTCAGCACCTCAGGCCCCACCTCCACCTCGATGGCCAGGTCCGCCGCCTGGCCCACGGCGCTGCCCGGGTTGCAGGCGATGGCCGCCGTGCGGCAGCCCACGCTTTTGGCGTATTCCAGGCCGCCCAGCACATAGGGGGTGCGGCCCGACGCCGCGATGCCCACCACAAAGTCCCTGGCGGTCAGGCCGTGGGCCTCCAGGTCGCTGCGGCCCAGCTCGCGGCTGTCCTCCGCCCCCTCGATGGCCTTGAGGAAGGCTTTTTCGCCGCCGGCGATCAGCCCCACCACCATCCCGGGGTCCACCCCGAAGGTGGGCGGGCACTCGGCCGCATCCAGCACGCCCAGGCGCCCGCTGGTGCCTGCGCCCATGTAGAACAGCCGGCCGCCCTGCTCGAAGGCTTCCACCGCCCAGCGGGCCGCCTGCGCGATTTCGGGCAGCTTTTTGGCGATCGCCAGGGGCACCCGGGCGTCCTCGTCGTTGATCGCGGTGACGATCTCCAGCTCGGACATGGTGTCCAGGTTCATGGTGCGGGGGTTGCGCCGCTCGGTGGTCATTCCGTTCAAATTCAGTTTCATTGTCTACCCGGCCTTTCTTGCTGCAGAGTTGGGGGTCATGCTTGTGACTGCATTATAGGCTTTTGAAAACAAAATGTCCACATTTTCGGCAGATTGTGGTATAATGTTTCATAAAAGAGAGGTTTTTGAAAATCTTATCCATGTTTGAGATATTTTTTGTGCAAAAGCCATAAGAACCGGCGAGTTTTGCGCCCATCCAGGAGGTCATTATGAAAAACGCCCTGCTCCGCCTGCGGGAAGCCTGCGCCTCCCTCAGCCCTGCCGAACAGCAGATCGCCCGCTTTATCACCGACAACCCCGAAGAAGCCACCCTGCTCACCGTCCGCGAGCTGGCCCAGCGCACCTTCACCTCGCCCTCCAGCGTCGTGCGGGTCTGCCGGTCGGTGGGCTTTGACGGCTACAAAGAGCTGCGCCGCGCCCTGGTGGGGGAGCTGGCCGCCCTGGGCGAGACCGGCCGCCACCCCGAGCAGGAGCTGACCGCCGGGGACAGCGTCCACGAGATCATCCAGAAGGTGACCCGCAAGAACATCCAGTCCCTTTCCGACTCCCAGCGGCTGCTGACCCCCGAGACGGTGGAGCAGTGCGCCCACCTGCTGGACGCCTGCCGCAGCGTCCTGCTGTTCGGGCTGGGGTCCTCCCTGTGCGTGGCCCGGGACGCCTACCTCAAGTTCCTCCGGCTGAACAAGCCCTGCGTCATCAACGAGGACTGGCACGCCCAGCTGCTCTCGGCCCGCTACGCCACCGGCCAGGACGTGGGGATCGTCTTTTCCTATTCGGGCCAGACGGTGGAGGTGATCGAGTGCATGAAAGCCATGAAGGCCAACGGCGCCCCCCTCATCGCCGTCACCCGCTACTACCCCTCCGAGGTGGCCAAGCTGGCCGACTACAACCTGTACATCGCGGCCAACGAGTCCCTCTTCCGCAACGGGGCCATGTCCTCCCGGCTGGCCCAGCTCAACGCCGTGGACATCCTCTACACCGCCTACGCCAGCCTCCACTACGAGGACACCCTGCGCAAGCTGACCCTGACCCACATCTACAAGCCCGGCGAGCCGGAGGACGCCGCCCCCTGACGCCAAACAGCCCCCCTTTGCCTGCGGCAGGCGCGCCGCGCTGCAAGGGAGGGCTGTCGGTTTTTCCGGGGGTGTGGGGGCCGGGCTCATTCTTCCCGCAGGGCCTGGGCGTCGGTGCGGCGCTCGAACTCCAGGCGGCGGGCGGTGCCCACCTTGCGGGAGATGTTGGCCTGGTAGTCGGCGGCAAAGCAGCAGGAAAACAGGACGTTCAGGATGTACAGGATGGAATTTTCGGTGGCGAAGGTGGAGATCTTGCTGTACAGCCGCTCGTAGGAGGAGATGCTCAGGGTGTAGTCGGCGCGCTGGCGCAGCAGGTTGTCCCCGACGCTGGTCAGGGCGATCACCGGCACCCCGCGCTCCTCCAGGGCGGGCAGCACGCTCAGGGGGCCGTGGTGGATCGAGTTGCCGGAATAGGAGATGATGACGGCGCAGTCCTCCGCCGTCAGCGAGTGGGCCAGCAGGCCGGAGTCCCCCATGCTGGGCAGTTCCACCTGCCGGCCGATGCTCAGCATCTTGCGCTGGAACAGCTCGGCCAGGGTCAGGTTGGGGTTCAGCCCAAACATGGCGATCCGCCGGCTGCGCAGCAGCAGCTCCGCGCACTCCGCCAGGGGCGCGCCGTCCAGCAGGTCGGCGGTGTCCAGCAGGCTTTCCACCTGCAGGGAGCACAGCTGGTTGATGATGTCCTGCCGGGAGCTGTCCGCATCGAAGGGATAGTTCGCGTCGATGTCGGTATAGTGCTGCTCCTGGTAGGACTGTTCTTCCCAAAAGGCCTTGAGGAACTCTTTCCAGCCGGAAAAGCCCAGCGCCTTGGCAAAGCGGACCACCGCCGCCTTGGACGTATAGGTCGCGTCTGCGATCTCCTGCAGGCTGTACCGGGTCAGGGCGCTCTTTTTCTCCAGGATGAAGGTCCCGATGCTGTGGCGGGCCCCGCCGCCGTATTCCATGGTGATCTCTTCCACTTTATGGATCAAACTCATAACGCAAAAACCTCCGGGCGCCGTATTCTCCTACCATGATAGGGAATCCGGCGCCCGGTTGTCAATCAAATTTTCTTCATCTTAGTCGCCCAGAGTCGCCCAGGTCTGCGCCGTTGGTGGCGATCACCTGTTTGTACCAGTAGAAGCTGTCCTTGCGGCTGCGGCGGGCGGTGCCCCGGCCCTCGTCGTCCAGGTCCACATAGATGAACCCGTACCGCTTGCTCATCTGGCCGGTGGAGGCCGCCACCAGGTCGATGGGGCCCCAGGTGGTGTAGCCCAGCAGCGGCACCCCGTCGACGTTGACGGCCTGCTCCATGGCCTGGATGTGGGCGCGCAGGTAGTCGATGCGGTAGCTGTCGTGGATGCTGCCGTCCGGCTCCACCGTGTCCCGGGCGCCCAGGCCGTTTTCCACGATGAACAGAGGCTTCTGGTAGCGGTCGTAGAGGTTGTTCAGCACGATGCGCAGCCCCAGCGGGTCGATCTGCCAGCCCCACTGGGTGGAGGCCAGATGGGGGTTGTGCAGGGTCCGGGCGGCGTTGGTGGTCTGCATGGCGCCGGTCTTTTCGGGGTGGGCCGAGATGCACCGGCTGGAATAGTAGCTGAAGCTGACAAAATCCACCGTGCCCTCCGCCAGGGCCTGTTCGTCGCCGGCCTCCATCTGCGGGGTGACGCCGCGCCGCGCCATCATCTTGACGGCGTAGGGCGCGTAACGCCCCCGCACCTGGACGTCGCTGAAAAAGTAGTTGACGTGGTCCTGCCCGATGGCCGCAAAGACGTCCTCGGGGTCGCAGCTCCAGGGGTAGTAGGTGCCGCCGGCCAGCATGCAGCCCACCTGGTTGGCCGGGTCGATCTGGTGGGCCAGGCGGACGGCCAGGGCGCTGGCCACCAGCTCGTGGTGGGCGATCTGGTATTTGACCTTGTCCGGGTCCTCCCCCGGTTCAAAGACCGCCCCCGCCCCGCCGAAGGGCAGGTGCATCAGCATGTTGATCTCGTTGAAGGTCAGCCAGTATTTCACCTTGCCCCGGTACCGCTCCAGCACCACGCGGCAGTAGCGCAGGAAGGCGTCGATGGTGCGCCGGCTTTTCCAGCCGCCGTACCGCTCCAGCAGGGCCACCGGCAGGTCGAAGTGGCACAGGGTGACCAGCGGCTGGATGCCATGGGCCAGCAAAGCGTCGATCAGGCCGTCGTAAAACCGCAGCCCCGCCTCGTTGGGCGTCTCGTCCTCCCCGGTGGGGAAGATGCGGGTCCACGCGATGGAAAAGCGGTAGCACTTGAAGCCCATCTCGGCAAACAGGGCCACGTCCTCCTTCCACCGGCGGTAATGGTCGATGCCGAACCGGCTGGGGAAGCGGGCATCCGCCGGCACATCCCGGTAGCTCTTCTCCCCTTTCATCACCGCCATGCGGTCGGGCCCGGTGGGGATCAGGTCGATCAGGCTGGGGCCCCGGCCGTCCAGGTCGTAGCCGCCCTCGCACTGGTTGGCGGCGGTGGCGCCGCCCCAGAGGAATCCTTCCGGAAAACGATCCGCCATTTCTCAGCCCTCCTTCGGCTCAAACTTGAGGGACAGCACCCAGGTGACCACGGCGGTGACCACCGCGCTGATGACCAGCGCGATGATGATATTGTAAAAACAGGTCATGGTGTTGTCGCCGATGTACAGCAGGACGGCCGGCAGCCCGGAAGAGCCGGTGGCGAACCGGTGGGTTTGGGTCAGGCCGGCGTAAAGGCCGCCGCAGCCGCCGCCGATCATGGCGGCGATGAGGGGATACTTTTTCGGCAGGTTGACGCCGTACAGCACCGGCTCGGTGATGCCCATCAGGGCGGTGATGCCGCCGGAGGTGGCCACCTGGCGCAGCTTGCCGTCCCGGGTGCGGACGGCCACCACCAGGGCCGCGACGCCCTGGGCGATGTTGGAGCAGACGCAGCCGGGTCCAAAGATGCTGTCGTAGCCAAGGTCCGCCATCTGCATGACGCCCAGGGGCGCGACGCCGTTGTGCAGCCCGAACATGACCATCGGCGGCAGGAAGGCGCCGATCAGCACCGCGGGCGCCCAGCTCGCATTCACGCTCAGGAAATTGAAGAAGATGGACAGGTACCCGCCCAGGAAGTTGCCGATGGGGCCCAGGACCGCCAGGGCCAGGGTGCCCATGATCAGGAAGGTGAGCATGGGGACGAACACCAGGTTGACCGCCTTGGGGATGAACCGGTTGAGCAGCTTTTCCACCTGGGCCTGCACCAGGACCACCAGGATGATGGGGATGACGGTGCCCGAATAGTTCACCAGGCTGAAGGGGATCAGCTCAAAGAAGCGGACCGGCTCCCCCGCGCCGACCATCGAGATCCAGGTGGGGTGCATCATGATGCCGGCCACCGCGGCGGCCAGGATGGGGTTGCACTTGAGCTTCTGGGCTTCGCAGAAGGCGATCATCACCGGCAGGAAGTAAAAGACCGCGTCTGCAAAGAAGTTGAAGATGGCGTAGGTCTGGGAGGCCGAGTCGATGGCGTTGAACACCACCAGCAGGGCCATCAGCGCCTTGAGCATGCCGGCGCCGGACAGGGCCGGGATGATGGGCTGGAAGGTGCCGGCCACAAAGTCGATGACCACGGTGACCGGGCCTTTTTTCTCGGCCGGGGCCTCGGCGGCCGCGGCCCCGCCGCCTCCGCACAAAGGCTCCAGCACGGCGAACAGGTCGGCCACATCGGTGCCGATGACCACCTGATAGACCCCCGCGCTGCGGATCACCTTCCGCACCCCGTCCAGGGCCTCCAGGGCCTTGTCGTCGGCCTTGCTCTCGTCCGCCAGGGTGAAACGTAGCCGGGTCTGGCAATGGTAGACCCGGAGGATGTTCTCCTTCCCGCCAACCAGAGGGAGGATCTGCGCGGCCAGCTGCTGATAATCTGTTTTGGAACGCATGATGATTTCTCCTTTTTCAGTGTTGCGGCGGGCGGATGTTCCGGACCATCGCGTCCCTCGTCTGGCAAAAGGATAACACAAAAAATAGCGTAAAATCAAGCATTTTCGTTTCATTCTGTTTCGCGCCGGCGGGGCTTTTGCCCCTTTGGGCGAAACGGTGTGAAACAAAAGAATTCTCCCTTATACAAAAGATTTTGAGCCTTCTACCCAAACCCTTTCCCCGCCCGCCGGGGCCTGTCCGGGAGGGGCGGCGGGCCTTGCGCGGGGCCTGTTTCGGTCTGTTGCCGTTTTGGGGCCACATCCGCCCCGGGCGCGAAACACACTGCAACCCGGACGGTTGACGGCGGCGCCCGTCCGGGACTATACTAAAAACATCCGAACCGGCGTAAAACCTGAAAGGAGAGAGCAAACGATGGAATACACCAAACTGGGCAAAACCGACATCACCATTTCCAAGCTCTGTGTGGGCTGCATGAGCTTTGGCAAGGCAGGCACCATGCACGACTGGACCCTGGACGAAGCCGAGAGCGAAAAGATCATCCGTCACGCGCTGGATCTGGGCATCAACTTTTTCGACACCGCCAACGGCTACTCGGCGGGCACCAGCGAAGAATATCTGGGCCGAGCCCTCAAGCGCAGCGTCCCCCGGGACCAGGTGGTGATCGCCTCCAAGGTCTACTTCAACCCCGGCCGCCTTTCCCGCCAGGCCATCCTGCGGGAGATCGACGGCACCCTCCGGCGGCTGGGCACCGATTACCTGGACCTGTACATCATCCACCGCTTTGACTACGACACCCCCATCGAGGAGACCATGGAGGCCCTCCACGACCTGGTCCGGGCGGGCAAGGTGCGGGCCCTGGGTGCCTCGGCCATGTACGGCTACCAGTTCTACAACATGCAGCTCGCCGCCCGCGACCACGGCTGGACCCCCTTCTCGGCCATGGAAAACCACTACAACCTTCTTTACCGGGAGGACGAGCGGGAGCTGATCCCCATCTGCCGCCAGATGGGCGTCTCGCTGATGCCCTACAGCCCCCTGGCCGCCGGCCACCTGACCCGCCCCACCTGGGAAGCCGACACCCTGCGGGCCAAAACCGACCGCGTCGCCATGGGCAAGTACGACCGGATGGAGCAGCAGGACATCCAGATCGTCCAGCGGGTCCACCAGCTGGCCCAGCAGAAGGGCTGCAAGATGTCCCAGATTGCTATCGCCTGGCAGTGGGCCAAAGGGGTGGCCTCCCCCATCATCGGAGCCACCAAAGCCCGCTACCTGGACGATGCCGCCGGCGCGCTGGACATCCGCCTGACCCCCGAGGACGTCGCCTTCCTGGAAGAATGCTACGTCCCCCACCCCATCGTGGGCGCCATCAACGCCAACCCGCCCCAGGGCGTCGTGCTGCTGGACGAGAAAAAGTAACCCACATCAAAGCAAAACCCCGGACGCTTACAAACGTCCGGGGTCAGCTTGTCAAAAAACTAGAGTCTGTTTTAAAACCATCAAATTAACCAAAGCAGAATACAGGCGATAGAAGCAACCGTATGAAGCAGACGGCTTTCTTTTCATACCGCGTAGAAAACCGCCGGTGATTTTGAGCTTGCGAAACAAAGGATCCACTAAAATAATACAGCATCATACGCCGTACATCCGGAACACTACCCCTACCGTCTGGAAGATCAGCTTCCAG
>ERZ1090861.316-NODE-316-length-30776-cov-16.622148_pt1 | contig 30776 bp, 44 predicted proteins | sample MGYA00478482_ERZ1090861 | MGnify/ENA primary metagenome ERZ1090861 (study PRJEB33644, sample SAMEA5815744) | chicken gut metagenome | biome: Chicken; feature: Gastrointestinal Tract; material: Caecum | place: Ireland | collected 2019-01-01 | study: A study of the... | reverse complement strand
TCGTCACAATACCAGTGACAAGTAAGACATTTATCACATATCTCGTTCATTCTGTTCACCTGCCCTTCTGTTCCATTTCTTTATTGCTTTTTCCCTTGTAGTGTATGACTTTGTTACTACATCACATTTTTTACACCGTACCCAGAACATATCAGGCATTTCTGGTTCTATTCTTCCAGACACATAGCAAAAGGCTTCTCCACCACAAAATGGACACGGTTTTAATTCAATCTCACTCATTCTTCACTCCTTTTCCGGTCGGTACGGCTCTGGAAGAGGACGCCACACGATAACATCATTTCCGTCAACCCATTCTCCATCCTCAAATTCTGCGAGCCCTACGAACGGTTCTTTCTGATCCACAAGTATTCCGCTCATAGTAGCCACATAAAATCCATCTTCTGCTGGTTTCTTCTTCGCCGATATCCATCCGTCATACATGTGCCTGCGGATAATTTCTTTCGCCCTGTTTAGCCCATAGCAGATATCAACATCTCTCATCTCCGGGTCTTTTCTGCGTTCTTCTATCTCTCTATCTATCTCTTCCAGAATTTTCTCTAAGTTTTTCATATCAGTCCTCCTCGTCATAAATGTGCACTCCAATCGCATCTCCCAGAGCATCTAATCCCTTTCTAGTTAACCAAAACAATGTACCTTGCGTTTCGTATACCAATCCATGTTTCGCAAATCCTTTTCCAACTAATCCGTTCCATACATCATTATGTACGTATGCTGCATAATAATTTCTGTAAGGTTTGTAAAATTCCCTTCCATGTCTTTTGTATGGCTTTTTGCGATCCAACCCGATACAATGCTTCATTGTTTTTATTTCTTGTTCTGTTAATTCCTGCATTGTTCATCTCTCCTGATCTGTCAAACACCGAGTTCCATCCCACTGAATAGCCTGTCCGCAATAACTACAAAACTTGTCTTTTTTACTCAAGGAACGATAGCAGTTTGGACATCTGTATTCATTTATGACGCATGGCTGTTTATTCCATCCATCCGGTTCGCAAAGAACACAAAACGTATACCCGCACCGTTCGCATATAGGCCCGTTATGGTAATCAAAGCTCATTGCAAAATCATCAATTTCCCCGTCTTTTGTTCGTCTCCACTTATGCTCAGCGAATTCTTCATGTTTATGTATAGGTGGTTTTGCAGTAAACCTTTCGTCTTTCATTCATCACACCTCGTTTCCGGAACGTATGGATTAGAAAGTGGTTTCCAAGCGATTACATCATACGTATCTTTCATAAATCTAAAATGCGTCCATTTTCCGTTATACGTATAATCGGCACTAGTGAAATATTCTTCTTCGTCTTTGTCGTAAACTGTCACCTGTACAACATCTGATTCCTTGTCCCACTCAGTATCTATGACTGCTAAAGTATCTGGATCATATCTATCACTAAACTCTTCACTCTCTTCTGGCATTTTTTCATCGACCGGAATCCAATCATCTGGATTACTTTTACAAAATGCATATTTGGATAGAATTTCTTTAAGTTTAGAAAATGATATGCACAATTCGTTTTCGTCACGATTTTTATTTTTGACAATTTTATCATCTATATAAAAAGTATTTTTATATATTTCATTCACAATTTTTGTTAATTCTTGTTCGCTCACATTATTTCCTTTCTATATCTTTTTCATTTTTTACGATATGCTTTTGGAAGAGGTTGCCAAGCAATGACTTCTAATTTAATGACTTCTAATTTGTAAAAATGCCACATTTCGTAATCCACCTTATAAAAACCATCTGGGATGTTATAAGATACTCCATCCCAAACTCTACCATTTGTATCTGTAACAATGAGGTATCCGTCAATAGGTTTTTCGGGTAATCCTTCTTCAACTGAGATCCATCCATCATTCACATCTTTTAATTCCAGACGAACCCTATCAAGGCAATCACACCAACCTTCATTATACTGATTGTAGCTGCTCGAATCTCCCGGTACTTTATATGGATGTTCCGCTTCGATTTTATTTAAAATATTATCTAAATTGTGAATAATAATCTACCTCCATATCTCCTATTTTAAATTCTTCGTCACATTCGTCGCAAAATGTCACTTTTCCTTCCCAACGTTTATAATCGTAACTATCTATATCCACATCACATTTCTTCCACGCTCCAATCTATTTTCTGACCGCATATATAGCAATAATCTTTAGGCGTTGTCATATACGCCCCACAATTATTACAATAACCAGATTTAAAATGTACGAATCCATTTACAATTCGTATATCTTTAATCTTTTTTGGTTTTTGCTTCTCAACCGCTTCTCTGACTTCTTCCACAGTTCCAATTTTGTTGTATTCGTTCCACTTATCCACTTCATCATCCGTAAGAATAACTGCTTTTCCCGGATTTCCTACATCTATACCTTCATGTTTTTCGAGGTGACTTACTATTGTTCCAAGCATTCCTTCATGTTCCCCGTACACTTTTTCAAGTCGCTCTTCCAAATCTTCGTAGTGTTTTAGCTTCTCATAAACTGCATCAATTTCTTCATCATCCGGTTCCATTGCGCTTGTCCAAAATTCCTCTCCTAACCAAAAAGGCTCACGCCTTGTTAATCTTTCTATTGTTATCCCTCCACTTCTTCTTTTTCCAATATGTATTCCAGTTCTTCTCCGATTCTGTTGCACATAATTACTTTGTACCCATCGTTTAAATAATCCATTAAATTTCTAAAACATGTTGGGTCGTAAGAATAATTTCTCCCTTTTGGTCTCGTTCTTTCAACTGCTTGCATATTATTCCTCCTCATTTAAGCATATAAATTCATCCAAATATCCAACTTGCACACATCTGTAATCATCATGGCGTATTAATATGTTCATTCCGCAAACTTTATTAAAGGTAGCGTAATTTGGACAGTTGAATTCGCTTTTGATGTGTTTATCCATTTCCTGAAACAAATCTTCGCTCATTGTGCATGTATTCGGTTCAACGCCATATCTTCTTTTGTAATCTGATTTCAACATTTCTATTGATTCAATAGTTGTTTCAACTTTCATTTATTTCTCCTTGTTTTCATTATTTGCTAATTTTGCATAATGCCAAGCCGAACAAGTTTTCGCTGTAAAACTTGTGTTTCCGCAATTCCAAGCATAAACAAGTCCGTTTTCAAATTTTGCAAAATGTCTTTCGAGCCAAACTTCTGATTCGTTTGCTTTTACCAAAATCGGAGTATCTACCTTGACTTTGCTCCAATCTACTTCTGGCTCTTTATATTCTTTGTTTAACCAAATATCCACAAGCGTTCTGCACTCAATGCACCTGTTGCCGCATTTCATTCCGTATGAAGGCAAAATTATTTTGTTTATAAAATCATCGCAGATACTCTTTCCTTTAGATTTTGCAATTTCAACAATTTCCTTTTCATATTTTTCACCGTTCGTCATTTTTATCCCTCCAGAACTTCACAGATGGCTTTTGCAGCCCCTTCTTTTTTATTCGAACAAAAGTTTTATACTCTTCTTTTGTACACGTTCTTTTTTCAATTTTGTATTTAATCATATCAGCTTTGTGCTTCCTGTACTCTGCCCAGTGTTTTTCTGTTTCTTTGTTATTAACACACATTACTGCTGACGGGCTTACCCGGCCAATAATATAGTTTATTGGATTAGCGTAATGACAATACGGATGTTTTGGCGGTTTTGGTTTTTTCATGGTTCCTCCAAAAGTTCTGGGTTGTCAAATATGTTTCTAATTATTTTTACGCCGTGATTATCAATCGAACTTTTGGTTATAGGAAAATGTATTGATTTTTTTCTCAACCTAAGGCCGTATGTAAATTTTGTATTTACAAATTCTACTTTGTAATTCCCTTTGTATTTTGTTGGCTTGATAGAAATTGGCTCTAAATATGGCTCTGGATATTTTATGTGAATGTATTGTACTATATCGTTTTCAAATATCTGATTTCCGTCTTTGTCATTTATTCCTGTGTACTGACAAATCATTTCAGGTTTAATTTTATAAAAAATCCCATGTTCAAACTTTTCTATATTATCAGTTTTTTCATCGTGTACGCATATACATTTTTCATTAAAATTAGGCATATAAAAACTCATTTCTCCGTTATCCAAAAACTGTATTATACTTCCGCCAGTAATCCATTCGCCATTATCTTCCCTTTTTGCTTTAAACAGTATTTTTCTCATTTATTCCTCTTTAGTTAAATTTTTAATGACTCATTTTTATTATTTTTTTGCATTTAATGATACTTTCAATCATCCAATCATATCCAAAAAATCCACATGATTTTTTCATTATTTTTTGTGCTTCTTTATAGTCCATTTTTTCTACCTGAACACATGCTACCCATCCATCATCCCATCTGTAGCAAAAACTTTTGCCAATAACTTCTTTTGGAACCTGACAATTTTTTCTTGCTCTTGCATATATTCTTCCTTCTCCTGACCATCTGCCGTTCCAGCTTCCAGCAGATGGCATACTTAGCGTAAAAATTATCATTTTTTCTCCTTTCACAATTTTATATTATATTTTTCTTTTAAAAGCCTTTTTCATTAGGTGTTGCAATTTCAGCATCTATCATAATTAGTCACGTTATTCACCTCTTTTGTCATCACTCTTTAGGATCATAAATATTTCCTAATTTTGTGATTTCACACTTAGTATAATTTCTTATAATTTCACATAATGGAATTACATTAGGAAGACCATACTCATAGTTTATATCAATGCCCCAACACATTTCTTTTTCCATCCAAACGACTTTTCCTGTAGTTAACTTAAATGGTTTTATTAAATCAAATGCAGCTATTTGAATTATGTCATTTTCAAAAATCCAATCCATGTCTATTTTTCCAGCTAATCTGCAAATTGTGTTAGGATCAACTTCATCAAACCTTACAGGATAATCTGCCATAATATATGATTCTTCATCATGTTGCCATAAGGAACCATAAATCCAATCATGTTTATCTTGCGTACGATCTATATTAATTGCTTTTACACTGCTCATTATTTTTTTGTTAATGTTCGTTTCCATATAATACCACCTCATAAATAGATAAACTTTCTTGTACATCAATTACTCTTTGATTCGTACTTCCAGCCCATTTATAATTAAAATCTTTTAACTCGTCCACATATCTTCCGTCTACTAGAACGTCTACAGAATTGAAACATCTACGTATTACTGGACTTGACCATATCGTTTTACCATTCTCTTCAACGAATCCATTAACTTGATTAGCTTCTTCCCATGTAAATCCTGTGTATATCCAAATTTTTATATGTGGATACATAATTTTTACAATTTCACAAATTTTACAAACGGTTGATACATTTTTCTCATGCAAAGGTTCTCCACCTAAGATTGTAAATCTTTTCATGTGTGGATTATTTAAGTAATCCAATATCTGTATTAATTCTGTATTTGTAAAAGGTTTTCCTTTTGAAAAATCCCAAGTTTCTTTATTGAAACAATTTTTGCAATGAAAATCACATCCTTGTACGAAGAGGGATACTCCTAATCCCTCTCCGTTACTGATGTCCATTTTTCTAATCTGAGAATAATTAATTAATATCACCTCTTCTATGCTTCATGATCATCAATATGTACGAAACGTTCTTTAATCTCTTCTGTCCTTCCTGCATTCCAGAAATGACTTCCAATATCCTTTATACCCTCGGTCTTCCCGATATTTACTAGGGGAGTGGAACATACAATAAATTTATTTGTAGTAAATAAATCCCGAATATTATGTTCTCTGAACGTCTTCCATCAGCTTTACCTGTTAAGGAATTTCGATGCGTCTGAGTGACTTGCACACTCGGTTATCCCTGACCTAATTACTTTTTATGGTTTCTATCCTTTCAGACTTGATGTTTCGAACATATACCGCATTCACGTTTACCGTTTCCAATTCCGTTGTAGCGAATTAGGGTTATGGGGAGTTTCCCGCAATTTAATTCGTTTAACGTGGACTATTTGACTAATCCACAAGTACGTCTCGCAACATTCATCTTGTTCTGATCTCTATTTCCACAATTTGGGCATTCCCAAATCAACTTACCTTCTTCATCAATGATTTTAATCTCTCCATCGTATCCGCAGACCTGACAGTAATCACTCTTTGTATTCAATTCTGCATACATGATATTGTCATAAATAAACTGCATTACCTCAAGGACGATTGAAGTATTCTGTGTTAAATCTGCACATTCCACATAACTAATAGCTCCACCAGGAGACAGTTTCTGGAATTTAGCTTCAAGTGCTAACTTTTCAAATGGATCAATTTCCTCAAAAACCGGAACATGATAACTGTTTGTGATGTAATCTCTATCTGTAATTCCTTCAACTTCTCCAAAACGCTTCTTTAAACATTTTGCAAACTTATAAGTTGTAGATTCAATAGGACTACCATACAAAGAATAATCAATAGACTCTTCTGCTTTCCATTCATTGCATTTATCATTCATATACTGCATGACTTTTAACCCAAATTCTTCACCGATGTTACCGTCTGTATGAGAATGACCAGTCATATATTTTACACATTCATACAATCCTGCGTATCCAAGAGAAATTGTTGAATATCCATTGTGAAGAAGTTTATCAATCTTTTCTCCTTTTCCTAATCTACCTAATGCTCCGTGTTGCCACATAATTGGAGCAACATCTGATAGTGTTCCTGTAAGTCTTTCATGTCTGAACTGAAGTGCTTTGTGACAAAGTTCCAATCTTTCATCAAAGATTCCCCAGAACTTATCTATATCACCTTCTGATGATAAAGCTACATCTGGAAGATTAATTGTTACGACACCCTGGTTGAAACGACCGTAGTATTTAGACTTTCCGTTCTCATCTACATAAGGTGTTAAAAATGATCTACAATTATGACTATAAATACTACTTACTTCAAAATAATCAGATTCTGTTGTTACATCATAGCTATAATCGGATTTTCCTACAACTTTTTCTATCTTATAAACTTTTCCTTCGAAATTAAGTAAATCTTTATTTCCTTCTACATAATTTTCTATTTTCTTTTGACATACAATATAATTTAATAATTCTAATGTTGGAACAAATTCTATTCTATATCGGATAGCAGTTGGATTCTTTTTAGAATAATGATTCTGGTATATAGAAACAGGCATATCTAACGATTGTGCTAAAGCTGCTTGCTGTAAAGCAAGTTCTTTATTCGTTGAACCTAATTGAACTACTGATCCACCATGAGTAGTTGGATTTATATATCCATCAGCATCTATCATACCTGCGAGAAAACTTAATTTTGCTGTATAATTCCATGAAAATACTTCTATTGGAATATGTCTTCTCGCTTTTGTGAGACCTTCAAATTTTGTAGACAAATAATCAATAATGTCTGTTACTGATCCAGTAGAATATAAGTCTTTATACTTACCTCTTTTACCTCGTCTTCTTTCTACTACCTCAACATTAGAATTAAAACATTTTTTCATCCTATCAATATACGCTTCTTGAATATCATTTTCGGATTCTAACGCTATAGATGCGAAAACATGGTTGTCGTAACATCCATCACATAATAAGAATCCTAATAACCATGCTTTTTCATCATCAAACACATAATTTTCTTCAAAATACTGATATGGATTAATTTTAACAATATCATTTAATTCTAATTCATCTGCTCTTACTCTACCTCGTTGCGTAGCAAAAGGATGATCTGGAGTGCATAATAGTGATCTTCCATTTCCAATTTTTATATTTAACCAATCATCTGACCAATTTCTGAGCACCCTATATACTTTAACAAATCCTTTTTCAGTGTCATATATTTCTACTCCATTGACATCTAAGTATAAATATCGTTGATCATCATTTTTAAACTGATGTTTAATTTCAAAGTAATCTGATAATCTTGTCCACATCCGTTTAAAAGATTCTACGTATAATTTTCCTTTGTATTTATAAGTAATGATTTCTTCACCATCGACACATCCCATACATGGGTAGCAATTCCCATTTCCATTTTTATCAATTTTATTCTCCAGCATAATCTTTTCAGAAATATAATCCGGTACCATTCGTTTTGCTGTACATTTTGCAGCCAGTTCTGTCAGATACCAATACGGAGAATTTTCATGGACGTTATCTTCTTCCAAAACATAAAGAAGTTTTGGAAATTCCTGTGTAATATATACACCACTTTCATTTTTAATTCCTAAAATTCTCTGGTTTAAAAATTCCTCAATAATCCAAGATAATTCTTTTTTATATTCTTCTGTTTCACCAAGATACATAAACACCGAGGTGAAAGGTGCCTGCCCATTCGTTGTACTCATGCTATTTACCTGATAATTGAACGTCTGAACACCATCTTTAATATCCATTTTTGTATCTATCAACGCATAATCTTTTGCAGTCTCTTCATCTATTCCCCAATTAACGTATTTCTTTAAAAATTTCTCATAACTAGACTTAACGAATGGAGCTAAATGAGTTAATGAAATTGTGCAACCACCGTACTGGCTAGAAGCCACTGCTGTAATAATCTGTGTAGCAATAGTACAAGCTGTACTAAATTTATGTGGTTTTTCAATCATTTTCCCGTTAACTACTGTTCCATTCTGGAGCATGTCTTCTAAATTGATTAAGCAACAGTTTGAAATTGCATCTTGTCCAAAATAATCCATATCATGAAAATGAATTAAACCATCATCATGCGCCTGAACCACCTCTGGAGATAGTAAAAATCTTCTACTCATATCAGTTGATATAATTCCAGCCATATAATCTCTCTGGGTTGTTACTAATTTCACATCTTTATTTGAATTCTCTCGACTCCAATATTCGCTTGTTCCACTTAGCATTTCTGCTATCTGCACATCTGTTGTGTTTGTAGAATCTCTCTGGAATTCTCTAACTTTTCGATAACCCTCATAAGCCTTTGCTGTTAGTCTTTCACCTTTGTCAATCAACTTATCAAAAACTTTAGATTCAATAGTTGAAATTTCAACTTCATCTAAGTTCTCATATGTAAAGTCTTTCTCGATTTCCAACGCTACATCATCTGCGATTTGTGGTCTTACAATACCACTTCCATTTTTCATAGCCTTTAAAATAGCATTTTCAATCTTTTTTCTGTCAAACTCTACTTCTCTAGCATCTCTTTTAATTACCTTCAAAAATTTATCACCAATCCTTCTTATTTATATGCAATACATCCATTCCCGGCGGATGTACAATTTACGATATATCTGGTCTGAACCGGATCACTTTCTACTTTTTCGATTGACACATTTTCAATTTTCAAATATGTGTCATGTTCTACATCTTTTATTAATACTTCTGTACCTTCTCTTAACATCATCAATGTGTTTTTAAGTTTTCTAACCGTTCGAATCAACTAGTTCTTTTCAATTCCCCTTTCTTATCATCACAGAAGTCAATTCTTTTGCAAACTGATTTTAATGAATAAATTGCAGTCATTAACTCAGTTTTATACATATTAGTTTTAGCATTATAATTATGGTTGTCTAATCTATTTAATTTTTTATAAATTTTTTCTAAAGTCTTTGTTGTTTCTATCAAATATAATTTTTCTCTTTTTGTTAATACAACTTCAAAATCTCTTACTTTAATTTCACTCATACATATACTCCTAAAATTACGCATTATCATTTTCATGACGAACTTTATCCATAATTGCTAAAATCTGTTGAGTTGCAATACAAAGAGCGTAATCATTATTAATTGTAAAATCACATTCTTTTTCTACTTCTGCAAATTCTTTTTTATCTACATTCAATCGTTCTTCAATTTCTTTTTCCGTATCACCTCGTAATCTCATTCTTTGAATTCTAATATCTGGCGATGTTTCAACATAAAAAGATAAAATAATCTTTTTATTGTATTGATCACGCAGCTGTTTTAACCCTTCTACATCTACAACATATACATCTGAATCATCACACTGCTTTTCTGTAGCAAAATAATGATTCCCTTTATATTTGTTGTAAGCTACCACATTCTCAGTATTGAAGAAAAATTCTACATCTTTTTCTTCAATATAGATATGGTCATCTTTTGAATCTGCTCTACGTGGTCTGGTAGTATAGGATGGTAAAATTCTAAAGTTATGATAATCTCTTAAATACTCAGCAATAGCTGTTTTCCCAGATCCACTAGAACCTACTAGTAATACTAAAATGTCATTCATTTAATAATCTCCTCAACCATTTTTATAATGACTTTTCTAATTTTCGAATCTTTCTATCAAGTTTACGAACAATATTATGATTATCCTTACCTCTACTCAAAAGAACATTCTTTCTGTCTTTAATTAATTTCAATTCATCTAAAATACTCATCGTTCCACCTCTTTAATATTTAATCTTTCAGTTGTATAGTAATCGCATTTCCCATCTTTGTTTGGTTTGAACTTTTCACAAACATAAACTTTACCCATTGGAATATGTTTATACGATCTTGTACACTCAGGAATATGTTTACAGGATAGCTGGATGCAATACATTTCTTCTAATAGTTTGTCATTTCTTTTTCTCGCCATTTTTTCATCTCCAAAATCTTTTGTAAATCATTATATAAATCTTTATCCAAATATCTTTTGAAAATTTCATCTGTATCAAACTTAATGGGGTAATATTCCCCAGCGATATTTCCACCAATTGCGGCGATAGTATCTGTATCACATCTCATACAGATTACTTTTCTTAAAAAGTCTTCATATGATTCACTCTCTAAGAAGCAAGAAATAGCTACAGGAACACTATTCTGACAAGTTGCACTCCATAGATTTTTATCTTTGTAGTCTGACAATGAAATTTCTACACCAAATCTGTACTTCTCTTTTGGATAAGCGTACTTTGAAAATTCATAAATATCAGTTTTGTTAAATCCAAATTTTTCCATATATGCACAGACATTTGTTGTAGTTGCTCCTATAAATGCTTCTGGATGATTATGAGTAATTAAACATGATGATATAGTTTTTGTTATGGTTTTGCCAAAAGATTCATCAGAATAATCAATGGCGATTAAATCAATGATTTGTGATATGCGCATAGCTGCTCCGTTACCATAACTTTCATTTGATTCCGAATCATCAAACATATCTCCATACCCAGCTTTTGGATATTTAATACCATATTTCCTATACATATTTGCAAAATCATAAGCACTCAAATTATTTAATCTGTCTTCTTCTATTGCTTTTACAATTGTAACTCCTGTTGCAATGCTCATCACCGTATCATCTGTATATTTACATTCATCTGTAAATAACTCACAGTTTTCATAATCAAAATCCTCTGGATGATTAAATTCAAATCTTGATCCAACAATATCTCCAATAATTGCTCCAACTATTCCCATAACATCACCTCAATTAACTTTTATTCTTCATAAAATCTATCTAAATCATATAATATAGAAACAAAATGCTCAACTTTACATCCTCGTGAATTTTCCCATCCTTTTGTAAAATAAACTCCATCTACATCAGCAAGTTTATTGATTGCTTTTGACAATAACTTTATATGTTCTGAAATGTCATCAATAGTGTCATCAGTATACGGTGTATAAGAATCAATAACTTTAGTATCTTCACCAAACATACTTTTCAGTTTCTTTGTGGCATTTTCTCTACACTCTAAGATTTCTTCATGTGTCTTACTTGACATTGGTTGTGAAATAAAAATTGTCATTATTACTATATTCCTTCCTATTTAATACGTAAATTATCAGTCTTTTTCTACAACATCGAATGGAACAATAGATTCAGGAATATAATTTACTTCATATTTATATTTATTTACTTTTGCACCACCGAGGTCTTCAATAACATACATCGTGTTTTCATTTAACCCAATAATATGCTTCTTGTATTCACCATCTTCTGTTTCTGCTACAACCTCAATCTGATTTTCGTCGTCATCTACTTCCAGTGAAAATGCTCCGATTAATTCAAATTCAACTTTATCTGTTCTTGAATTAATAACTGCTAATCTACGAAGTACATTAAAGTTATCAGCATCCTGAGAAACGTTATAAGAAACTTTATCCGATTCTCTACATCCTACTAATACACCTGATAATAAACAAAGACCTAAACCTACAACAATTAATTTCTTTTTCATGTCACACATCCTTTCGTATTTATTCTGCAAACACCCAGTCTTCGGCCAGCATATCTGCCTGAGAAGCAAGCCAGCCCATCTGTACTCCAGATGTTCCGACAAAAGCAATGGCCATATTGCCGATTGCATCATGGTCGCAATTCTGAACACTTCCATCCGGTGTTACATAACTAATATTCTTAGCCAATTGGATATACTGATTTTTCCCATTCCATCCCTGACGCTTCACCTTCATGCCCCTCTTTAAATACTTGATGGCATCACCAAAACTAAACGTTGGAGTTCCGCCTAAAATAGTTGTGTTTTCTTCTGTAGCCGGAACCCACTCATCAGATAGGACATTGGCCAGAGTATATTCAACCCGCTGTGTTTCTCTAATATCTAATAAATCTTTGCCGGTTTCAGAGTCAATCTTTCTGCATTTCATCATGATGGTTTCTTTTTCTGAGTCCCAGAACCAATAGCCTCCCCACGATGGCAGCTTCATCGGAATACCTGCTTTCATGTTCTTTAATGCTTCTTCAAATTTCATATCCTTTTCCTTTCATATAAAACAATTCTTCATTTTCCAAGAATTCATATATTTCAATAAAATCATTAATTGAAATTTCATCAACTTCTTGAAAAATGTCAGATTTTGAAATGATTTTATATTCTTTTTCATCCCATCTCATAGTTTCTCTAAATATTCTTATAGTTTTATGGTTTGAAATCATCTGTTCTAATGCTTCACTAAAATTCATCAGTTACCTCAATACAACGATTTTCCCACTTCTTATAAGCATCAAAGTATAATTCATTTTTATCTCCGTTATAAGTGAGTTCATAGTACATGCCATCAGAAATAGTTGTACTCAATAAAGCCTTATGATTCTGCAATGTTTTGCAATACCAAACTACAAAAACATCATCATCTTTTAATTTTGTGTAGTTTGTAGGATCATTTTTCTCATTCCAATAATCAACTACTGTTGATTTACACATATCAATAAATTTTTCGCTACTAAGCATTCTTTTAACTCCTTTCGTCTTCTTTTTTCTATCATCTGCTGATATAAATCCAATTACACATTTTTACTATTGGAAAAGACAAATCACTTAATTCTGAAAATAAAACTGGCTCGTCTACAAAAACTAAATTATACCCTCCCCAGTTACGAACACATCTGCCAATTCTCATGTTATTCTTTACCTTGTCAGTAGGTTCTCTTCTAAGAATTGGAACATCCCATCTATTCGACGTATATAAATTCATTCATATAATGCGCTCCTTATAAATGGTTTAATCTTACTAAAGTAAAATCTCTCAATTCTATTCATGTTTCTGTATCCAGTTACAACCCCAGATGACTTTAAAAATTCATAATTCTTTTTTGGAAGTAATACAAAATATATTGGTTTACCTTCTGAGTAAAATACTTTAACATATGTCAAAAAATCTTCATTTATATCTGTACGTTCCATTTTGATTAATCTCCTTCTATCATTTTTACAAAATCATCTTCATTAATAATCGGAATGTTTAAACTCTTAGCTTTCTTATTTTTACTACTACTGGAATTAATATCATTATTAATAAGGTAAGAAGTGTTTTTACTGATAGAAGATGTAACTTTTCCACCATTCTGTTTGATACATTCTGTCAGTTCTTTTCGATTAGAAAATTTCTCAACCTTCCCTGTTACAACAAACGTTAATCCATTAAGAGTGTTGGATGAGTCTTTTTCAACATTTTCGATTTCAAGATAAGATAACAGTCTTTTAACCTCTTCCATATGAATCTGAAAATATAAATTTAATGAGTCCTTCATCGTAGCACCAATTCCAGAGATTTTTGACCAATCAAATTTATCTGATATAAGCTGCATGAACATATCAATATTTCCATGACAAAATGTACTAATATCGTTAGAAGCAGTTTTGCCTATTAATTGGATACCTAATGATGTTAAAAACGAATTTAGGGTGCATTTCCTGCTTTTTTCTATAGCAATTATCAAGTTATTTACTTTTTTATCTCCAAATCTATCGAAGGTTTTTATCTCATCAGCATGATCTTTGAGTTTGTAAATGTCTTCATAACTTTTAATCAATCCATGATCAATGAATGTTTTTAAAGTAGATTCGGATAATCCATCAATATTCATACAATCTCTTGACACATAATGAACTAACCTACTGAGCAATTTTGCGTCACAATCTGGATTCATGCAGTGGAGTGTTTCACTTCCATTTTCATTCTGAATTTCAATATCTCCACCACACACTGGGCATTTCTCTGGTAACTTCCAGTTATTACTTCTTGTCAAATTATCATGTACTTTTGGGATTACCATGTTCGACCTATAAATCTGAATCGTATCTCCAATACCAAGTTCTAACTTTTTAATGTAACTCACATTATGTAATGTAGCTTTCTGAGTAACTGCTCCATTTAAGTCAACCGGATCAAATATAGCAATTGGATTGATTAAACCTGTTCGAGATGTATTCCATTGAATTTCTCTCAATGTAGTATCGTACAATTCATCCTCCCATTTATAAGCCATTCGACATTCTTCATGATGAGCAGTTCTACCTAATGATTTTGATAATAATTTACTATCAATCTCAAACACCAAGCCATCACACGGATATTTATACTCTTCTGGAATCATTTTTTCGATACATTCATCAACTGACCCTCTCATTCGATATACTGTTTCGAACCCCATATTACTACTGAGGAAATCTAAATCATGCCATTTTGAATCACTTCCCATGTCAGAGATACATTCGAAAACCACATATTCTAATCCTCTACTTTTGACGACATTCAAATCTAAATTTCTAATGCCACCAGCTGCAAAGTTTCTAGGGTGTTTGTATTTTTCGTCCAACTGTTCATTAATCTCATTGAAAGTATCCCATGGTACAATACATTCACCTCTTAATTCTAAGTGGTCTTTGTACGGTATCACTAACGGAAGATTTTTGATAAATTTACATTGTTCCGTTACATCTTCGCCAATGATACCGTTACCTCTTGTTACACCTTTTACGAATCTTCCATTTTCGAAAATAGTCACCAAGGTATTTCCGTCAAGTTTAAATGAAGCGTAAAAATCTTTACCTTGTAAAAATTCTTTTATTTTTTCAGGATCTTTTGTTTTATCAGCACTAAGCATTGGTTTACTATGTTTCACCTTTTCAAATCCCTCTAAAACATAACCCTGCACTTCTTGAGTTGGTGATCCTGCTAAGATAACACCAGTTTCATACTCAAGTTTTGCTAATTCGTCAAATAAATCATCATATTCTTTATCTGACATAATTGGAGAATCATATTTGTAATAAGCTTCTCCAGCTTGATTTAATCTTTCAATTAAATCCTTCATAATTTTAATCTTGTATTCGTATTCAAAGTTAACAATATTTGTATTCAATTTTCTTTGCCTTTTTTGGATTTTTGTTTTTAGTTACTATTGTTATGTTTTAATTTTGTATTTTTGAGGGATTTGCCAATTTTGCCGAATCAACAAATCCCTTTTTCTTATTCCCCCTTTCTGTAATTCATTATATATTATTCCTGTATACTTGTCAAGGCATACAGGATTGTTTTATCGGATAGACAAATATTCTCCACGAGGTTCTAAATGGAAATACTCTGAATAGATTCCACCATCTTTTCCAGGAAGTCCATCTGTTTTCAAAAATTCTCTAACCGCATCACCATCAATCTTATCCGGCTGATGAATTTTGAACTCATCTGGAATCTTATCTAAATCCACATCTATTACTAATGGTGCTTTTCCACCCTTCCTTTGAATACCAAACGAAAATAACTTCGTTTTGAATTTACGCTTGTTCGTTACTTCCATTGTAGATTTTAAATTATCTTTCAACCATTTGATTCTATTCTCATATGTTTTCTGTTTACTCTGTAATCTTTTAACTTCATTTTTGATGCCTTCAACATCAGATTCAAGATTCCGAATGATTTTCGCATATCCATCCGCTTTTAATTCAATCTCATAATCAATGCCTTCTAATGTATCCTGTAACATTTCCTGATCAACTTCTGGGTCGTCAATCATATCCATTAATTCTAAAAATTCGCCTGTTAATTCATATAATTTTGCCATTTACATTTCTCCTTTTTATGCTATATTTCCTTCATATTCATGAACACTAAATTGTTCTTTATGTTCTTCCAACATATCTTTAAGGAATGTTCGCTTGTTATTTACTTCTTTTGTTCGTATTGCTTTTCTAATAGAAGAATTTACTCCTGCTAAGATACAATACTCTTTTGCTCTGGTTACAGCTGTGTATAATAATTCACTATTATTCATAATGAAACTACTTGAATCCATTCCAACAATGACTGACTTAAAACCACTTCCCTGCATTTTATGAATCGTACAAGCGTAGCCTAACTCTAGATTTTTACAATCTTTTTTAGAAAATAACAATCTTCCAATTCCAATGAAATCAATCAAACAACTCCCATCTTCATAAATATCCTGTACTATTCCCATATTTCCATTAAATACCGGAACCTTCATTCCATCTTCATCTAAAACATTGTAGTTGTTTTTGGTATTGATTACTTTATCATTTTTTCTAATTGTGTATTCTTTTTTCTCTTTGCCTTTACGTTCCACAAGGATTTTTATTTCATATCCGTCTGCAAGTTTAGGGTTTACCAGTTCCTGAATCTTTGTGTTTAAATTATAACAACTAATATCACCCCTAATCCGCATCGGAACGCATACTTGAACCTCTAATAAGTCTTTATATTTTACATATTGTTCCTGATACTTTTTAATGATGAATTCTGATAATCCAGTTTTTTCATTAAAAATATCTAATTCCATATCTTGCAGTTCACCAAGGATTTCATTTCCAGTAAATTTTGAATCAAAAATTTGCTCCTGCGCAGATATTTTCATAGAAGTTGGGATGATACCACTTCTTAACGCCTGTCTATGTGGTTTAGTCAATCTTGCTATCGGCAAAATACCGGAATTTAAAATATCTGCAAACACCTGACAATTTCCGATAGGTGTTAACTGCTGAACATCTCCCATTAGGATTACTTTTGCTCCTGTTGGTGTTGCCTGTAATAATGATAAAAATAATGAACCATTGATCATAGTAGCTTCGTCAACTAATAATACATCAAGTGGCAACTGTTCTGTTTTGTTATAAGCAAACATACCATTAATATATCCCAATGTACGATGAATCGTTGCAGCTGGATAACCCGTAGCTTCTGTAATTCTAACACTTGCTTTTCCTGATAACGCACAAGCTTTGATGATTCCATTTTTATACAAATGACAAATACCTTTTGCAGTAGAACTTTTACCTACACCAGCACCACCAGTAATTACAATCACATTATTCTGTGAACTAAGTAAAATAGCATTTCTCTGTTCCTCAGTGAAATCAAATTTCTGTTCAATCTCAACTTCTCGAATTTTTTTAAGAACGTTTTTAGTATTAAATGTTTTTGGAATGTATGGTTTGTCTTCATCTTCTTTTGATTGACTTGACTTTTCGTCATCGGATTCTACAACCTCAATACGACCCATCTGCAATCGCATCAATTCTTCCATAATTGATTTCTCCAAATTATAATATTTAGGAGACGCTACTACATTTCCATTATCCAGTACAAAGATTTTTTCTTTCTGAATCATGTTCTGTGCAGCTGAAGCGACTACGTTCTCATCAACATATCCTAAAGCATCGTACAGAGCTTGCATCAACTCATCATAATACAGATAACTTCTTCCAAGTTCCCCCTGTTCATTCAAATGATATGTAAAAAATGCCTTTACTCTCTTTGGATCTTCGCTTGAAAATCCTGCCTGACATGCAATCTCATCGGCTCTTTTGAATCCAATTCCATCAACATTCACTAGGTCATAAGGATCATTTCGTACCTTATCAATAACGGTATCCGGTGATTTATAATGATCTACTAACTTCTTAATTAAATTTGAAGTCATCCCCATTCGACCTAACTCCAAATAAATTGCACTAAAATCCTTGCTTTCGTTATAATCATCTATTAATTTTTTCGCTACTTGGACTCCAATACCTTTAATCTGCACTAATGATTCTATATCTTCTTCGTCAAGTAATTTAATAACATCATCATATTTCTCAAACAGTTTGTCTACTAAATCTTCTCGTATAACATTTCTAAGGTATTCTTTCTGTTTATGTTTGCTGGAAATATCTAAACATTTGCTGATATATATGATTTCATATGTATCGCCATAAGTTTCGTGCCGATCTACTAATTTACAATAGACTCTGTATGTAGTTCCATATTCAATTCTACAGCATGTTCCTTTTAATTTAATCCAATCTGACTTATATTTGTAACTATCTGGCAGTACTTTTTCAACTCTTGCCACGAAAATTCCAAATTCACCACTCTCAATTCTTTTCTGAAATTTGGGGAAAAATATTCTATCAAGTGATACTTCAACCTTTACAATTTTCTCTTTTTCCATTTAAGCTACATCAACCCCTTTTAACATTTCATTTCGGTTTTTGTCTTTAGCTACATAGTAAAATTCATAACCAGTAATAACTTCATATTCTTTATCAATGTCTGCGGCGATGATATTTAATCCATTATCGTCTTTACCAATAATCTTTTCGCCATAACGCATTTCTGTTTTGGTAATATCAATGATGTCACCATTCACCATAGGAATGATTTTATATATCTTTTTATCTACTTTTTGATATTTCACTTCGCCTGAATAAAAGTTATAGATGATAATATTAGGTGCGATTATATCTCTTACATTAAACACCATCCATCTATTCTTCGGCATTGATTTATCTACGTATCTTGGTTCATTGAATTTTTTAAGTTGTTCTGCAACAATTTCATATGAATGAATATGTTCATCTGGTAAGTAATCAAAAATACTTTTTAAGGTTGTTTCGTAATCAAAATCTGAATAAGTTTTTCCTGTTTTTGACAAAGTGCAGTTTGAAATAATCAGATTCAATACATTTTTATCAGTGATTTTCTTTTCTAAAGTTTTCTTTGTGAATCGTTTTTTCTCCCATAACATATTGAAATATGTCATAAACTCTAATAACTTTTTAGTTTTACCATATACTTCACAACAATTTGCTTTGATATATCCTTCCAAGAGCTTTTTCGTAATTCCATTTTTCTTCGCATCGGCTAAGAATCCAATAAAGTCATTTTCGTTATCACACATACACTGATATAAAATGTTAGGGGTATCATCAATTTTTTCTACCTCAGGTGTTAAAAACTGCTCAATTCTATCTTTTGCAAGATCTATGTAGTACTGCCTATCTAAATACTCTGGAATCGGTTTTCCAATAACTTCATCATTATCAATGAAACATTTTGTCGGTGTATATGGTACTTTTTCATAAATCTTTTCACCTTTTTCATGTTTCACTTTGTAAATACCTTTGTCTTCCGGTCGAGTTGAAGCGAACACTCTATGTACTTTTTCTCTCAGTGGCGTTCCATCTGTGACAACTGTTTTGTCTTTATTTTTTACTTTAACTGTCGTTGCATCTCCATACACAACTTCTTTATATTTACTAGTTAATTTAATAATCTTCTGGAAATCTATCAGCTCTTTTGCGTTGTTAATAGTATCTTCAACAGGAACATCTTTCACAAAATAATCTACCAACGCTTTATTTACAATCGGTAAATCATTATCAATTGGTGAAAGATTTTTAACATAAGCACCTTTCCTTTTTACTTTTCCAGTATCTTCATTAATCAGAATGTAATTGTTTACGTCTTTCTGAATCAGTTTTCCGTGTTCGTAAATATCAATGTCAAAATTAAGTTTTGTACGCTTTTCGAAATCATGAATAATTTTTACAATTTCGTCAGCTACTTTCATAGATTCAACTTTGACATAAATACCATCAGTATTAATCTGTAAGATTTTTGATTTGTCTTCTAAGCGTGAAGCTAAGTCTGTAAGATACCACTGGCCTGCTAAACATACCTGATTTGACATAAGAGGATCGAAACAAGCTGAGTTTCTATCTTTTAAGATTCCATACGCACTGTTGATTACAATCTTCAATGGCTTTTGTCTCGGATCCCCCTTTTTCTTCAATTCCAATCGTCTATCCTTAATTTCTTTAAAGACATTTGGATTTTTAAGTTTTCTACTGTAATAATTTTCATTAATCATCAAGGATGGATACAGAGAAGCTACGTCTGCAAGAACAAAAATACCTTCTTCGATGATATTATCTCTACTTCCATGTAGCCCTCCATAACCGTAATAACAAGGAACCCCACCTACCATCGTCTTTAACTGTCTAGTTGAATTACTAGCAATGTTATCTTTCAATGGGAGTTTGTACGATTTGTTGAATGGATTGAAATACCAATCTACAATGTGTTGATATTTGTCTGGCATATCCAAGTTTGGTGGAACTGTAAATTCAAACTCATCATCTAAAGTATGCTGTTTTTCAGCACCTAAAACGTGAGCCGCCAACTGTGCCTTTGTAAGATTAAATTTATCCATATCCAAATCAAACATATTAATGACTTCCAGCTGTGCATCAAAGTCACCTTTTGTAAGATTGAATACTTTTAACATTTCTTTTACGTCATGGATATTATATTCAATGATTTCTCGTTCTTCTTCGGCAGTTAATGGTCTGTCAATATCGAAATCTACACTGGATTCTTTAATTTTACTTCCCATGTAACCTTCTAATTGCTTCAAAGATTTATCTTTTAAAATGCAATCATAGTTATTTAGATGATATTTTTTTGCATTTTTGACGACTTGATACCCACGTTTTCCATATTTAATTAAATCGTCATTCACTTTACCTGGATTTAATTTATCAATTGTTCCTTTGTATATAAATTGGTCATAATTTCTACTGTTATATCCAACTACAATGTCATTGATATGAGCATTATAAAAATCAACGAGTGCTTGTCTATTATTTACGATTGTTATCGTATCACCAGTTAAATTTTCAATAAATGTGACACACCACCAACCGATGTTAGATAATACCTCAAAGTCATAACCAAATACTTCTCTCTTCGCTGCATTCGCTGTAATGTTTATCACACTCCAAATACATTTCTTTTATTTGATTTTTCATACATTAAATCTTCTATCACTACCTGAGCTTCTTTCTTCATATTGATCTGGAATCTACCGATAATATCAAATTTTATATTTTCACCAGTTTCAACAATATCTCTATATTTTTTTGATAATGATGTTCCTTTTGTCATCATGATAAATTTAATATCGTGATAAGAAAATTCAATCCTGTTTTGTCGTTTTCCTAATAAGTACACATTGTGCCTATTAACCGTTATGTTTTTAATACAGAATAGTGGTTCTGTGACTCCACATCCCCATACGTAATGATATTTACCAACTAATTTAACAAGCATAGAATTTAAAGTCTTATCGTCATAAACACCATATACGTTGTAAGCAAGTGATTCTATCTTCGGCATTGAATAAACCATATTAATCAATTCATCGGTTTTGTCTAAATCAATTGCTAACCCAAAAGCATTTGGATGTCCTTCTGCGTAATTAAACAATTTTGTGTCTTTGCACCATTTGTTTAAATTTACAATTCCACTTTTCTCATATCCTCTTGCAGATCCAGCACAAACATTTCCATAATTTTTTAATAAAATACATGGTCTTTGATATGTGTCTGCTAATCTATTAGCAATCAAACCAACTAAATCCTTTTCAATATCTTCTCCAGCGTTGTATAAAATGATAGGAAGTTTATGAAAATCATGCTCTTCAATCTCTTTTGATAATTCATCAGAATAATCTGTTGTCAATTTTCTTTGTTTTCTGACAGTTGATTGACACGCTTTTAGTGTATATTCCTGAACAGACATCATCACTTCACCTTTCCCTCTAACTTTTCGAGGAAGTTTTCTGCCGGAATTGCATAACGCTTCAAACATTATCTTTTTATCTTCGTACTCGCCCAGGCGAATCATTGAATTCATAAGCGGACAAATGTAAAACCCCACTCCATTGATTGTTACATCATAATTCATTGAATACTGCTGAACTTCTACAAAAGTTTTTAATAATTTATTTTTACCAGTTTTATTTTTCAGTTGATTCAAGCCTTTTAAGACATAATATCTGGACTGAAGATTTGTCAAATCTGCTCTATCTGCAATCATCCCTACACAAACCAAATCTAAATAATCATCCGCATAATTTACATGAAAATAATCATCTAGTACTTGAGCAAACTTATATGTAATCCCTACTCCCGTCATCGCTTTATCCGTAACATTTTTAGATAGCTGATTATTTACAATTACAGCTGGATTATCTTCTGGATCAATTGTATGATGATCCAGAATAATAACTTCTTTTCCAGCTTCGTATAATCTTTTACATTCTTCGACGTTACCGGTTCCTGCATCTGGGATAATGACTAACCCATCATCATTCGCAACAATATCATCAATGACATCTTTTAACCCATGAACTTTACCTTCATGTACATAAAATGTAAAATTTATATCTTTATCTATTCTATTTATATATTGATAGATTAAAGATGCAGACGTATATCCGTCATCATCACAATCTACAAGTAATGAAATACTAGTTTTATCTGCTAAATGACGAACTAACACATCTCTCGCAATCTCAATATTTTCAAGTAAATACGGACTTTCTGTGTGTTCGACTTTTGGATGTAAAAAATTGTCAATATCATCAATTCCTTGTAATTTTAGAATATCTTCTAACTCATGCCCGAATCTTATCTTACCTAATAATTCATATTTGAAAATCTTATCTCATCCCTTCTATCATCAAAAAGTTTCAATATATATTTTGTCATCCATCAATTTCAATAAAGTTTTAAGCCCACAATCTGTTGGAGACGCTTTGTATGGAAGCAACCCTTGTCTATCCCATAAGATTGACACTCTCAAATAAGGTGCTAATTTTGAAGCAATTTTACTTCTAATGTGATCTGCCCATTCTTGACATTCTTTAGAATACATTCCCTGAAATTGTTTATCTAATGCAATGATTACTTCTTCTGCTCCACTCTCCAAAATCATATGTTTCTGGAAATCAGATAAATTGCTACCACATAGAGCCACTGTAAAATTTTCATCAGGAAACATTGTTTCACATTGCAAAACAGATTTCTCTGCTTCTACTAACATGATTTTTCTTTTCTCTCTGATGGTATCTTTATTCATATTTAAACCATATAGATTTTTACCTAATGGATGACTGTATGTTATTATTTTTGAACCTTCCCATGTTGAAAATGGAGCGTACTTGCCAAATGCTTCTATTTCTTTTTCATCCAATGCTCTTCCTCGGATCCCTACTAATCTATTATTGATGTCGTAATGAGGTATGATTATTTTTGACTGATGAGCGCAATACAGTATATTGTATTTTTTCATACTGTCTCTAGAGATGCCTTCATCAATCCATTCATTCGAATATAACCTTTGAAAAATCTTCAATATTGAATCATCATATTCTTCAAGCTTTATATCTTCCCATTCTTTTCGAGTATCGGATGATTTCTTTGACATTTTGAACTGGTTAATAAAGTTCCAGTCAGAAATCATTTCTTTCTTGCCAAACTCTCCTCTTTTGGGTTTTAAATTCAGTTTTATGACAATCCAATTAATTGCTTTCTGTAATTCTTCAGGTTCATAACCTTTATACCCCATTACAACACCTAAGATGTCTAATTGTCCGCAATTGGTATAGCAATGAAATTGTTTCGAATCTTTGTAGAAATATAATTTTTGGGCATCTCCATGGTGACAAACGGTATCACTTATCCATTTATCGTCATCTTCACTACTTATAATTGCATTCATATGATTGACTAATAAGTCTCTAATGTCATCTACAGTCAACATATTTTTCAATTCATTTGCAGTCATTTTAGACACCTACTTTCAAATTAAGATAATTCTTCTGCCAATTCTCTGGCTGAAAAATTTTCAAATTCTTCGGAAGTAGAGTTGTCTTGCACTTCTCCAACATCTTCCATCTCAAAGCCAACTGACGTTTTGTCAATGTCAGTGATCAATTCATAATTGTAATCTGTAACAAAGCAATCTTTCTCCCTTACATTTCCGAGATTCATTTTCGTCCATACGATAACATTCTTCCATTTTCCATCTCGATTTTTGAACACATAATAAGCTGTGTTAGGTACTTCCACTCCAAATGATCCAGTTCTTTCTAGTATTGGTTTCAATCTTTTCAAGTCTTTTTTCGTAACTGGCAACGATAGAATACCTGCGTCTGCTTTTTCGATAATAGCTTTTGAACCTTTTAAAGCACTAGCATCTTTGTTCGCATCGTCTTTGTAATTGTCATTTAACTGAGTGGATGATCCGACGTATATGTCAAATTTATTTCCCATAAGTTTTAACGATTCACTAAAAAGATATAATATCTGGTCTGTTCTTAATCTCGCCTTTGTCTTTTTGTAGTAATATTCATATAACGATGGTGAATCATTGATATAGTCAAAAAAGCAGTAACCTATTTTATAATTGTTCACATATTGTTCAACCGTATCTGATATACTATCAATATTAAAATCTGGTAAATACTCACCATAGAATAGGCTTTCTTCTACGTACTCCGCAGCTTTATTCAAAACTTCTTCTTTTTCAGGTGTGATGTTTTTCCATTCAATAATATCTTCCTGGTCTATTCCACTAACATGTGCCAATAAGCAATCTTGAATTTGCTTCTTCTCCAACTCAGTAGAAATGTATAAAACTGGTTCTTTTTGACCTGTATACATCCACTTTCTCTTACTCCAATCGTAAATATAATCGACTGAAATATCACACGCTTCTGCCATGGAAGATCTGCTTTTCCCACCACCGGAAACAGAACTTCGGATAACATATTTACTACGTCTCATTCCTCGTAAAATAGTAGTCATATAGCCAGACTGATAAGGATAACCATATACATTAACTTGATTCTTATGTTCGGTTAACAGATTTTTTATACCTTCTCCACCTTTGAAAGAATAGCTATCTTCAAAAGGGTTGTTCCACATATTCTTGAATGTGTAAAATTTGTTCATGATTTCAAGTAAAACTTCCCTGCTCGTCATGGTTGAAAATCTTTTTAGACTTTCTTCATTCTTTTCATCGTATAAGAATGAAATATCCATCTTTAAATATTCAGACATATTTCTTAATATGGAATATTTTCTGACATTATCATGATATTCACCAATGTTCTCCAAACGGTCTTTTGCCATTTCAATAGCGTCATCTATGTACTCCCAACCGTTATTTTCTTTCCACATCTTTGCAGCTGGTTCAAATTGCAAGACTTCGTTCTGCACATCCAAAGAAGTTATCTTTTCAACATTTCCCTTTTTAGCAATATTCACCAAAGAACCCCATATCATTTTGTGAAACTTTTCTGGGTAATCATACTCTGTTGTGATATATTTATCGCTCAAAATATTTTTAGGTCTCAAACAATAACATCCGAAAAGCAGGAATATTGCTTTTTTATCAACTTGCTGATTAAATTCTAACGTCATCACCCCTCTTCATTGTCACTTAATAAGGACGTTAAATTCACTAAAGATGAACTATCATCTGGTTTGTGACTAATAGAACTTTCGTCAACTCGTTTTACTTTGTGTATGTCTTTTTCTGAAAGTGACTCCATTTTCTCAATCATTTTTTCTTGATGGTTGTAATAATCTCTTGCATCATCAAAGTGCTGTTTTACCATATAGATTCCATATTTCAAAATGAAGTCATAGTTTTCAATTTCTCTGCAATACCACAATGTGTACTGCATACCTGCATATCCGTATCCAAATTCTTCTTTATAATTTTTAATCTGTTTTAAAATGAATCCACTTGGTTTATCTATCTCAAAAATTTCACATATGTATGCAATCAAATTCTTATAATCTTCCGCTTCTCTAATTACTATGTCATAACAATCTTTACAATAATTTTTAGAATTGTGTTTAAATCTTTCTTCTGGATACAGATCTTTACCACATCTTTTACATTTTGCTGTTCTTCTAGCCATGTCAACATCCTTCTTTATAAAGAGGGAGAAAGATCTCCCTCTTAAATTATTTCAGATTATATTTGTCCACAAGTTCCTCAAGTTCTAATTCAATAACTTTTGCTGCTTCGATTTGAGCCTCTGTTAATGTGTCGTATGATATTACATTACCGTCGGCATCTGTACCAAGATTCTTTTTTAAGATAATCATGGCATCTTCACCATAACCATTATCAAATAATAATGAACCAAAAGTTTTAAGCTGTTCCATGACTTCATCAAATGTATGTTCCTGTTTAACTTCCTTGTCAATTGTCACATCATTTGTGATGTTAGCTTCACCCATGTCTTCGATGGCCTTTTCCCACACTTCTTTCAATTCTGTAGTTTTAATCTTATCTGGTAAATTAAAACAATCTTTGAGATGTGGATAATTTATCGTTCTTTTAAACGTTACATAACGATCTCCAGTTTTTTCATCTTTCCACATATATCCAATCATATAAGCAGCTTCTCTGAAATAATTAAATGTACTTGTCTTTAATTTTGTTTCTTCGCTTTTAATTTTAGTGTCAAAATCTTTCTTGGTATTTGTCTGACTAATTCCATGAACAATAAATCCTAATCTCTGGATGTTACCAATGACAGCCGGTAAATGACTTTTATATCTTTCTTCACCTTCTCCATATGGACCTACATCCTTTAAGATCTGTACACCTGTTTTATCTACTTCATACTGTTTACAAAATTCTTCAAACTTATCAATAGTATCAATTACAACACATGAATATATATCTTTCGCTTTAGGTATTCTTAACTGGTTGAATACCTTTTTTAATTCTTGCATTGTATTAATTTTTATAGCAACAATTCCAGGAATATTTGCAAATCTATCTTCAAATTCAAGAAACAATGGTACTTTTCCTTCAGGTGCGATGGATGTTAAAAAATTAAACATTTCTGTAGTCTTACCCACACCACTGTCTCCGGTCATCATCATAGTATACTGATTTAAATTTGTTGATACTTTATTAGGCTGTAAATTAAAAATATCTATCATTTATATGTATAATCCCTCCGATATGTAGTTGTATTTTAGTTTTTAATCGTTATGTTTTTTATTTCTTTGCAAATGGATTGAATGGATTTGAACTCATTTTAGGAGCTTCAGTTGCCGCCTTTGAAAATCCCCCATTATTTGAGTTACGACCTTCTTTTAATTCTTTAATCTTCATTTTTCTTTTTTCGATAAGTGCATTAATAGTATCATCATCTAAATCAACATCATAAATACTTTTGAAGTCACCACCTGTTAAAATTTCATGTCTGTGTGTTGTAACTCTTCTTGTATTAACAACATCGTTTCCAAATGCACGTTTTTCTGTAAATGTCTCTACAGTTCTAACATTCACAATACCTCCGGTAAAATCAGTAACACATCCTTCATAATAACCAGTTTGTGTAAAGGCTTCGGCTAAATCTTTAAGGACGGTCAGTCGAATTGGAAATAATGCTGTTGCTTCAAATGTGTTTGCATTACTATAATCATCATTTCTCTGATTAAGCAGATTCATTTTGATTTCTAAGTTTCCTGTTATTTCATCATTTTTCATTTCTTCTTCAATACTTTCAATGATTCCCTCTACTTTATATGTAGCCGTTTTTTCAGTAGAGTCATAATCACTAGGAGATACTAAGTAAGCTCCCTGTGCAGAAATTCTTACTCCTTCAAAAACATTAGTAGAACCTTTTGGACAATATGTATTATCGTCAAATCTTGCTCTAAATGTTCTTACTACATCCGGATTCTCACCTTCTGCACAATGTTTCATATCTTTATAGCTTAATGCATCTCGTAAATCAGTATAAGATTTACGCTCTTCTCCGATTACATTTCCATTTAAATCCGTTTTAAATCGTGAACAATAGTAATTTACAATATGTTCACTTTTGTCTGCTGTCCTAAGAATTAAACTTCCTTTAATTACATCATTACCATTTTTGTCTGCACCTTCTTCAAGTTTGTTTTCTACTAAATCACCACAAATAAATACTTCGTTTGCAAATCTTCTCATTCAGTTCTCCTCTTTAATTTTTGTTATGTTTTTATCTATAATTAACCCTTAACGGGATTGCATGGAAATAAATCTATATAATCATTTTGCTATAAATGTTTTAGAACACCTATAACATAAATGTCAAAAAATTTAATAGGGTGTGTTATAACCCTTTTCGTCAATCAATATAAAATTACGTTTTTATTTTTTATGATTCTGGTAAATTTGCAATTATTCTAGCCAATCGTGCAGATTCTTTGTAATTCCAACCATACTGGTGTCTCCATCTTGTGAACAAACCATAATCACGAGCAAGATTTCTATATTCACACATATACATACTATCATTTGACATCCAATCAATTGGACACAGTTGACACATGGGTTCACAACCTCCATCTGATGACGGTACCTTTACAAAATCACAACAATAACATAAATTCAAAGGTCTATCACATTTTGGAATTCAAATTGCTTCGAAATATTCTTCTTTTGTAACTTTTCTTTTTAATTTCAAAGTCTGATCAGCTATCCAGTTCCACATTTTCCTATGATGGAATATGTAACATTCTCTTATTTGCTCTTGCGTAATATTTCTCACAGATACAGTCATATTTCAAATATCACCACCTTTCCTGAAAAGTTCTAAGGAATTAATAGTAACTTATCGCTCACGAATCCAGCAGCTCCAGGATGACCACCTCCTCCGTACTTCATTGCAACGTCAGCTACATTAACTGTATCTGACCGCAAACTGTAATTCCAATTCTTACCATTAAAAGAATATAAAATATACATGTCATATTGAACCACCCATCACCTGGACTTCCTGCTTCTCAGACCTCGCAACCTACTATCTCCACAGGCTTAAATTCCGATAGTTCCTACCGTACTAACTCAACATCATTAACTCTAAACTACATTCAACATCCTCAATCCTTCATTCAGAATATTCTTTGCAGCGTTTATATCTCTATCATGTTCTACTCCACAATTAGGACATATCCACTTTCTAACTGATAAATCCTTCACTTCCTTATTCTTATAGCCACATGCATTACAAATCTGACTACTGGCATAAAATTTATTAACTTTAATATAATTCCTTCCATACCATTCAGCTTTATATCCTAACTGTCTTGTAAGTTCATACCATCCGCAATCAGAAATTGACTTTGCTAAACTATGATTCTTGACCATATTACTTACACTTAAATCCTCACTTACTATCACTTGGTTTTCGTTAATCAGTTTGTGAGAAATCTTATGTAAGTTATCTACCCTTGTATTTCTAATCTTCTCATGAATCTTAGCAACTTTAATTCTTTGTTTGTTCCAATTGTTACTACCTTTTATTTTGCGAGACAGTCTTCTCTGTTCTCTAGCAAGTTTCATTTCGTATTTGTCTATCAAATGAAGATTATCAAATTTATCTCCATCAGAAGTTATCAATAAGTCTTTAATACCTAAGTCAAGACCAATCACATTTTCAGTCTTTTCCAATAGAGCTTGATCATCTTCTTCTACTAAAACTGAAACAAAATATTTGCCACTTGGAATTTGAGAAACTGTTGCTGACTTTATTTTTCCAATAAATCCTCTTGATATTTTTGCTTTTATCCATTTCAATTTAGGAAGTTTGATTTTATTGTTGTCAAAAGAAACTTCTATGTTTTTACCAGATAGAGTTGTCTTATAAGATTTTTTGCTATTTTTCTTACTCTTGAATTTTGGATACCCAGCACCCTCTTTAAAAAATTTCTGATATGCTGAGTCCATGTTATAAATAGCATTTGTTAGAGCAAATTTATCAACTTCTCTCAACCATTCGTATTCTTTCTTCAATACTCTATTACAATAATTATTGCCGTCTATTTTACTAACAGATTTCTTCTCTTTCTCGTAAACCTCTTTTTTATATGTCAATGTCTGATTATAAACAAACCTACAACAACCAAATGTTTTTTGAATTAATTCTTCTTGAGATTTATTTGGATAAATTCTGTACTTGTATGATTTATATATTTATAATCACCTCGATTCTACCCTTTCTCAGTTGTGTATTTAACCAATCTTTCTATAAATATAATTCCATTTTTTGAATTACTTTAGCGTACCTCCTAATGTCAAAAAGATTGTATTATCTCCTAAACGTTTATTGTCCAGTAATTTGTCATATTTGAGTAATTCATCTGATGATAAGTGCGTTAAATTTTCTATATGTTTTAAAATATTATTTCTATCAAATCTCATATATCTTCTCCACCGTTCAAATTCTTTCCTATCTTAATAAAAACGCAATGGTGTCAAGTGAATTCAAATTCTCATTCGCATTGAATAAATTTAATATAGTGTCGCATATTTGATCTAATTTCTTGCAACGATCCTCTTCACATTCATATTTATTTTTTAATTCATCCATTATAATATTTCTGTCTCTTATACACATCTGACGCTGCCGACGATAAGGCTCGTGT
>ERZ1090861.315-NODE-315-length-30900-cov-6.509353_pt1 | contig 30900 bp, 28 predicted proteins | sample MGYA00478482_ERZ1090861 | MGnify/ENA primary metagenome ERZ1090861 (study PRJEB33644, sample SAMEA5815744) | chicken gut metagenome | biome: Chicken; feature: Gastrointestinal Tract; material: Caecum | place: Ireland | collected 2019-01-01 | study: A study of the... | reverse complement strand
TATTCATATAACGCCAACCGGTCTTACAATAACGATACAAATGTCGGAATATCGCGAAAAAACCGTTATCGCTGCGGGCAATATCAAAAATGCGCTTGCTTAAAACCGCAATATATTGTATAATAATTACAGTAAAATAAAAATAATCGCCAATATCTTGTGTTCCGCATTTGCGCGGACCGATATGCGGCGCGGGATATATTATGAAACAGTTTATTTTGGAAGGCTACAAGGGCTACGATCTGTGGCTTACCGCCTGGGACGAAGTCGAGCAGCCCAAGGCCGTAGTGCAGATACTGCACGGTATGGCAGAACATATAGGAAGATACGGCGATTTTGCCGAATATCTCAACTCTTTGGGATACATAGTTATAGGCGACGATCATCGCGGGCACGGTCTGACCGCGGGAGAGAATAAACTCGGACTTGTGCCCGACGGCGACTGTTTTGCGGATACGATCCAGGACGCAATAGCGATCACCGAATACGTAAGGCACGAATACGGGCTGCCTGTACTTTTGTTCGGGCACAGTTACGGATCGTTTCTGGCTCAGGGATACATACAGAGGGCGAGCGGAGAGATAATCGGCACCGTGCTCTGCGGCAGCGCGTGTCAGAGCGGCGTCGCCGTCAAATTCGGCAAGGCGGTCGCCTCCGCTCAGGTGGCGGTCAAGGGCAAGGATTCTCCCGCCGAACTGATACGGAAGCTGACCTTCGGAGCATACGACGCGAAGTTCGCTTCGGAAAACAAAGACTTTGCGTGGGGGACGCGCGACGACGCCAAGCGCGAAAAGTATCTTGCCGACAAATATTGCGATTTCACGATGTCCGCCGGTTTTTACAAGTCGTTTTTCGGAGGCCTGTCCAAACTTTATAAGGCGGGTAATATGAGCAATATACGCAAGGATCTGCCGATATTCATAATAAGCGGCGACAAGGATCCCGTAGGGGGCATGGGCGATCTTGTCGTCAAACTCTACGAGAAATATCTTTCCATCGGGATGACCAAGGTGTCCATGAAGCTGTATCCCGACGCAAGACACGAATTGCTCAACGAGCTGAACAACCGCGAAGTCTACGGCGACGTTGCGGATTTTATAGACGCCTGCTGCGGACTGGAAAAGTGACGCTTTGACGGAGGAAGGATGAAAGAGAGCTACGATTCGCAGGATCTGGAAGTACTCGAAGGACTCGAAGCGGTCCGCGTACGTCCCGGAATGTATATCGGGACTACCGGATCGAAGGGTATGCATCACATCTTATGGGAGATCGTCGACAACAGTATAGACGAGATCGCAAACGGCTACGGCACGTCGTTGGAGATAACCATATATCCGGACAACAGTATCGGAGTCAAAGACGACGGCAGAGGCATACCTGTGGACGTGCACAAAAAGTACGGCATAACGGGAGTCGAGCTCGTTTTTACCAAGCTGCATGCGGGAGGAAAGTTCAACAACTCCAACTACGGCTTTTCGGGCGGTCTGCACGGCGTCGGCGCGAGCGTTACCAACGCGCTTTCGCGGTGGCTGACCGTATCGGTCTATAAAAACGGTACCGAGTATACTCAGGAATTCCATTCGCCCGAAGTGGGCGGCAAGATATTGAGCGGCGTTCCCAAGGGGCCGCTTACGCAAAAGCCCTGCGATAAAAAGCTGCGGGGCACTCTCGTCACGTTCCTTCCCGACGACAGAGTCTTCGGCAAGGAGCAGTTTTCGTTCGACGCCATAAGACGCCGCTGCAAAGAACTCGCTTTTCTGAACGGAGGCATGAAGATCACCGTTACCGATCTGAGGGAAAAGAACGAGGACGGTTCGGTCAAAAGCAAGTTCTACCACTACGAGGGCGGACTGCGCGATTTCGTAAAATATATAAACAACAGCAAGGCGGTGCTTTATCCCGAACCTCTTTACGTCGAGAAAAAGAGCGACGATTTCGAGCTGATGCTCGCGATACAGCACACCGACGGATATAACGAGAGCATAATCAGTTTCGTCAACAATATACCGACCACGGAAGGCGGTACGCACGAGACTGGATTCAAGTCCGCTTACACCAAGGTATTCAACGATTTCGCAAGGGCGAAAAACATACTCAAAGACAAACAGCCCAATTTTATGGGAGAGGATTTCCGCGAAGGCATGACGGCGGTGCTCGCCATAAAGATGCGCAATGTTCAGTTCGAGGGGCAGACCAAGACGAAACTCGGCAATCCCGAGGTCAAGACGCAGGTGGAAAATATCCTCACCGACGTATTGCGCGATTGGCTGAACAAGGCGAAAAAGGAAACGATCGACGCGATCTATGCAAAAGCGGATATAGCGGCGAAAGCGAGGGTCAAAGCCGCTACAGCCAAAGACATGACGCGCAAGCTGAACAGTATGACGTCGAGCGCTCTTGTCGGCAAACTCTCGAATTGCACGGGCAGGAAAGCCGAATTCAACGAATTGTTCATAGTCGAGGGCGACTCTGCGGGAGGCAGCGCCAAACAGGGCAGAGACAGGCAGTTCCAGGCGATACTTCCGCTGAAAGGAAAACCGCTGAACGCCGAAAAAAAGCGTATCAATCAGATATTGGAAAACGAGGAGATGGCGTCGATCATCAACGCTCTCGGGACGGGCTTCGATAAGGATTTCGACATCAAAGGCCTTAAATACAACAAGGTCATTATCCTCGCCGACGCAGACCAGGACGGCGCGCATATAAGGGCGATACTGCTCACGTTCTTCTATCGTTACATGAAAGAATTGATCATGGACGGTCATGTATTCATAGGGATGCCGCCGCTGTACCGCGTCACGGACAAAAACGGCACCCGCTACGCATACGACGACGAAGAACTCAAAAAGATGTTGGAAACGGCAAGCAGAGGTTATACGTTGCAGCGTTACAAAGGTTTGGGAGAGATGAATCCCGAACAGCTGTGGGAAACGACCATGGATCCTTCGGCAAGAACGCTGATGAAAGTCACCATAGAAGACGCGTCGGAGGCGGAAAACATGATCTCGATCCTTATGGGCGACAATGTCGAGGCCAGAAAACAGTATATAAACGAAAACGCGAATTTCAATAAGACGGACAGCTTTAAGGCGTTTACGGAGTGATAAATGGCAAAGAAAAACACGTTTGAGGACAAATCCATAATCATCGAGGACAGCGTCGAGAACATAATGCACGCTTCCATGATGCCGTATTCCGAGCACGTCATATTGGACAGGGCTCTGCCTCGCGTTGAGGACGGGCTGAAACCCGTTCAGCGCAGGATACTGTTTGCGATGAACGAACTGGGGATAACTCCCGACAAGCCTCATAAAAAGTCCGCAAGGATCGTGGGAGAGTGTCTCGGCAAATACCATCCGCACGGAGATAAGAGCGTTTACGACGCCATGGTAAGGCTTGCCCAGCCGTTCAATACCAGAATGCTGCTCGTAGACGGACACGGCAATTTCGGAAGCGTGGACGGCGACAGCGCTGCGGCTATGCGTTATACCGAAGCGCGTCTTACGCCTCTCGCGATGGAGATGCTCCGCGACATAGACAAGGAGACCGTCAGCTTTTCGCTCAACTTCGACGATACTCTGCAAGAGCCGGATATGCTGCCGTGCAAATTCCCCAATCTGCTCGTCAACGGAGCCATGGGCATCGCGGTCGGTCTTACCACCAACATACCTCCGCATAATCTCGGCGAGGTCATAAACGGAGTAGCCGCTTATATCGACAACAGCCGTATCAATCTGAATGAGATGATGCAGTATATCCCCGCGCCGGATTTTCCGACGGGAGGGATAATAATTTCAGGCGACGGCATCGAGCAGGCGTATGCGACGGGCAAAGGCAAAGTTACCGTAAGAGCGCGCGCTTTCGTCGAAAAAGACGGGGACAAAGACGTCATCGTCATCACCGAGCTGCCGTATCAAAAGAACAAAGCTCAGCTTCTGCAAAGGATAAACGAGCTGAGAGAAAAGAAAAAGGAGATATTCGGCGTAATAACCGACATCGTGGACGAATCGGACCGCAAAGGAATGCGCGCGGTGATCAAACTCAAAAAAGAGGCGAACGCGGAAAAGATACTTGCGGCACTGTTCAAGACGTCGGATCTTGAGGATACTTTCTCGGTCAACATGGTCGCGATCGCGGGCGGCAAGCCCAGACAGATGGGGCTTATCGAAATAATCGCGCATTATACCGAATATCAAAGACAGATAATTTACCGCCGTTCGCAGTTCGAACTCAATCAGGCCAAAAAGCTGGAACACATACAGCAGGGTAAACTGATAGCGGTCAACAATATCCGTCGCGTGGTCGATATAATCCTCAATTCCGATACGGACGTAGAGGCGAAAGAGCGGATAAAGCAGGAGTTTTCCCTGACGGAAAGACAGGCCGTCGCGATCCTCGAGATGAAGCTCAAACAGCTCAAAAAGGTGGACGCGCGCAAGCTCGAAGAGGAGATCGCCGAACTGGGGCGCAAGATATCCGAACTGGAATCGATACTTTCATCCAAGCGCAGACAGCTCGCGGTGGTAAAAAAAGAACTTCTCGAGATCAAGCGCAAGTATGCGGACAAGCGCCGTACCGAGATCGTCGCTCCCGATAAAGCCACGATAGCGACGGTGGATCTCAACGCGAAGATAGAAAGATCGGGAATGCTCGTGCTCACTCAGAACGGTAATCTCAAATTCATGAGCGAGAAGGGCTACCGCCTCGCTTCCAAAGGCATAGCCAACTGTCAGCAGGGGGATCTTGTGCGGAGGGCGGTCAAATGCGACAATTCCGCAAACGTGATAGGCTTTACGAAAAAAGGACTTGCCGTCGTCTTCGATATCGATATGCTCGGCGACGATAAATGGAAGTCGAAGGGCGTATCCGTCAATAAGATAGCGAAAGCGGACAGCGACGACAAGCTGATAGCGGTAATGACTGCGGAGGAGCTCAAAGGCGCGGAGATATGTTTCTATACGAAAGACGGACTCGTCAAAAAGAGCGAAGCCTCCGAATACGGCTTGGATAAAAAGACGGTTTACCCCGCGCTCGTGTTCAAAGACGAAAACGACGAGGTCGTAAATGCGGAGATAGCCGATCCTGAGTGCGAGTATCTGCTGTTCGTCACCGAACAGGGCATGGTGCTCAACGCCGAAGCGGATATACCTTGCCAGGGACGTAAGGCGTCCGGAGTCAGAGGGATACAGCTCGGCGACGGCGACAAGGTGATATTTGCATGTCAGCACTCCAACGAAGGAGAGATCGTCGTCATGACGGACAACGGCTATGCAAAGAGAGTCGTCCTTTCGTCGATAGAGCCGATGAAGCGCTATCGCAAAGGAGTGACTTTGTCGGATCCTGCGAAAAACGGCGCGATAGTGTTCGTCGATACGGTAACGATGCCGTACGATTTCGCTGTCGCTCTCGTGGACGGAGAATGCGTACCCGTCAACACCGAGGACGTGCCCATTTCGGACAGGACGAAAAAAGGCTCCAACGTGCTCAAAGCGGCGTGCAGAAATATGGGCAGTACGCTTAATATGGTGGCTGTCGGCGGTTACAGGCACAACGTGGAAGAGTGAATACTTCGGACTGGACAAGTACAACGGTAAACTTCGCAGTCGAAAGATCGCGAAACAGAAAAGATCGGAGAGTAAGAGGCAAAATGACAGACAATACGAAAAAACTTCTTGACGAAGCGATGGAGGCTCTCGGGGCGGATAGTTGCAAAAGAGGAAAAGATTGGAACGGATATGAAGTTTACATACCCGTATACGGAAACGGCGGATATGTAGGATTGCCGTTGGTCGTGCTTGTGAAAGACGGCGATGTGCGTATCAGTACAGAAGAAGAGGCTTTCGAATATTTAGATATTGAAAACAATTAAATGAGTGAAAGCGATCGTTTGGGCGGTCGTTTTTTTATGTCGAAAATGAGGTCGCGACGTGTGGGAATAGTCAAACTTAGCGAAGCAGACAATGCGCAGGCAATATTCGGAGGGCGGCGTTCAAGGATATTGCGAAACGCGCCGTCGAATCTCGGTCGTTGAAGATATCCTCGGGGATCCGGCTCGTTATCGCGCTCAACGATCTATCGCAACCATGCCCGTAGGTCTTGTTACGCCTTTGCGGCGTTTGCCGCGCTGTAAAGTATATCGGCGATCTTTGCTCCCGCGCCGAGAGGTATCGGGTCGGGATCGGGAGAGGGGCGCGACAGCATATCCGTGATCGCGCAGACAAGTTCGTAAGCGCACAGGCGGTCTTGTTCCAACACTCTCGCGCACCCGCGCTTTGCGTAAAAGTTCGCGTTTTGCAGCTGATCGCCTCTTGAAGCTCCTTTCGGCAGAGGTATGAATATCACTCGTTTACCCATTGCCGCGAGTTCGCTTGCGCAGTTTGCTCCCGCGCGGGAAACGACAACGTCCGCGTATGCGTAATAGTCAAAGACGTTATCCACGAATTCAAACGATCTGTATCCGAGCTCGGGTTCGTATTTATTGCCTGCTCCCGCGATGTGTATCACGTTGAGATCGGGCGTGAGCGACGAAAGCGAAGCCCTGACCGCGCTGTTTACAGCGGCGGCTCCGCCGGATCCTCCGACAAACAACACGGTCTTCTTATCGCGTAAAAACGCGCATTCTCTTTTTGCGTTTAGCGCGTTTGCGGTCAGCAGGTCGAGCCGCACGGGATTGCCTGTAAATTCCGCGTTTTTCGCTTTTGTACTCTCGAACGATGTCAGCGTGCGTACTGCAAAGCCCGATATCAGCCTGTTGGCAAGTCCGAGGCTGTAATCCGATTCGTGGCATATCACAGGGATATTCAACGATCTTGCGGCAAACGCCGCGGGCAGGGAAACGTAACCGCCTTTTGCGAATACGATATCGGCATGGAGATCGCGCAGCAGTTTTTTTGCTTCGCTTATACCCGAGTACAAGGTAAACGGTATTTTTAAGTTGGCAAGTTTTTTCGTGCGGTCGAGCTTGACCGTCGGGACCGATCGGAATGTTATTCCCTTGGATTCGGCAAGTCTTTTTTCGCAACCGTTTTCGGAGCCGATGTAAAATATTTTATCGAATTTGTCTGTAAGATGGGGGAGCAGGGCGAGGTTGGGCATAACGTGTCCCGCGCTTCCTCCTCCGGTCAGTACTATGTTCATATTGCGCCTCTCTGTCTGTATAATATATATCCATAATTATCCGAATATTACGCGTAAGCTCCGATCGATGTGCGTTTCGTGACTGTATGGTAATATGTACGATCCGGTCGTCTGAGAAGCGTTTGGCTGACGAAAATACGATAAGCAGGCATTGCTCCGCATACCGAATGGGAAGTAATCGGTGTGAGGCTAAGAGTGCAGATCAAAGTTTTTCACAATAATCATGATCACTATTGGCGATAAATTGTTATAAATTGCTATGATTTTCATAATAATAACCGCATTTTAAGCCTATTATATTCTAAATTTGATCGCGTGCAAAAAAAACACTCTAAGAACAATACTAAACGCGTGAGGTGTCATATGAAGAAAAAACTGATAGTGGCGTTGGCGCTTGCGGCTATAGCCGTAGTATGTACTTTTCAGGTCGCCTGCGCCGAAGAGAGTGGCGTCAGCGTTACGTCGCATTCGGCATATCTCGCCGACGAATACGGCAGAGAGATATATTCGTACAATGCCGACGCAAAGCATGAGATCGCTAGTATGGTAAAGATCATGACGGCGACGCTGGTCTTTGAGAGTATCGACAGAGGAGATCTTTCGGTGGACGAAAAGATAACGGTGTCCGAAGAGGCTTCGGGCATGGGCGGCAGTCAGATGTTTCTCGACGCGGGAAGCGAATATCCTGTCGGCGATCTGTTGAAAGGCGTGATCGTCGCTTCCGCAAACGACGCGTCGTACGCTTTGGCGGAGCGCGTCGCGGGCAGCGCGGACGCTTTTGTCGCTATGATGAACGAAAAGGCGTCGCAGCTGGGTATGAGCGGAACTAAATTCGCCAACTGCACGGGGCTTCCTTCTCAATCCGAGCAGTATTCTACCGCCAGGGACGTCAATACCATGACCAGGGAGTTGATGAAACACGATCTTTATTTCGAATACTCCTCGATCTGGACGGAAGATTACGTGCATCCGTCCGGCAGGGTGACCAATCTTACAAATACCAATAAATTGATAAGACAGTATCAGGGGTGCAAAGGCGGTAAGACCGGTTATACGGATAATGCCGGGTTCTGTCTTTCCGCGTGCGCCGAGCGCAACGGCGTAAGCGCGGTCGCAACGATCATAGGCGCGGCGGACAGCAAAACGCGTTTTGCCGAATGCAGCAGACTTTTGAACTATGCGTTCGCGAATTGCCGTTACGAAAGCGTGCTGGATCAGGGGCAGAGCGCGGATATCGAGATAAAAGTCAAGAGCGGAAAGACAAAGACGGTTGTCCCCGTCGCTGCGGAAAAAGTAGGTATGTCGTTGATGAGAGGCGAGGATCTGACCGTCGAATACGTGCCTTACGACGTCAAAGCGCCCGTAGCCAAAGGCGACGTGATAGCCAAAGCGATAGTGACCTGCGGCGATCGCAGAGCCGAGTTCGATCTGGTGAGCCCGATAGATATCGAAAAGGCTTCGTGGCTGGACTTTATCCGAGATATTGCCGACAGGTGGTAAAGCGGGAGAAGTTTCGTATAACGACAGGCGTCGCCGCGGTTCGAGCGGCGGCGCTTCTTTACGTGTTTTTTCGATATTTAAATAATTTTTTCGAAAAAATCAGAACTTTGTAGACATTTATAGGTGTCAATGCTATAATTTAATCATTGCAACAAGCATTATCGAACAAAAAAATAACAGAATAAATCACTTTTCCGCAACACTTCGCGTGTTCGGAAACGCGCCTTTTTGCTTGCGGCCAAGGCTAAGAAACGGCTCTCTGTCACAGCGCGAAAGCGAACAATATCTGACAGCGAGCGTATCGGACGTCGCTTGCGTAATTCGTGCGATATACGCTTTCGTCGCAGAGAGACGCCAGCGCCGCGACTGCGACGGAATAGTCGGAAACGAATTCCAATATCTGTTTGGTCGCCCGCTCGTTTGACAGCGCCTTGAGTTCGTCCGATTCGATAAGAGTCTGTTCGTACAGCTCTTCAACGGACAGCAGAGCCTGAGAAGAAGACATTTCGCCGGAAGCGAGCTTTGCGGCAATATCGTCGAGATTGTCGCACACTTCGTACGGTTTGTCGAGATATGCGTCGTATTCCGAGGGCAGATCGGGTGCGGAGCAGGAGAATTCGTATATAACGGAATTTGCGGAAGCTCCCGCGTTATCGGCGCTCTTGCGGTCTCCGTAGATGTCGAGTACGCAGTAGTAGCTGCCGTCGTACTTGATGGGATAACCGGCTTTGCCTCCGAGGCGGACCGTTTCGGCGTTTACTACGGTACCTTGGACGGTGTCGCTGGGCAGATCCAGTACCGCGTAATACGTGCGCGTCTGCGAGAACAGTTCGGTGACCGCTTCTATAAGCTGTCCGTCGGTTATGAAATCCACGGACACGAAGATCGACAAGATGACTACGAGCGCGATAAGAACGTTGATTATCAGCCGTACGCCGAAAGGTTTCTTGTCGGCGCTTTTGCGGGGCGCGGGGCGGACCTCTCTCGGCGGATCGGGCACGAACTCTTCTCCGTCGGGATTGATATAGACGATCTCGGGAGTGTGGGGGCGGTCAAGGAGAGGCCCCGAGTACGCCGCCGGCTCTCCGCCAGCTTCGCCTTCATCGTCGGGGCGGTAGTTTTTGAGGTAATATTTGGAGTAATCCATACTGAAAAATATGACGCAATGTCGAAAAATATAATAAAAAACCGAAATTCAGCCTTAGGACACAAAAGGAGAGAGAATGGAAAACAAAGGAAACTTCAAGAAAAAACGGCACGTTTCCGTACCGTATGCGTCTTTGCAAGGCCGTGCAACCGACTTTGACATGGCGTACCGGAGCGTAACACGGACAGTTGCCTCCTCTAAAGCTACCTCGTGGCACAACCTGCGGTCTGCTTAATGCTGCTGCGGTCAAGCCCTGACATGGTTCACAGTGCAGATTTGCACAAGACCTTAGTATCTACGGTACTTACCCGAGGCAGACCTCCCATACTCCAAGCCGGGGTCGGTATTCAGTCCTGCTGTAGCGGATTGCAGGTACAGGGCACCGCTGACTCCCCACTTAGCACGGCTATAATAGTTTATTACATTTTTTCGGTAATGTCAATACAAAAAGACACGAAAAAAACCTCGTATCCGATCGGAAAATGCCGCGAACTCGCTATATCGTGCACCGTTGCGGAATATTGCGGCGCGCCGCTTCGTATCATAGCTGTGAGAGAAGAGCTCGGATACGCCGATATACGTCGAAAAACCCGAAATATCGACAATATCCGCCTTTTCGAAACGGATATAATAGGCGAGGTGACCGATGATATATTGCATTGGCAAAAAAACCGTGATCTGCGCCGCGGCGCTGATAATAGCGGCAGCCGCCGCTTTCGGGTGCACGTTCAGCGACGATTTCGCAACGGTGTTCGCGGGATCGAGCACACGTGAAGTCCCGATATATTCGGTCGATCGGGACGATAAAAAGATCGCGCTCACGTTCGACGCGGCGTGGGGTGCGGACAAGACGGAAGGGATATTGGAGATACTGGACGATTACGGCGTCAAAGGCACGTTCTTTCTCGTGGGCTTCTGGATCGACAAATATCCCGACGAGGTAAAGGCGATAGCGGAGAGCGGCTGCGAAATAGGAAATCACAGCGAAAACCATCTTCAGATGTCTACGCTGTCCCGCGAAAAGATAGCCGAGGAGCTTTCGTCGGTCAACGGCAAAATAGAAGAGCTTACCGGATCGAGTCCGAGATACTTCCGCGCGCCGTTCGGAGATTACGACAACGAGCTGATAGAAGGAGCCCGCGAATTGGGGCTGACAACGGTGCAGTGGGACGTGGATTCGCTGGATTGGAAGGGGCTGTCCGACAGGGAGATATACGATAGAGTGACGAAAAGAGTGAAAAACGGATCGATCGTACTCTTTCACAACAACAGCGACAACATACTTACGGCTCTGCCCATCGTATTGGCAAAACTGATCAACGACGGATACGAGCCCGTTACGCTGAGCGAGTTGATATACGGAGAAAACTATACCGTCGACAACAACGGGGTACAACATAAACAATAACGGAGGCATTATGAATTACGATATGATGAACAACAACAAGCTGTCGCTTACCGGAAAGATCGCGGCGCCGCTCGTGTTTACGCACGAGGTCCTCGGAGAGGGATTTTACGAAACGCGGCTCGAGGTGAAGAGGCTGTCGGGTCAATCCGACGTCATCCCGCTTACGGTGTCCGACAGGCTGATAGCGGGGTACGATTTCGGAGAAGGGGATACGATCACCGTGGAAGGACAGTTCAGAAGCCACAATAAAGTGGAAGGGGGCAGATCCAGACTCGTGCTTACCGCGTTTGCGAGAGACGTCATCTATCCCGCGGACGAATCGATCAATCCGAACCTTCTCGAAGTCAGCGGCTACATCTGCAAAAAGCCCGTGTACAGGGTGACGCCGTTCAACCGCGAGATATGCGACGTACTGCTTGCGGTCAACAGGGCGTACAACAAGTCCGACTATATCCCGTGTATCCTGTGGGGAAGGAGCGCCCGTTACGTAAAGGATCTGCCCGTAGGGACCAAGGTGTCCATGTGGGGCAGGATACAGAGCCGCGTCTACAACAAAGCCGCCGAGGACGGGAGCGTGGAGGAGAGGGTCGCTTACGAGTTCAGCGTGAACAGATTCAAGGTCGAAGGCGCGTCCGACGAGAACGGCAGGCACGAAGACGAAAGCCAAAATACGGCTAAATTATTATAAATTAAGCGCATTTTCATAGCAAACACGCCCAATTTATAACGAGCGGGCGTGTTTTTGCGTTTTCGCGCTCAAAAACATCGCGCCATATGTTTACTTTGCCGCTTCGATATGTTAGAATATAGAAAATAACTTTATGCAGGCGAAAAATGTTGGATCGTGGACAGATCAGGGACAATATCTTAACGCTCCGCTCGGAGGTGGAGAACATAGCGAAGAGATGCGGCAGGGAGGACGCGATCCGCATCGTAGCGGCGACTAAGACGCAGCCCAAGGAACTGATCGATTTTATCGAAGAGGAAGGTCTTCTCTCGGACGTGGGAGAAAACAGAGTTCAGGAACTGCTGACCAAGTACACGCCCGAGTCCGCGTTGAACTGGCACATCATCGGGCAGTTGCAGAGCAACAAAGTCAAGTACATAATCGACAAGGTCGTTCTGATACATTCGCTTGACAGGATCTCGCTTGCCGACGAGATAGAAAAACAGGCGGAAAAGCATTCTCTGACCGCGCACTGCCTTATCGAGATCAATATGGGGAGCGAGCTGTCGAAGGGAGGTATCGATCCCGACGGACTTGAAAGTTTCGTCGATTCTCTGCGGGGATACCGATCGATAAGCGTAGACGGGATAATGTCGGTGATGCCGAACGTCGAAATACAGCCGCTCATAGGTTATTTCCGACGTTTCGCAAAACTGTTCGATCTCCTGAAGTCGATGGAAGGCGGCAACGTTTCGGCGAAGTACGCGTCGTGCGGAATGACGAACGATTACGCGGCGGCGATCGAATACGGGGGCTCCAATATGATAAGACCGGGCAGAGTGCTGTTCGGAGCGAGAAATTAGGAGGAAAGATGGACGAGAGAGACAGAAGGCGTTACAACGACGAGGAACGCGACTATTATACCAACAACGACAGGCGCGATCCCGAGCCGCGCAGATATCCTCAACAGGGGTACAGAGCGCCGTCTTCTTACGGGCGCGACGATCCCCGGGACCCGAGGCAGGGATACTCGGGCCGCGAGCAGCAGCGTTACCGCGACGCGGGATACGCTCCTCAGGACGGCGGTTACGGCGGCGACGCGGATCGGCAGAGAGGTTATGCTCAGCAGCCGCCCGCGCCGCAGTACGGAGCGCGCGACTTCGATTACGATTACAACGTGCCTCAGCAGGCTCCGCATTACGAGGACAGAGAGCCGAAGAAGAAAAAGGGACTGTTCTCTTTCAAAGGCAAGCAGGACATCGACCCGGGCAATATCCGCAACGTCATAATCACGTATCCGAGGACTTACGACGACGTGCGCGTGATAATCGATTCGCTGCGCGGCAGGCAGGCGATAATCGTCGATCTTCAGAAAATATCGGACAAATCTTCTCAGCGTATACTCGACTTTCTGAGCGGCGCGATATACGCGTTGGGCGGTTCCCAGCAGAGGATAAACGACAATATGTTCCTGTTCACTCCCGAAGGCGTAATGATACAGGGACCTTCTTCGCTGAAACGCAAGTACGACTGACATGGCGGAATTTTTGAGAAAATACCGCGTCTTCGTTTTCGAAGCGCTGTTCGGAGTCGCCGTACTCGCCGTCGATCTTCTTTCGAAAACGGCGGCGTTCGACATACTCGAAAACGCGCCGGGTAACACCGTTACGGTAGCGGAAGGCATATTTTCGATAACGTTGGCGCGCAATTACGGCGCTTCTTTCGGTATATTCGACGGCAGGACGGAACTTTTGACCGCGATCACCGCCATAGGACTTGCGGCGGCGCTGTTTATACTGCTGTTCAGACCGCATTCTCCGAAGATATTCAGATACGCGCTGCTTTGCGTTATTGGCGGAGGAGTAGGCAATCTGATCGACAGGATCGCGTTCGGCTATGTCCGCGACTTTATCGATTATACTTTCTTACAGACCTTTTTCGGCATAGATTTCGCTATCGGCAACATCGCCGATATCTTCGTGATAATCGGTATGGCGATGCTGATAGTATATATGATTTTCGGCTATCGCGAGGGCGATTTTTCCGGAAAAAAACGAGGCGGAAAAACGGGCGCCTGTCCCGTGACGACAGAGGAGGAATATCCTTCGGACGGCGACGCCGTATCGGAAGACGTATGCGGAGAGACCGGCTCTGCGGACGCACCGGGAACCGATAAGCTGACGGATAAAGACGCGGCGGGGAGGGACGAACTCTCCTCGGACGGAGGATCGGACGTTGGCAGCCCGAACTGAAAATTATTCCGCGACGTACGCGGAAGACGACCAGGGCAGGCTGGATTCGTTCGTCGCCGGGATCGTCGGCTGTACGCGTTCGCACGCAAGGAATCTGATCTTGGACGGGAACGTAACGATAAACGGTTCCGCGGCGGATAAAGCTGGGGCTGTACTGCGTAAAGGCGATCGCGTGAGCATATCCGCACCTCCGCCGAAAGAGCTCGATCTTTCCCCGTCGGATATACCGATAGAGATAGTTTACCAGGACAACGACATCGCGGTCGTGAACAAACCGCAGGGGATGGTCGTTCATCCCGCTCCCGGTTCGTACGGCGATACGCTCGTCAACGCGCTTCTCAATTCGCTCGATTCTCTCAGCGGTATAAACGGAGTGATACGCCCCGGTATCGTCCACAGACTCGACAAAGACACGTCGGGGCTGCTCGTCGTGGCAAAAAACGACGCCGCGCACCTTTCTCTCCAGAGGCAGATAGCCGAAAAGACCGCGAAAAGACATTATTTGGCGCTGCTCGACGGCGTCGTACGCAACGACAGCGGAGAGATAAGGAACTATCTCGACAGAAGCAAAAAGGACCGCAAGATATATGCGGTGTCGCGTACGGGCAGGCTCGCCGTGACCGATTACAGGGTCATAAAGCGTTATCCGACTTACACTTTCGCGGAATTCGTATTGCAGACGGGAAGAACGCACCAGATAAGAGTGCACGCGAAGTCGATCGGACATCCCGTGGTAGGCGACAGGACTTACGGCGGATCGGACAAGTTCGGGCTGAAAGGGCAGTTGCTGCACGCATACAAACTCGAGATAACGCATCCGTCGAGCGGAGAGAGAATGACGTTTACCGCGCCGCTTCCTGACTATTTTGCAAAAGTGATAGAGATCCTCGACGGCAAATACGGCGGAAAAACGACGCCCGCCGAATGAAAAGCCCCCGTCGGAAACGGGGGCTTTCGTTTATGCCGTCGGCAGAGTCGGCTCATCCGCGGCTTTTTATCTCGTATCGGCTCATCGGATCGGGCTTTACGGTGACGGAATTGTAGACTGTGTAGAGTACCATCCCCGGTTTCCCGCACGGATGGCGGCGCAGATTCTTTCTTTGAGTGTAATCGACTTCCGTCTTGTCGGAGTTCGCCGCTTCCGATCTGTAAGCCGCTATCGCCGCTGCCTTTGCGATCACCTCGTCGGGCACGGGACGGTTTTCCGCAAAGATGACGACGTGCGAACCGTGCGAATTTTTTGCATGAAGCCAGATATCGCCGCCGTTTGCGGTCTTGAAAGTGAGTTTTTCGTTCTGAAGATTGTTTTTCCCGGCGGCGACGGTAAAGCCGTCTATGTCGTACAGCAAAGGAGCCGTGGGCTTTTCCTTACGGGCGGACCTGGCGGAGCGCATTCCGGCGGCGCCCGCCGCTTCGAGTTCCTTTTCCAGTTCTGCTATCTCTTCCTGAGTCGTACATCCTTCTATAAAGGCGCCGACACTTCGGAGATATTCCAGCGTGGTCTCGCATTCCGATATCTGCGCGTCGACGAGCTGCGCCGTACGCTTTTGCTTGGCGTATTTTTTGAAATATTGCGCCGCGTTTTGCTGGGGCGAGAGCGTAACGTCCAGAGGTATCTCGACTTCGGGACAGCCTTCTTCGTAATAATTGGCGACTTTCGCGACTTTTTCTCCGCGTTTCAGCGCGTAAAGATTGGAAGTGAGCAGCTCTCCGAACAGGCGGTTGCGTTCCGCTCCCGCGGCTTCGCTTTTTCGGGCAAGACACTTTTCCAGCTTTTTTTGCGTCTTGGAGATCAGCCCTCTGCACGCTTTGACCAGATGTTTGACGTGCTGGCGGCGTCTTTCTTCTGCGTCCTTTTCTCCGACGCAGGCGTCCACTGCGGCGCTCATCGACGGATAGCGGATAAAATCCGTTCCGACCGAGGCGTAAGGGAACGCGAAATAGTCGTCGGGTCGTCCGTTCTTCACGCTTGCGCACGGCGAGAACAAGGGAGAGTCGTATACGTTTTCCAGTTCGTCGAATTCGGCTTTAAGCGCAGCCTTTTCGCTTTCCGAAAGGGGCTCGTCGCGGAGTATCCCGCAGCCCGAGGCATACAGGGCTTCTTCCGCCGTGGCGGGCGCGAAGCCTCCGATCGCGGAGAGAAGATGGTTTTTCAGATTGCCTCCGCAAAAGGAGTCGAGCGCTTCGCTCAATCCGGCTTTGTCGGAAAGTTTCGTCTTGTTCTGAGGCGGGAGTTCGTACTTCGCTCCGGGCAGCAGACAGCGCTTGGTCGCCGTGTCGAACGACGCCTGTTTGAGCGCGTCTTTGACCGTGCCGGTCTGCGCGTCGACCAACAGAAGATTGCTGTATCTGCCCATCATTTCGGCGATGAGCGAAAGCCTTAGCACGTCGCGCATCTCGTTGCGCGAGAGGATATCGAAACAGAAAATGCGGTCTTCGCCCAGCATACGGCACCCCTCTATGGTCGCGCCCGTGAGGAATTTGCGCAAAAGCATACAGAAAGCCGGCGCGTTGACGGGATTCTGCTTTTTCCGTTCGGTAAAATGTATGCGCGGATTCTGGGCGTTGCAGGAGAGAGCGAGCGACAGGTTTTTGCCGCCTGCTCGGACGAACAAGGTTATTTCGTCGTCTTCGGGCATGTGTATCTTGTCTATTTTCGCTCCCGAAAGCGCCGCGTTGAGTTCTCGGCACAGGGCGTTCAGCGTTACGAAATCGTTGGGCATTTATCCTCCGGGGCGCGTCTGTCCCGCAGTAATGCCGACGGGCGGGCGCGCCACGGTACTATTATAAAATACAAGTAATTTATTTGCAATAATAATTGCAATAAACGGACGATTGTGTTAAACTACTACTTGCAAATAATTTTTTGTGAGGTTACAATGAACTACACCAAGGAACTTTTGGAGAAAGACCGCGTCAAATTCACCGTCGAAGTCAGCGCGGAGGAATGGAAAGACGCGATCACCGAAGCATACAACAAGACGAAGAATAAGTATCAGATAGAAGGTTTCCGCAGAGGAAAGGCGCCCAGACGCGTTATCGAGAGCGTATACGGCGTAGGCGTATTTTTCGAAGACGCTATGGATATAATCCTGCCGAAAACATACGGCGAAATACTCGATAAGGAAACGGAGCTTTTCCCCGTGGACAGTCCCGAGATCGACATCGACGCGGTGAGCGACAGCACGTTCAAGTATACCGCCACCGTACAGCTCAAGCCGCAGGTGAAGCTGGGCAAGTTCACCGGACTCGAGTTCGTCAAGAAGGTAAAGGAAGTGACCGACGGCGACGTCGATGCCGAGATAAAGCAGGCGCTCGAAAACGCCGGAAGCTGGGAGCCCGTCAAGGACAGAGCGGTCGCGGACGGAGACAAGACCCTTATCGATTACAGCGGCAGCGTAGACGGCGTGAAATTCGACGGCGGCACGGCGGAGAAGCAGACGCTCGTCATAGGCAGCCATACGTTCATTCCCGGCTTCGAGGAGCAGATGGTGGGCATGAATGTGGGAGAGACCAAGGATATCAAGGTCACTTTCCCCGAAGACTATCACGAGAAGAGCCTTGCGGGTAAAGAGGCTGTGTTCACCGTTACCGTTCACGAAGCGACCGTCAAAGTCGTTCCCGAACTGGACGACGAAAGCGTCAAGGATATTTCCGAGTGCGACACCGTGGACGAGTACAAGAAGAGCGTACGCGACAGACTCGCCGCTCAGAACGAGGAGAAGGCGGACGAAGAACTCGAGAATTCCATCATCGACGCCGTCGCCGACGCGTCCGAAGCGGAGATCCCCGAGTGCATGATCGTCGAAGAGAGCAAGCGCAAGATAGACGAGTTCTCCTATCAGCTGCAGTATCAGGGGCTCAACATCAACGACTACTACAAGTTCACCGGCTCCACCGAGGAAGATCTGCTCAAACGTTACCACGATTCTTCCGCCAAAGCGGTCAAGTACAGACTCGTCATGGAAGAGGTGATAAAGCAGCTGCCCGCCATCGACGTGACCGACGACGAGATCATGGCTTATCTTGCCGAACAGCTCGGCGAAGCGGCTAAGGGATACAAGACCGTGTCCGACGTGCCGCCCCAGTATGCCGATTACGCGAAGAGCATACTTACTACCAAAAAGGTCTTCGCATATCTGAAAGAGAACAACTCCGTCAAGATCGAGAAGGCGTGACGGTAAGCCGCTTTGCGGCAAAACGGAAAAGGAGATCGTCAATATGAAGAATTTGCTTATTCCTACAGTCATAGACAAAACCGAAGCGGGCGAGCGCGCGTACGACATATACTCGCGCCTGCTCGAGGACAGAATAATATTCATAACGGGAGAGATCACCGATCAGACCGCCGACAGCGTGGTCGCTCAGCTCATCTTTCTCGAGGCAAAGGACGCAGACAAGGATATCAGCGTCTATATCAACAGCCCCGGCGGCAGCGTAAGCGCGGGACTTGCGATATACGATACGATGAACTACGTAAAGTGCGACATCAATACTATCTGCGTGGGTATGGCTGCGAGCATGGGCGCGTTCCTTCTGTCTTCGGGCACGAAGGGCAAGAGATTCGCTCTCCCCAACAGCGAGATCATGATCCATCAGCCTCTCGGCGGAGCGCAGGGACAGGCGTCCGATATCGTCATCGTCGCCAACCATATCCAGCGCACCAAGGAGAAGATGGCCCGCATTCTCGCGGAAAATTGCGGACAGCCGTTCGACAAAGTCATCGCCGATACCGACAGGGACAACTATCTCTCCGCGGAAGAGGCGCTGGAATACGGCTTGATCGACAAGATCTACTATAAGAGATGAGGTGCGGATGAGCGACGAAATGAATTTCAACGCGCGTTGTTCGTTCTGCAATAAGACCGCCGATCAGGTCGAAAGGCTTTTTACGGGAGCGAACGGCGTATGTATCTGCAACGAGTGCGTTACGCTGTGCGAGCATATGCTTCACGACTATTCGGCGAAGAGCGATGCGAGCGTTGACGTGAACGTGCCTACGCCCAAGGAGATCAAGGCGAAACTCGACGAATATATCATCGGACAGGATCAGGCGAAAAAGGTTCTGTCGGTCGCGGTCTACAACCATTACAGACGGCTCCATTGCAATACCGGCGGCGAAGTGGAATTGGAAAAGAGTAACGTTTTGCTGCTCGGTCCCACGGGATGCGGCAAGACAATGCTCGCGAGTACGTTGGCTAAGATCCTCGACGTGCCTTTCGTGGTAGTCGACGCGACGTCGCTCACCGAAGCGGGATACGTCGGCGACGACGTGGAGAACATATTGCTCAAACTCATCCAGAAAGCCGATTACGACATCAAGAAAGCTCAGGTCGGCATAATCTACATCGACGAGGTGGACAAACTCGCGAAAAAAGGCGAGAATATGTCCATAACGCGCGACGTTTCGGGCGAGGGCGTGCAACAGGCTCTTCTCAAGATACTCGAAAGCACGGTCGCAAACGTTCCGCCCAACGGCGGAAGAAAGCATCCTCAGCAGGATTGCATACAGATCGACACGACAAACATACTGTTCATCTGCGGCGGCGCTTTTGTCGGACTCGAGAAGATCGTGGAAAAGCGCAAGCAGGGCTCCGCGCTCGGATTCGGCGCGCAGGTCAAGGGCACGAGCAATCAGACCTACGGGCAGATATGCAACGACGTCAAACCCGACGATCTGATCAAGTTCGGTCTTATCCCCGAATTCGTAGGAAGAGTCCCCGTCGTGGTGTCGGTCGACGCTCTCGACGAGAACGCGCTCGTCAACATTCTCGTAAAACCCAAGAACGCGCTCGTCAAGCAATATAAGGCGATGTTCGCGGGGGACGACGTGGATCTTGAATTCACCGACGGCGCACTGCGCGAGATAGCCGCTCAGGCGGTCAGGATGAAGACGGGAGCAAGAGGACTCAAATCCATTGTCGAGAATATCATGCTCGACGTGATGTTCGACGCGCCCGGCGACAAATCGGTCGAGAAGATAGTGATCACCAAGGACTGCGCGCAGATGAAAGAGAAACCTACCGTGATACGCAAGAGCGCGTGACGCGGTGCGAACGGCCGAGGGCCGTTCGCATTTTTCGATATAAGGACGGATCGATATGAAATTACCCGTGTTGTTTATGAAAGACGAAACGTTCCTGCCGGGACAGACGGCTGCGATTTCGCCTGCGCACAAAGAAATGCGCAGCGCTCTCGGCAAGATATTTGCGGGGCCCGTCGGGAAACTGGCGTTCGTGACCGTGGACTCCAAGGCAGTCGAGGGAGAGCTTCCCGAGGTGGGCAGGGATTGCCGCGAGATCTGTACGATAGGCACGGTGGAAAGCATTGCCGAAGACGGCAAACTCGTCTTCCGCGCCAGGACGGACGTAAGGGCAAAGGTGATATCTCTCGAACAGGATAGCGAAAGCGGGACGATAACCGGGGAATTCGACGAATATCCTTATCCGTCGGCTCCTCCGCTCAAAATCGCCTTTGCGCGTAAAGCCGTTCTCGAAAAGCTGAAACTCGTCGCGCCGCTCAAGGTGTCCGGCATTGCGGGAGAGAAGGTCCTCAAAGACGCGTCGGAGATGGGATCCTTTGACGAGATATGCGGTTTGATAGCAAATCTGTATCCGTGCAGACGCCGCCGCATCCTCGAAGAGGACGACATATTGCGCCGTGCAAAATACATATGCGACGATCTTGCCGAACTCGACGCCAAGGCCAGAAACATAAAAGAGAGCATAAAGAAAAAGCTCGAGGCGCAGGACGAGGAGAACGAAGATATCAAGGATCTTACCGAATAGGTGAACGCTCTTGCGGCTTCGGACGAGGTCAAGGCGAAACTCAACAAGGATCTTCGCAGATGCGCGCGCATGCCGGTGTCGTCCCCCGAATATTCGCAGCTTATAAACTATCTCGAAACCGCCGTGTCGCTGCCGTGGAACGTTTACAGAGGCGCGACCGTGGATCTCGAAGAAGTCAGACGCGTTCTCGACGAAGACCATTACGGGATAGAAGACGTTAAAAAGCGCGTGATAGAATATCTTGCCGTGATGCGCAGGACGGGAGGAAAGACGGCTCCCGTGCTCTGTCTTGTGGGCGCTCCGGGCGTAGGCAAGACTTCGGTGGCGAAGTCGATCGCGCGCGCGCTCGGTAAAGAATATATCCATATAAGCCTCGGCGGCATACACGACGAAGCGGAAATAAGAGGGCACCGCAAGACGTATATCGGAGCGATGCCGGGCAGGATAATCTCCGAGCTTTCGGGCGCGAAGAGTTCCGATCCGCTGTTTTTGCTCGACGAAGTCGACAAACTGACCAGCGATATGCGCGGAGATCCGTCCGGCGCACTGCTCGAAGTGCTCGATCCCGCGCAGAACGGCGCGTTCAGAGATAATTATCTCGAACTGCCTTACGATCTGTCCAAGGTGTTTTTCATCGCTACGGCGAACACGACTTCCACGATCCAGAAGCCGCTTCTCGACCGCATGGAAGTGATAGAGATGAGCGGATACACCGAGGACGAGAAACTCGCGATAGCGAAAAAATATCTCATTCCGAAACAGCTCGAGGCGTGCGGATTGCTCCCCGAAGAAGTCACTTTCCTCGACGATGCCGTCGATCTGATAATAAGAGGATACACGCGCGAATCGGGAGTGCGCGAACTGGAAAGAAAGATAGGTTCCGTATGCCGCAAGATAACGACGGAAGCGCTGACGAAAGGGCTGCCGTCCGAAAGGAAGGTGGACGCGAGGACGGTCTCGGAATTGCTCGGTCTGCCGCCATATTCCGAAAAAGACGAGAGGACGGACGGCGAGATCGGCTGCGTGAACGGTCTCGCGTGGACGGCGGCGGGAGGCGTGACGCTTCCGATAGAGGTCAAACTCGTCCCGTCCGGAAAAGGCGATCTGATATTGACGGGCAGTTTGGGAGACGTGATGAAAGAATCCGCGAAAATAGCTTTGTCGGTCGTCAGAAGCGAGACGGGCAGAGGCTTGTCCGATATAGACGTGCATATCCACGTACCGGCAGGCGCCACGCCGAAAGACGGCCCGTCCGCGGGAATAGCTCTGGCTACGGCCCTGGACTCGGCTTTTACCGACAGAAAGGTCAGCTACGGACTCGCGATGACGGGAGAGCTGACTCTGAGCGGTAAGGTCTTGAAGATAGGCGGACTGAAAGAAAAACTTCTTGCCGCAAAGCGCGCGGGCATGAAAAAAGTCATTATACCCGAGGACAACGCCGCAGAGGCTTCCGAGCTTCCCGACAACGTAAAGAGCGCGTTCGAGATAGTGCCGGTAAGCGCTATCTCCGAAGTTTTCGAGCAGGCGTTCGGCGACGGAGCAAGACAATGAAAGTCAAAAACGTAAAATTCGCGCTCTCCATGGCGAAGTTCGATCCTTCGGCGATCGCGGACGTCCCGAGGATAGCCGTCGCGGGAAGATCGAACGTGGGGAAGAGCTCGTTCATCAATTATTTCGCCAATACGAACGGCATCGCAAAGACGTCGTCGACGCCCGGGAAGACGAAACTTCTCAATTTTTTCGAAGTGAACGGCGGAGAGTTCTATCTCGTCGATCTTCCGGGATACGGATTCGCAAAGGCGTCGGACGCCGAAAGGCGCCGCTGGGGGGCGATGATAGACGGCTATCTCGCCGAGGACGAGCGCCTGTGCTGCGTTGCCGTGCTGGTCGATATAAGGCACGAACCTACGGCGTTGGATAAGCAGATGATAGCCTATCTCCATCACAATGCGATACCTTTTTTCGTGGTAGCGACAAAGGCGGACAAGCTGTCCAAAGAAAGAGTAAGAAAGCAGCTCAGAGTCATCGCAAACGCTTTCGCGATGGGACAGGCGGATATTACCCCCGTATCCTCGTCGGCAAAGCTCGGGCTCGAAGCCGTTTTGTCAAAAATGGACGTGTTTCTGGAAGAAGATCCCGACTCAATGCCCGTTGACGGGGCCCCTATCGAAAGCGATCGGACGACTTGACTCCGACGCGTGATAAGGGCGCGATACGGCATATCTCAAAACGGTTTTTTTCGGCGCGGATACAGCGATATCCGCGCTTTTTACGTGCGCCGCGAACCGCTCCGAAGATATGTTAAAAATTAATCAAAGTGGGAAATTTTTAACGCCGATTTAGTTGCAAACGCACCGCGTATTAATATATAATGCTTATGGTGTAAATTAAGATAATTTTAATATATGCCAACCGGCATAATGGAGGATTGAATATGGAGAACGGCAAAGTCATTGTCAGCTCCGAAGCCATCGGCAAGGCCACCGCATCGATAAAGAAGTTTATCGACGCGCTTACCGACAAGGCGAGCTTCGTCGAGACGGACGTGTTCGTCACCGGCAATACGTTCGAAGACGCTGCCGCGGCTTTGGGCGAGGGCGTCGTGACAGGTTACGCGACTCTCGGCGGCAAGCCCGTCCATATCTTCGCGCAAAATGCGGAAGTGCTTAAAGGCAGTCTCGGAAAGGCTCATGCCGACAAGATCGTCAAGTGCATGAGACGCGCCGTAAAGACCGGCACGCCGCTTATTTCCGTGATCGATTGCGGAGGAGCGAGGATAGGCGAGGGAGGCGGCGTGCTCGAAGGTTACGCGTCGGTGCTGGCGGAAGCCGCAATCGTTTCGGGACAAGTCCCGCATTTTTGCATAGTCAAAGGCAACGCCGTCGGCATGATGTCCGCGTTTGCGGCAATGGCGGATTTCACGTTTATGTCCAAAGACGCCGTGCTTTCGCTCGATTCGCCGATGTATTTGGCTTCCACGCAGAAGGAGTATCCCGCTCTCAACAAGTTGTTGGGCTACGACGCGCACAAGGCGGGCGCGGACGCGGCTCAATTTTTCTATAAAAGCGAGGCGGATCTCAAAAAGCAGCTTGTCGGACTTGCGAACATTCTTTTCGGAGAGGTCGAAACAAACGACGACCCCAACAGAGTCAGCTCCGCTCTTGCCAAAGGCGTTTCCGCGAAAGACGCGGTCAAGGCTGTATGCGACGACGGCAATTTCGTCGAATACTGCGCCGAATGGGCAAAAGAAGCTGTATGCGCGTTCACTTCCGTCAACGGCATGAGCGTCGGCATCGTTGCGACCGATCCTTCCGTCAACAAGGGATACCTTTCGCTCGAAGGCGCGAAGAAGATCACGGCTTTCGTCGATAAACTCGAAGCGTTCGATCTGCCGTTGATCACGTTGGTCGATTCGTTGGGTTTCAACACCACTCTGGAAGAAGAGAAAGCGGGCGCCGCCAAAGTCGCCGCCGAAATGTTCGCGGCGATAGCGGGCAGTTCGGTAGACAAGATAGGCGTTGCCGTCGGCAAGGCAGTCGGCGCGGGTTATGCCGCTCTGATGAGCAAGGGCATCGGCTTCGACTATACGCTCGCGACCGATAAAGCGAGCATATCTCCGCTCGCACCCGCCGCTGCGGTGGACGTCCTCATGGCGGATCAGCTTTCCGCGGCAAAGGACAAGGATCTGTCCAAGGCGAGAGCGAAACTCGAAGACAAATACGCGAAGATCGAGTCGGATCCGATGATCGCGGCGCAGGAAGGCTATGTGGACAACGTCGTCGACGCCAAGAATCTGAGACCTTATCTCGCTTCCGCGCTGATGATGCTCATGGGCGTCTGACGGAGTGGATATGAAAAATAAAAGAGTTGCGTTAATACTTCTGACTCTTCTGGTTGCCATCTTCATGATGACGTTTGCTGCGGCTTGCGAGGTCACGGGAGATCCGGACGCTCTCGGCATAGCCGACATGAACTTCGGAGACAGGCTCGTCACCGGTCTGCTCGTGTTCGTGCTCGGACTCGCGATGGTGTTCATAGTGCTGTTCGTCCTTATAGGATGCATCAAGCTGGTGGAACTTCTGATCGCTTTGCCCGAGAAGCTGGCGAAGAAAAACGCGGTCGAGGCCGTGAAAGAAGAGAAGCGCGAAGAAGAGCAGCGCCTTGCCGAAGAGGCGGAAGCTCTGCGGGCGGCGCAGGAAGAAGAGGAGATCGTCGTTGCGATAACCGCGGCGATAACGGCATATTACTGCGGGGCGGCTGCTCCCGTGGAAATGAGCGAACTGCCTTTCAGAGTTCGTTCCATAAAGGAAATCAAATAAAAAGAGGATAAGATCATGCGTAAATTCAACGTTACCGTAAACGGCAGGACCTATGCCGTAGAAGTAGAGGAGATCGGCGGAGCCGCCGTTGCTCCCGTTGCGGCGCCCGTTGCTCCGGCTCCGGCACCTCAGGCTGCTCCCGCTCCCGCGGCGCAGGCTGCTCCCGCTCCGGCTCCGGCACCCAAGGCCGCAGGCGCGGGCGAACCCGTCAAGACGCAGATGCCCGGACTGGTCAAAAAGCTCTGCTTCGCAAGCGGCGCAAGCGTGAAGAAGAACGATACGATAGTCATTCTCGAAGCAATGAAAATGGACACGCCGATCGTCGCGACGAAAGACGGCGTAATCACTTACAGCGTAACCGAAGGCTCCAACATAGACACCGGAACAGTTCTCTGCACGATAGCTTAACGAGGTGGCATAATGTTGGGCTTTTCATCTACAATACTGTCTCTCGACTTTGTAGACTCTCTTCAGAACCTGTGGAACAGCACGGGCTTCATGACTTCGCTTACGCCGCTGTGGCAGAACCTGATCATGCTCGTGATCGCGTGCGTTCTGATCTATCTCGCGGTGTATAAGGAGTTCGAGCCCAATCTGCTGCTCGCGATAGGTTTCGGTATGTTCATCATCAACATACCGGGGACGTACAATATCCTTTACGGTACGTACGGATATACGTTTACGGTCGACGGAGAGCAGATGTATATGTTCTTCAATACAGGAGAACAACTGATCGCGGGAACCGTACCTCAGCTTGCGGAGCAATTCGGGCTCACGCTGCCCGACGGGACTACCGCGGCGCAGCAGCTGCAGATCGTCACAGACTATATCACGGGAGATCTGGGCTATACCTACGCTTATTCTTCGGCGATATCCGGCACGATCAACGAACTCAACGAGATGTTCGGGATCGTTTACCAGACTGCGGGCGACGTGGATATGGTCAGCTTGTCCGACAAGCTTGCCGCTATCTGCGAAAGAGTGGCGCAGATCGACCCGAATTACGCGTATACTTATGAAGCCGTGGACGACTTCGGTATGTTCTACTACCTGTACAAGGGCGTAGACTGGGTCATCTATCCGCCGCTTATCTTCCTCGGTATCGGCGCAATGACCGACTTCGGTCCGCTCATCGCCAACCCCAAGAGTTTGCTCATGGGCGCGGCGGCTCAGCTGGGTATATTCGTCACGTTCATCATAGCGATCAACATCGGATTCACCGGCGAGGAAGCGGCTTCCATAGCTATAATCGGAGGCGCGGACGGTCCTACCGCAATATACGTTACGGTCAAACTTGCGGCGCACTTGCTGCCGTCAATCGCGGTCGCGGCGTATTCGTACATGGCTTTGATAAAACTGATCCAGCCGCCGATCATGAAGCTGGTCACGACAAAGAAGGAGAGGAGCGTCGTAATGGAACAGCTCCGCCCCGTATCCAAGACCGAAAAAGTCGTGTTCCCGCTTGCGGTCACGCTTGTAGTAGGCGTCATACTTCCCAGTGCTGTGCCGCTGCTCGGTATGCTTATGCTCGGCAACCTGTTCAAGGAATCGGAGGTCGTGCCCAGGCTCACCAATACGGCTAAAAACGAGCTCATCAATATCATCACGATATTGCTCGGCGTGTTGGTCGGTACCAAGGCTACCGCGGACGTGTTCCTCAACTTGCAGACGCTCAAAATACTGCTCATCGGTATCTTTGCGTTCGCATTCGGTACGCTCGGCGGTCTGCTCATCGGCAAACTCATGTACATTACCAGCAAAGGTAAGGTCAATCCGCTCATCGGTTCGGCAGGCGTTTCCGCCGTTCCCATGGCTGCGAGAATATCGCATAACGTCGGACAGGAAGAGAATCCGCAGAACTATCTGCTCATGCACGCGATGGGACCCAACGTCGCAGGCGTCATCGGCAGCGCGGTCGCGGCAGGCGTACTGCTTTCCGTATTCGGCGTAGCATAATTTAAGAGGTAACAGAATATGGCAAAAGTTCAGATCACAGAAACCATTTTGAGAGACGCGCACCAGTCCCAGGCGGCGACCCGTATGAGATTGGACGAGATGCTCCCCGTTGCGGACAAACTCGATAAAGTCGGGTATTATTCGATCGAGTGCTGGGGCGGCGCGACTTTCGATTCTTGTCTGCGCTTCCTCAACGAGGATCCGTGGGAAAGACTCAGACAGCTGCGCAAGGCTATGCCCAACACCAAGCTGCAGATGCTTCTCAGAGGACAGAACATCCTCGGATACAAGCACTATGCGGACGACGTTGTGGAAGAGTTCGTAAAGAAGTCGATCGAAAACGGTATCAACATCATCCGTATCTTCGACGCGCTCAACGATACCCGCAACATGAAGACGGCGATGGACAGCTGCAAGAAGTACGGCGGCATCTGCGAGGCGACCATTTCCTATACGACCAGCCCCGTCCATACCACCGAATATTTCATCAAACTTGCCAAAGAACTCGAAGACATGGGCGCCGATGTCATCTGTATAAAGGATATGGCGGGCATCCTGCTTCCTTATGTGGCGTACGATCTCGTCAAGGGCATAAAGAAAGTCGTCAAGGTGCCCGTTCATCTGCACACGCACCAGACTTCGGGAACAGGTAATCTTACCTACCTCAAAGCGATCGAGGCTGGTGTAGACATCGTCGACTGCGCGCTGTCCGCTTTGGGCAACGGCACTTCTCAGCCTGCGACCGAGCCCATGGTTGCGGTTTTGCAAGGCACCGAATACGATACGGGACTCGATCTCAAACTGCTCAACGAGATCAACAAACACTTCGTTACCGTTGCGGACAGACTTAAAAAAGACGGTTGGTTGACCGAAAAGTCGCTCAAGACCGACGTCAACGCTTTGATCTATCAGGTCCCCGGCGGTATGCTTTCTAACCTTGTAGGACAGTTGAAATCCCTCGGAGCTCTCGACAAATACGACGAAGTGCTTGCCGAAGTGCCCAATGTGCGTAAAGATCTCGGCTATCCGCCGCTCGTCACTCCGACCAGCCAGATCGTCGGTACGCAGGCGGTGTTCAACGTCGTCAGCGGCGAGAGATATAAGATGGTTTCCGCTGAGACCAAGGGCGTGCTCAAAGGAGAATACGGCAGACTGCCCGCGGCTCCGAACCCCGAAGTCGTCAAGAAGGTCCTCGGCGACGAAAAGCCGATCACTTGCAGACCCGCAGATCTTATCAAACCCGAACTTGCGAAATACCGCGAGGAGATCAAACAGTACATCGAACAGGACGAAGACGTTCTCTCGTATGCGCTTTTCCCGCAGGTCGCGCTCAATTACTTCAAGTACAGACAGGCGAACAAGCGCAAGGTCGACACTCTCGTAGGAGACGTGGCAAACGGTATCCAACCGGTTTAACGATATCGGTACAGATAAAAGGACGGCGGAAACGCCGTCTTTTTTATTGCGTCGGCGAATAACCCCGCGATAGCCGCGGTATTTCAAAATAGGCTAGGTCGATGAGATATCCACACGCCAAACGGTGGATATTTATTAACCGCTAACCGCATTGAACTTCATTGACGCATTTCAAAATATCGCCGCAATAAATAAAATTCAGGGACAGTCCGAAGTCTGTTCCGCAAGATAAGATCGCTCGGGGTCGCGATCGTTCTATGGTCTTGAGTTTGCGAAAGTCGATTTGATTTTGCCGTTCTCCGATCGCGCTATGATCGTGAACACGGCAAGATCGGGCGTACTGTATCGGATCGTGCCGAATATTGCGAGGTCAAAAGTTGTTTCCGAGCGGCTTTCGGAATTAACGGCGTGATCGACAAAATCCGATAGTATCGGTTGTCTTAACGTTTACATGCGTTTTACTTATACGTGAAAAAGGCAATGATCCGAAAGAAGAGAACGCTTTGACTTGATCTGCCAAATGTTTCCGAATGGGATCGGTTTACGCGCGCCGTTCGGATCGCTTGCACGGTCTTAAAGTCACTTTCCGGTATAGTATCCCGACGGAAGGGGCAAACTATATCTACGCTGAGGTGCGCCGTTCCGTAATCTCCGCTACATAGGAGGTGAACATGAATCACAAAGTCACCATATGCGGAGTCAATACGGGAGCTTTGCCCAAACTGAGCCGGGAGGAGACGAAAGAACTCCTTAACAAGAGCAAAAACGGCGATAAAGACGCGCGCGAAAAGCTCGCTATGGGCAACGTAAGGCTAGTGTTATCGGTCGTACAGCGTTTCCGTAACAAGAACAACAGCGACGATCTTTTCCAGGTAGGGATGGTGGGATTGATGAAAGCGGTCGAAAACTTCGATACGCGCTTTGACGTGGCATTTTCGACGTACGCAGTGCCCATGATCATAGGAGAGATAAGAAGATTTCTCAAAGACGGCTCGGGTATAAAGGTCAGCCGCAGTATGCGCGACGTGGCGTATAAGGCGCTGAGAGCGAAAGAACAGCTCGAGGGGGAGCTGAACAAAGTGCCGACGGCGATGGAGATAGCGGAAGAGATAGATATCCCTCTCAAAGAAGTCGTATGCGCGCTTGACGCGGTAAGCGAACCTGTTTATTTGCAGGACAGCGTTTTCGGAGACGGCGAAGATACGATGTCGCTCGAAGATCAGATAGGCGACTCCAAAAATACCGCCGAAAACTGGAACGAACGGATATGGCTTAAAGACGCGATAAAGGATCTGCCCGATAAGGAACGCAAGGTCGTCTATATGCGTTATTATCTCGGCAAAACGCAGACGGAGATATCGCGCGAGATATCGATATCGCAGGCTCAGGTCAGCCGTTTGGAAAAAACCGCTCTGGAGAGACTGCGAAGTCGATTCTGACGGTAAGCGTCAAGCACAGGCATTATACGCCGTCGTGTCAACACGGCGGCGCGCTTTTATAAGCAAAGGGTTGCGTCTTTTCCGTATTTTGTGTCAAACGATGGCAAATCACCGCAATATGTAGTATAATAATAAAAACGGAGGTTGCCATGAAGTGCATATTTTGCGGCTGTACCGACAGCAAGGTCGTGGACAGCAGGGTAAACGAAGACGGGACTTCGATAAGGCGCAGACGGGAGTGCGTGAGATGCGGCAAGCGTTTTACGACGTACGAAACGATCGAAACGTCGCCTATCATGGTCATAAAAAAATCGGGATGCAGACAGATATTTTCGCCGCAAAAGCTTAAAAACGGCATTCTCAAAGCGTGCGACAAGCGCCCCGTATCAATGCAGCAGATAGACAAGCTTGTGGCGGATATAGAAAAATCTCTCGCGAATCAGCTCGAACAGGAAGTGACCTCTACGCAGATAGGAGACCTTGTCATGGAGGGGCTGAAAGATATCGACGACGTGGCGTATGTGCGCTTTGCGGCGGTACACAGGCAGTTCAAGGATATAAATTCCTGGCTCAGCGAAATAAACGAGATCGTTAAACATAAACACGACAACGACAAGAAACAGCAATGACCGGAAACGGCGGAGAGTATCCGCCGTTTTATTTTGTTTATGCAAAAATAGTAATTTTGCGTTTGACGAAGAGTCCTTTGAAAAACCGAATATCGGACAAAAACATTGCTACATTGAATAGAATATAATAAAAAGCGGCTGAAAATTCGCGTTTTTACAAAACTGCTCATGAGGGCAGAGGCTGATACGCAAGCTGTCTCTTATACACATCTCCGAGCCCACGAGACACTGAGCGATCTCGT
>ERZ1090861.313-NODE-313-length-30937-cov-20.856162_pt1 | contig 30937 bp, 33 predicted proteins | sample MGYA00478482_ERZ1090861 | MGnify/ENA primary metagenome ERZ1090861 (study PRJEB33644, sample SAMEA5815744) | chicken gut metagenome | biome: Chicken; feature: Gastrointestinal Tract; material: Caecum | place: Ireland | collected 2019-01-01 | study: A study of the... | reverse complement strand
GATGGACGCCGCCCGGCAGAGCATCGCGGCCGCCCTCGACGCCCTGGGCTGGCCCGCCGCCCTGCGGGACCTGGCCGCCGCGGACGGCATCGACGACGAGATGCTGCGCCACGGGGTGTTCCAGCGGGGGTGCCTGCCGGAGGATATGCCGGTCAAAGACTACCCCGCCGACTTCATCGAGAACCTTGTGGACAAGTGGCCCCAGTGGGCGGCGTTCATCAAGGAAAACGCGGATATTCCGTTTTGACTGAATCGAATCCCACCCACCACCCTTTAGATGTGTCCCCCCTGTCGCTGCGCGACATCCCCCCTTCGGGGGGAAGGCCTTCCCCAACGCCCTTCTAAACACCGTGCCGTATCCCCCACTGCTGCGGGGCTTCATCACCGGCAAATTGCATCATACAACGGAGGTAAAACCTTATGTCTTACGAAACCAACAACTTCACCGACGACCGCGAACTGGACTGGGAGGAGGAGATCCTCAACGAGGCCAATTCTTTCACCCTGCTGCCCGACGGGGACTATCCGGCCACCATCCTCAAGATGGAGCGGGCCCGCTTCGAGGGTTCGGCCAAGGTGCCCCCCTGCCGCATGGCAAAGCTGACGGTGGCCGTCCACGGCGGCGAGCGGGGCGAAAACACCGTCACCTACAACCTGTTCCTGCTGCAGCGCTTCGCCTGGAAGATCGCCGAGGTCTTTGTCAGCTGCGGCCTCGCGTCCCCCGAGGACGAGCGCATCCGGATGCAGTGGGACAAGCTGGAAGGCGCGGACTGCCGCTGCCGCATCGTCCAGGAGGACTACACCAAAAAGAGCGGCCCCCATGCCGGCGAGACCGGCACCGCCAACCGGATCACCAAATTCCTGCCGCCCGTGGTGCAGCCCGCCGCGCCGGCCGCACCGGCTGCGCAGCAGATGAGCTGGCAGAAAGGGGCCTTCTGACCATGGAACTGCGCCCCTATCAGGCCGAGGCCCGGCAGGCGGTGCACGCCGAGTGGGACGCCGGGCGCAGCCGCACCCTGCTGGTGCTGCCCACCGGCACCGGCAAGACGGTGGTGTTCGCCGCCGTCGCCGAGGACTGTGTCCGCGCCGGGCAGCGGGTGCTGGTGCTGGCCCACCGGGGCGAGCTGCTGGCCCAGGCCGCCGATAAGATCCACACCGCCACCGGCCTGCGCTGCGCCCTGGAACAGGCGGAGCACTCGAGCCTCGGCAGCCCTTTGCGGATCACGGTGGGCAGCGTCCAGACCCTGGGCCAGCCAAAGCGGCTGGAGCGCTTCGACCCCGGCCATTTCGGCTATATCATCATCGACGAGGCCCACCACGCCGTCACCGGCAGCTACCGCCGGGTGCTGGACCGGTTTGCCGCCGCCCGGGTGCTGGGGGTCACCGCCACCCCCGACCGGGGCGACCAGCAGAACCTCGGCAAGCTGTTCGATTCCCTGGCCTACGAATACAAGCTGACCGACGCCGTGCGGGAAGGCTACCTCTGCCCCATCCTGGCCCAGACGGTGCCCCTCCAGCTGGACCTGTCCGGCGTGGGGCTCACCGCCGGGGACTACGCCGCCGAGGGGGCCGCCAGCGCCCTGGAACCCTGCCTCGACCAGATCGCCGGGCAGATGGAGACCTACTGCGCCGGGCGGCGGACGGTGGTGTTCCTGCCCCTGATCCGCACCAGCCAGAAGTTCCGGGACATTCTCGAGGCCCACGGTTTCCGGGCCGCCGAGGTCAACGGCCAGAGCCCCGGCCGGGCCGAGACCCTCGCCGCCTTCGCCGCCGGGCAATACGACGTGCTGTGCAACGCCATGCTGCTGACCGAGGGCTGGGACTGCCCGCCGGTGGACTGTGTGGTGGTGCTGCGGCCCACCAAAGTGCGCAGCCTCTACAGCCAGATGGTGGGCCGGGGCACCCGCCCTTCCCCCGGCAAGCGAAACCTGCTGCTTTTAGACTTTTTGTGGATGACCGACCGGCACGAGCTGTGCCGCCCGGCGGACCTGGTCTGTTCCGACCGCACGGTGGCCGCCCGGATGACCGAGGCCCTGGCCGAAGCCGGCGGGCCCCGGGAGATCGGCGAGGCCGCCGAAGAAGCCGCCGCCGATGTGGTGGCCCAGCGGGAAGAAGCCCTCGCCCGGGAGCTGGCGGCCCAGCGCCGCAAAAAGGCCCGCCTTGTGGACCCGCTGCAGTACGAGATGAGCATCGCCGACAGCGACCTTTCCGGCTACGTCCCCGCCTTTGGCTGGGAGGCCGGGGCCGTCACCGAGGGACAGGCCGCCGCCCTGGAAAAGGCCGGCATCGACCCGGCGGGGGTGGGCTCGGCGGGCAAGGCGTCCCGCCTGCTGGACCGGCTGTACAAGCGGCAGGCCGCCGGCCTTGCCACCCCGAAACAGATCCGCTGCCTGGAGCGGTACGGCTTCCGTCATGTGGGCGTGTGGACCTTCGAGGCCGCCCGGCACATGATCGACCGCATTGCGGCCCAGGGCTGGCGGGGCGCGCCGCCCGGCGTCGTCCCGGCCGCCTACGTCCCCGAGGAGGTGACCGCCCTTGACTGAACTGGAAAGCGCCCTGGCGGCCATCGACCCCGCCTCCCTGGACTATCAGGGATGGACCGCCGTGGGCATGGCCCTGAAAGACGCCGGCCAGCCGGCCAGCGTCTGGGACGCCTGGAGCGCCCGGGACGCCGCCCGCTATCACCCCGGGGAGTGCGCGCGCAAGTGGGAGAGCTTCCGCGGCAGCGACAGCCCGGTGACCGCCTCCAGCATCTTTGCCCTGGCCCGCCAGCGGGGCTGGCGGCCCCCTGAGCAGGCTCTGGACTGGGACGAGACCCTGGCCCTCAGCCCCGGCTGGCTGGAAGCGGACGCCCCCGCTCCCCCGCAGGACGAGACCCCCGCCGGACAGCTTTCCGCCTACCTGAAAGCCCTGTTCCAGCCCGACGAGTACGTGGGCTATGTGACCGAGAGCTGGGAGAAGGACGGCCGGCACCTGCCCAGCAAGGGCAGCTATACCCGCACCGCCGGCCAGCTGCTGGCCGAACTGGACGCCTGCGGCGGGGACATGGGCAAGGTGGTGGGAGACTGGGACCCCGAAGCCGGCGCCTGGATCCGCTTCAACCCCCTGGACGGCAGGGGGGTGAAAAACGAGAACGTCACCGCCTGGCGCTATGCCCTGGTGGAATCGGACAAGATCCCGGTGGAGGAACAGGCCCGCCGGATCGAGGGGCTGCAGCTGCCCTGCGCCGCCCTGGTGGAAAGCGGGGGCAAGAGCCTGCACGCCATCGTGCACATCGGCGCGGCCGACCCCGCCGAGTACCGCCGCCGGGTGGAGTACCTCTACGAAGCCTGCCGCAAGGCCGGCCTGGACCCCGACACCCAGAACAAAAACCCCAGCCGCCTGTCCCGGATGCCGGGCGCCACCCGGGGCGGCAAGGTCCAGCGCCTCGTGGCGGTGCACACCGGCCAGCCCAGCTTCGAGGCCTGGCAGGACTGGCTGGAAGGCCAGGCCGACGACCTGCCCGACACCGAGAGCCTGGCCGCCAGCTTCGGCCGCCTGCCAGCGCTGGCCCCGCCCCTCATCGAAGGGGTGCTGCGCCAGGGCCACAAGCTGCTGCTGGCCGGGCCCAGCAAGGCCGGCAAGAGCTTCGCCCTCATCGAGCTGTGCATCTCCATCGCCGAGGGGAGCAAATGGCTGGGCCGCTTCGGGTGCGCCCGGGGCCGGGTGCTGTACGTCAACCTCGAGCTGGACCGGGCCTCCTGCCTCCACCGCTTTGCAGACGTCTACCAAGCCCTGGGCCTTGCGCCTGACCATGTGGACCAGATCGACCTGTGGAACCTGCGGGGCGCCAGCCTCCCCATGGACAAGCTCGCCCCCAAACTCATCCGCCGGGCCAAGAACCGGGGCTACCTCGCTGTGGTCATCGACCCCATCTACAAGGTGCTGACCGGCGACGAAAACGCCGCCGACCAGATGGCCCGCTTCTGCAATCAGTTCGACCTGGTCTGCCGGGCCCTGGGCTGCGCCGTCATCTACTGCCACCACCATTCCAAAGGCGCCCAGGGGGGCAAGCGCAGCATGGACCGGGCCTCCGGCTCAGGGGTGTTCGCCCGGGACCCCGACGCCCTGCTGGACATGACCGAGCTTGTCCCCACCGAGGCCATCTTCACCCAGGTGGAAAACCGCGCCCTGGCCGCCGCCTGCTGCGCCGAGCTGGACCGCCGCGGCCTTTCGGACGCCTACACCCGGGACGACGGGTGCAGCCGCGCCCGGATGCTGGAGATCGCCCGCGAAAACATCCCCCCTGCCCAGTGGCCCGCCTTCGAGGCGGTTCTCTCCGCCGCCCGCCGCGCAGCCCGCAGCCGCACCGCCTGGCGCATCGAGGGCACCTTGCGGGAGTTCGCCCGCTTCGACCCGGTCAACCTCTGGTTCGACTACCCCGTCCATATCCCCGACACCGGCTTGCTGGATGACCTGAACCCCGAGAGCGCGGCCCAGGCTTTCGGCAGGAAAGGAGCTGCTGCACGCTGGGGGAACGGCGGCAAAGAAGCCTGCGCCGAAAAGTCCCGCCGCCAACTGGAAGAAGCCTTCGCGGCCACCATGCAGAACGGAGAAGTCACCCTTTACGGCATGGCCGAATACCTCGACTTGAAGCCCGAGACCGTCAAGAAACGTCTGCGCGCTGTGGGAGGCTACTGGATCGACGGCGAGCAGGTAGGCCACAAAGAGCCGGGCAGCGCGGGCTGACATTATGCAAGAATAGCCGCATTCGTGCATCCGAAAACCGCAAAAATAGCCGCATCTTTGCCGTCCGAAATCTGCAAGAATAGCTGCATTCTTGCAAAATCCCGTGCAAGAATGCCTATTAAAATAGGCAATGCAAGCATTGTGTTGTGTGTACCTGCGGAAATGGGGGCTGAAGCCTCCCCCATTTCCACAGGGTACACTGCACAACACTTGGCCATTCTTACCGGGAAAGAAAGGAGAGAAAGCCCATGCAATGTTTTTTTATCCCCATGCGCCCGCCCACCGTCACCCACAACGCAAAGCAGCTGCACGCCTTCATGCGGGCGGGCCGGCCCTGCGCCGTCCTCCACGACAGCCCCGAGCTCAAGGACGCCCGGGCCAAGCTCCACGCCCTCCTCGCCCCTCACGCGCCCCAAAAGCCTCTGACCGGGCCGGTGCGGCTGGTGGTCAAGTGGCTGTTCCCCGCCGGCGGCCGCCACCCCGACGGCAGCTACAAGCCCACAAAGCCCGACACCGACAACCTGGAAAAAGCCCTGAAGGACGAGATGACCCGCCTGGGCTTCTGGCACGACGACGCCCAGGTCGCCAGCGAGATCGTGGAAAAGTTCTGGGCCGATACCCCCGGCATCTACATCGAGGTGCACGCCCTATGACCTACGACGAAAAACTCGCCTTTCTCCGGCGCTACCGGGACGCCCAGCGCACCATGCGCCGCTGCATGGAGGAGCTGGAGCAGCTGCGGAGCGAGGCCGCCAGCGTCTCCCAGGCGCTGAGCGGGATACCCAGCGGCGGCGGGGACGGCCAGGCCATCCCCCGGGCGGTGGAGCGGATCGCCGACGCCGAGAGCCGCCTGGCGTCCGCCTACGGCACGGCTCTGGCCGAGCGCAGCCGGGTCAATGACGCCATCGACACGGTGCCCGACCCCCTGCGCCGGGACATCCTGATCCGGCGGTACATCCTCGGCCAGCGGTGGGAGCGGATCGCGGCGGACAACGACCTTGTGATGCGCCAGGTGTTCCGCCTGCACCACCGCGCGGTGGAAGCGCTGGACCTGTAAAGTTGTCATTGAATGTCACATTGCAGGTGTGGTAAACTGTATCCGTGGAGCATCGGCAGAAGGGCCGGTGCTCTTTCTATTTGCGGCTGATCGTTGGGATACGGGGCCTTTTGCTTCACGGTAGGTTTCGGGTTTGCAGGCATCGTTTTTTACCTCCTTTTCTCCCCGTTTTGGTTCAAGTCCAAACAGCCGCGCCATGCAATACACGACAAGGAAGGTGGTGACGCGTGCCAGGTGAAAAGAACCTTATCCCCATGGACCAGCGAAGCGAGGACGAAGCCAGGGAACTGGGGCGTCAGGGCGGCATTGCATCCGGCGCGGCACGCCGCCGCAAGCGCGCCCTGAAAGAGGCCGCCGACCTGTACCTGTCTTTGCCGGTGTCCGACCGGCGCAAGTGGAACGCCCTGGCCCGCCGGGGCATTGATCCCGAGGACATCGACAACCAGATGGCCATGATCGTGGGCCTGACCGACGCGGCCGCCGGGGGCGATGCCCGGGCGGGGCGGCTGATCGTGGACATCCTGGGCGAGGAGGCCGACCCCGCTGCGGATCAGCTGGACAAGGCCGCGCAGCTGCTGGGAGGCATCGACAGTGTTATCGAGTAAACAGCGGGAGTATCTGGCGGCCTGCAATCACCGGTGGAACTTCAAGATCGGCGCCACCGGCTCGGGCAAAAGCTGGCTGGACTACGCCGTGGTCATTCCGAAGCGCCTGCTGGCCCTGAAAAGCGAGGGCGCGGCGGTGCTGCTGGGCAACACCCAGGGCACGCTGTCCCGCAACATCCTCGACCCCATGCGGGAGATCTGGGGGGAGGCGCTGGTGGGCACCATTTCCAGCGACAACACCGTCCGGCTGTTCGGGCGGCGGGTGCACGTCCTCGGCGCCGACAACAAGAAGCACGTCGCCCGCATCCAGGGCATGACCATCGAGTACGCCTACGGCGACGAGGTGACCACCTGGAACGAGGACGTGTTCCAGATGCTCAAGACCCGCCTGCGCTGCACCCACAGCCACTTTGACGGCACAGCGAACCCCGCCGACCCCCACCACTGGCTGAAAGCCTTCATTGATTCGGACGCGGACCTTTTCTGCCAGACTTCCACCATCGACGACAACCCCGCCCTGGACCCGGCCTTTGTGGCCGAGCTGAAAAAGGAACTGGCCGGGACGGTCTATTACAACCGGTTTATCCTGGGCCAGTGGTGCGCGGCCGAGGGCATCATTTACCGGCTGTTTGCCGACAGCCAGGCGGCCCACGACGGCCACTTTCTCTGGCCCGCAGATAAACCCCTGCCGCCGGGCACAAGGGTGCATATCGGGGTGGACTTCGGCGGCAACGGCTCGAAACACGCCTTTGTGGCCACCGGCATTTTGCCCGACGCCGCCGGGGTGGTGGGCCTGTGTTCCGCCCGGGTGGACCCCAAAGACACCGACACCGCTTTTCTGGCGGGGCGCTTTGTGGACTTCGTGCAGCAGGTTTTCGCATCCTGGGGCGAAATTCACACAGTGTTCTGCGACAGCGCCGAACAGGTGTTGAAAAACAGCCTGCGGTCTGCCTTGCTGGCGACCCGCTTTTCCTGGCTGGCCAGCCGGGTCTACAACGCAAAGAAAATCGAGATCAATGACCGCATCCGGCTGACGTCCATCCTCATGGGCGGCGGGCGGTTCTGGTATATGCCGGGCGCGCAGACCTTGGCCGACGCCCTGGCCACTACCCTGTGGAGCGGCAAGACGCCGGGGCAGGACACCCGCCTCGACGACGGCACAACCGACATCGACACCCTGGACGCCTTTGAATACACCATCGAGCGGGAGCGCGCCCGCCTTTTGAGGTTAGCTGCATGAACATCCAAAAATTCGTCGCCTACCTGAATAAGCAAAAGGACTGGCACATCGAAGCCGCATATTACAGCGAGATCATCCAGTGGCGGGACTGGTGGCGGGGGGACTATACCCCCTTCCACAACGTCCGGGAAATGACCCTGAAAGGCAACACCGTCAAGCGGCCCATGTACCGCCTGCGTATGCCGAAGCGCGCCTGTGAGGACTGGGCCTCCCTGCTGCTGAACGACAAGACCACCCTCACGGTGGCCAACATGGCCACGGCCCGCTGGCTCTGCGGTGAGGACGCCGACCAGACCGGCGGGGTGCTGGGGAGCCTCGACTTCTGGCCCCACGCCAACGAGCTGGTGGAGCTGGCCTTCCGGTCCGGCACCGGGGCCTTTGTCATGAGCTGCGAGGGGCTGCAGCTAGAAGGCGGCCGGGTGGCCCCCAGCCCCGCGGCGCGGCTCTGCCTCGACTACCTGCCCGCCGAGTGCATCCTGCCCATCACCATCCACCACGGCCGGATCATCGACGCGGCCTTCGCTTCAGAGGTGACGGTGGAGGGCAAAAGCTGCGTCTACCTCCAGACCCACACCCTCACCGAGGCGGGCTACCGCATCACCAACGAATACTTCACCAGCGAAAACGAGGACAGCGAGGAGGAGGGCTACTCCCCCGCCTCGCTGCCCGCGGGCATGGCGGCCAGTTTCAGCACCGGCAGCAGCGTGCCCTGGTTTTCCATCCTGCGGCCGGCCGTGGTGAAAAACCGCACAGGTGGGCCGGGGCTTGGGCAGGCGGTCTTTGCCGAGGCCATCGACCAGGCCAAGCAGTGCGATCTGGCCTTCGACAACTACTGCCGGGATCTGTACCTCGGCGGCAAGAAGGTGTTCTATTCCGCCTCCATGCTGCAGGCCCACGTCGCCCCCGACGGCTCCGCCCACTGGGCCACGCCTGACGACGTGCGCCAGCAGCTCTTTGTGCAGACCAACAAGAGCGACCCCGACGCGCCGGATGATTGGCACGAGTACAACCCCGACCTGCGGACCGAGCAAAACGGCAAGGCGGTGCAGGACGCGCTGGACTATTTCAGCTTCAAGTGCGGGCTGGGGACGCGGCGCTACCGCTTCGAGGCGTCGGGAGTCAAGACGGCCACCGAATACACCGGCGACCGGCAGGACATGGTCCAGCACGCCAACCGCCACCAGATCGGCATCGAGGCGGCCCTGCTGGGCATCGTCCGGGCGCTGCTGTGGGCAGGCCGCAACCTGCTGGGGGCAGACATCGACCCCGAGACCGCCGTCACCGTCAACTTCGACGACAGCTACATCACCGACAGCGAGACCCGCCGGGCGCAGATGAAGGACGACTGTCTGTCCGGTTTCCTGCCCAAGTACCAGTACCTGATGGAGTGGTACGGCATGAGCGAGGACGAGGCCCGCAACGCCGTGCGGGAGGCCCAGAGCGAAAGCACCGCCGGGCCTTCCCTCTCTTTTGGTGAAAGCTGATGCTGACCCCGGACTATCTCGAAAACGTCCCCGCGGCCATGATGAGGCTTTGGCAGACACGGCCCGCCGCGTCCTGCGGACGAAACAGGCGGGCCGTGTCTGGCGCAGCGCTCCGGTTTTCGCAAGCGGGCGCCGTCCCGCGCCGCGAAAATCGGCTAAGCGCAAGAGGGGGCGCCTTGCGGGACAACGCGCCCCCCTGCCCCGCCGGATGCACGGGCTTTGCCGCCGTCAAGATGATTTTGAATCAACTTACACGCACACTTGTAGCCTGAAAGTATCTGCTTGCGGCACGGTATATGGAGGTGGTGCAAACCATGGCGCTCCCCCCGGGTTGCGGTGCCCTGCTTTTGCTGCGCCCGTCGCAGCGGGCTTGCAAAAGACAGACCGCGGCCCCCGCTCCGCCTCGGCTGTTTCGTCCGCAGGACGCGCCTCGGCTGCGCGGCCGCAGACCGGGCCTGGCTGCAGGTGGCCTCGGGTGCGTTTGATTACAAAACGGCCGTCAGGCGGGCTGTGAACGGCCTTGCCGCGCACATGGCGGGTGTCACCTACCCCACCGGCCACCGGGACACGCTGGAGGTGGCCGTCCGCCGGGCGGTGCTGACCGGCGTGAACCAGACCGCCGGCAAGCTCCAGGTCGCCCGGATGGAGGAAATGGACTGGGGCTTCGTGGAGGTCTCGGCCCACGCCGGCGCGCGCCCCGAGCACGCCAAGTGGCAGGGCCGCCAGTACCACCGGGGCGGGGCGGTCACCTACAACGGCAAATACTACCCGGATTTTGAACGGTCCACCGGCTACGGCACCGGCGCGGGCCTGTGCGGCTGGAACTGCCGGCACACCTTCTTTGCCATCGACCCCGACCTTGACCCCCTGCCCGCCTGGAGCGAGGAGGACCTGGCCGCCCTAGACGCCAAGGACATCCCCTACCGCGGCAAGATGTACAGCCGGTACGAGATCAGCCAGAAGCAGCGGGCGCTGGAACGGAAGGTCCGGGCGGCGAAAAAGGTCTTTCTGGCCGAGGATGCCGCCGGGCTGGACACCGCCCAGAGCGCCGTCAAGCTGCGGCAGGCCCGGCAGAGCCTGGCCCAGTTTGTCAAAGACACCGGCGGCCGGAACGATTCGTCCCGGACGTTCGTACAGGGCTTCGGGAGGAGCGAAGCCAGCCGGGCGACGGCGCAGGCGCGGCGCGAGGTTGAAAAATGCACTGCATATCGCTATAATAGAAACGGAACCATTGTTGTGACCGACGACCGCACTGGTGAAGCCCATTCCAGGATGAGCGCCACTTACCGGCCGTTTGCCGTTGTGGACACTACCTCCCAGCGGGGCGCACAGCGGGACCGCACATTCTACGATGCCGAGGGCCGAATGGTCCGCCAGATCAGCAACGGCCCCCACGGCAACCCCAAAAAGCACCCCTACGGCCAGCACGGTGAACACGCCCACGACATCATCTGGGCCGACGGCAGGATCACCGGCCGCCCCACCCGTGAGCTGACTGACGACGAGAGAAAGGAGAACGCGGACATCCTATGAAAGCCTCCGATTTGCGAGACTTGATCGACAGCCTGACACAGGACATTGATTTTTCCTACAACGGAAAAAACGGCTCCATCTGCCCCATCAGCCGAACCGACATCAGCTTGTGCTATGACGGCGACGCTGTAGACGTGCAGTCGGTGGACGCCGCCATGAGCACCCCGTTCATTGACGGGCACGCCCTGAACGACCTGTGCGACAAGCTGGACATCTGAACAAAAGCACGATGCACTCTGCACCGTGCTTTTGTTTTGCGCATTTTTCCGCGTGTTTTCCGCATTTCCCGCATTGTTATCCACATCCCCTTGTTGAAAAGCCGCGTATCGCTGCGGCTTTTTGTATTTTATCCGCTTTTTCCACCTTGCCCCGGGCATGGCGTTAAAAGGCCGTAGAGAGAAAGGACACACCATGAAACGCGAAGACGTAAAGAACCACATCCCGACCATCACCGACGAGACCCTCAAGTGGCTGATGGACGAAAACGGCGCCGACATCAACCGCGAGAAGGGCAAGGCCGCCGACCTGCAGAAACAGCTGGACGCCGCCAACACCCAGCTGTCCGACGTGCAGGAGAAGCTGAAAGCCTTCGACGGCATCAATGTGGACGAGCTCAAGGGCGAAAGCGACAAGCTGCGCCAGCAGATCGCCGACATGAAGGACGGCTGGGCCTTCGATTCCGCCCTGGACGGCGCCATCCGGGACGCCAAAGGCCGCAACCTGAAAGCGATCCGCGGGATGCTGGACCTGGACGCCCTGAAGGCCTCCAAGGACCGCTCGGCCGACATCAAGGCCGCCATCGAGGGCCTGGTCAAGGAAAACCCCTGGGCCTTCGAGACTGCCCCCAGCGGCAGCGAAGGCGGTGCAGGCGGCAAGCCCAGCGCCACCTTCTCCACCGGTGGGGAACATGGCGCGGGCGGCGGAGCCGGTGAGGAGGACGGTGTGGCCGCCGCCTTCGCTGCACTCAACCCCGACCTGAAATTGTAACCACGAAAGGAGCCAAACATGGCACACGCGAATCAGGAGCGCTGGTCCCGTCTGGTGGACGAGAAGCTGCGCAACACCCTTGTCACCCGTGACAACCTCGTTTTCAACAGCCGGTACGAAGGCAACCCCAAGGCCGGCAAGGTCAAGATCCCCGTCCGTGACACCGAGGTGGAGGTCAAGACCTACAACAAGGCCACCGGCATCGACCCCGAGGCCGGCACCACCACCTACCTGGATCTGTCCATCGACCACGACGAGGCGGTCAACGAGCTGATCGACGGCTTCGACGCTGCCTCCGTCCCCGACGGCATTGTGGCCGAGCGGCTGGATTCCGCCGGCTATTCCCTGGCCCTGAGCCTGGACAAGGCGTCCATCGGCGCCCTGGAGGCTTGCGGCGAGGCGTCCGGCGGCGCCACCGTCTCCGCCACCAAGACCGCCTGCACCGAGACCACCGCTTACAAGGAAGTTCTGGCCGCCAAGCGGACCCTCTCCCGCAAGGGGGTGCCCGCAAACGGCCGCTTCCTGCTGGTGTCCCCCGAGTTCCTGGAGGTCCTGATGCTGGACGACCACTACATCAAGCAGGGTGACCTGTCCCAGCAGCTGGTGCAGTCCGGCGTAGTGGGCCGGATCGCCGGCTTCAACGTCCTCGAGACCAACAACATGGACTTTGAGAGCACCACCCGTGTGGACAGCAAAAAGACCACTACAGAGTTCATCGCCGGGCACCCCAACTGGTGCCACCGCGTCCAGGAGTGGCAGGTGGCCGTCCATCTGCAGGACCTGGCCGGGTCCGGCAAGTATATCGGCGCGTCCGCCGTCCAGGGCCGCAAGGTCTACGGCCTGAAGGTGTCCAAGCCCCAGACCCTCTACATCAAGCGGGTCGAGACCGCCGCCGGCGGCTGAAGCGAGGCGCGTCCTGCGGACGAAACAGCCGAGCTGAAGCCGGCGCAGCGCTCCGGTTTTCGCAAGCGGGCGGCGACCCGCGCAGCGAAAACCGGCTAAGCGCAAGAGGGGGCCGCTCTATGCAGCCCCGCCCATCACAGAAAGCGAGGTACGCCCCATGCTCTACCTGACCTATGAGGATTACCACAACACCTTCGGCGGCCTGCTGACCGAACAGCAGTACGCCGTGTTCGGGGCCCGGGCGTCGGCGGTCATCGACCGGCTGACCCTGGGCCGGGCCGAGCCGGCCCTCACCGAGCACCCCGATCTGATCGGCCCGCTGGAAGCCGCCTGCTTCCAGATCGCCGACACCCTGCACAGCAAGTACCAGGCTTTGCAGCGGGCGGCCCGGGGCATCGCCGGGGCGTCTACCACCGACGGCTACAGCGAGCAGTACACCGACGCCCAGACCGCCAGCCGCGCCGCCGAGAATGCCTGTTACAGCATCCTCCAGGACGCCCTGGGGGCGGACGTGTACGGGCTTTTGTATCAGGGGGTAGGCTGCGAAGCAGGAGGCGTCTATGGGCCTTTTTAACGCCGACAAGGTGGTCACGGTCGTCAACCGCACCACCGACGGCAAGACCGACGCCACCACCTACACCTGCCACAGCTTTGCGGGTTGCAGCTGGTACTCCACCCATGGCAAACGCCGGGAACGGAGCGGCGTCAAACCCGACGCCACCGTGAAAATCCGCATCCCCGCCGACGCCGCCCCCGGCTTCGGCACCGACTGGACCCTTGACGCCCAGACAGTGCTGTTCCTAGGGGCGGTGTATGTGGAGGATGATGCGGAGTTTTCCGCTGCCTGCAAGGCCCACGAATCCGCCCGGGTGCTGGCCTGGCACGACCACCGGGAGACCGTTTTTTCCCACATCTACGTGGAAGGGGGCTAGACCATGCCCAGCTATCGCAACGACCGCATCTACTTCGAGACGCCCCGCGGCAGAGTGGTTTCCCGCGTCTACACCAAGGGCGCGAACAAGGGCAAGCTCTATTGGCGCATCGACTGGGCCCCCGGCTTCGGGCCGCACTTCACCCAGGCTTTCACCACGGCGCAGGCCGCTTTCGCACAGGAAGTCGCCAAACAGATGGACAAATACGTCCCCCTCGACACCGGCACCCTGAAAAACTCGGTCCACCTGGCCAGCAACTACCAGCTCGGCATCCTGATCTACGCCACCCCCTACGCCAGGCGGCAGTATTACCTGCACCCCGAAGGCGAAGGCGTCCATGACGGCCGCCGCGGCTCTTACTGGGGCCAGCGGTGCGACGCCGACTTCCACCCGTATTTCGTGCGGTTCGCCAAACGGGCCGTCAAGAAGGAGCTGAACAGATGAAAGCCGCTATTAAGGCAGTTCAAGAATGGTTGAAAACCTGCCCGATGGTCGCCGAGCAGCTGGGCAACAACGTCGCCTTTCACATCGACTACCTGCCCGAGGACACCACCCAGTTTTCCATTGAGGATTCCCCTGGCGACCCCGTCCTGCAGGAATTTTTCAGCGGCCGCCGCAAGGCGAAAAACTACGTCCTCGCCAGCCGGATGGAGTACAGCGAATCCATCGCCCAGCAAGCCGCAAATTCGGGCTTCTGGGACGCCTTCGCCGACTGGATCGAAGCCCAGTCCGACGCCCACAACCTGCCCGACCTGGGCGAGGGCCGCACCGCCGAGCGTGTGGCCGTCACAAGCAGCGGCTACATCGTCACCAGCGAGGACGGCACCTGCCGCTTTCAGATTCAGATCAGGCTGGAATACTACCAGCAGAAAGGACAAGCACAATGACCGTCAAGGAAGCATTGACCGCCGCCGGCATCACCCCTGACGAGGAGTACACCGGCGTCGAAACCACCGACAACTTTATCCTGGGCATTCAGACCGAGGCCACCGGCCAGGAGACCCCCGACCTCTACACCGTGGTGCAGGAGCACATCACCGAGCACAGCGCGGCCATCAACAACAGCAGCACCGACACCGCCTACATCCGCACCGGCACCGTCACCACCAAGACCGGCGCCCAGCGGCAGTTCACCATCAACGGCGAGCGGTTCGCCGGTGACCCTTTCCAGGACTTTGCCCTCTCCAACAAGATGCTGTTCGCCACCGGGAAGGACGCCGAGGTCAAGTACGTGTGGTTCAGCCTGCGCACCGGCAAGGGCGAACAGGGCCAGGCGGTGCTGATCGTCTCGAACGACGCATCCAACGCCGCGAACAACCCCGCCGGCTTCAGCTGCCAGCTGAACGCCGTGGGCAAACCCAAAGAGTACACCTATTCCGCTTCTTAACAGGAGGGCCAGCCGATGAAGATCCGCAACGTTGATTTTGATTTTGACATCCTGCGCGCCGCCGACGCCGAGCGCTTCGAGCAGGCCGCCCACGCCATGCAGGACACCGCCGCCCGCCTGCCCAAGGACAGCCTGGTGGGCATCATCAAGGGCACCTGCGCCATGCTGGACGCCTTCCTGGCCGACGTGCTGGGGGAGGATTACGACCAGCGCCTGGGCCTGGACGTGGAGAACCTGCGCGAGATGCAGGCGGTCTACCATGAGGTGCTGAACGCCGTCACCGCCGCCCAGAAGGAGCTGCAGAGCTTCGGCGTGGCCCAGACCGTGGCGGGCGTGGACGTCAAGGCCCGCGCGGCCGCAGCAGCCAAAACGGCCGCGGCCAGCCTGCCCGCGCCGGTCTATGCCGCTGAGGCAAAGCCCGTGGGCGCTGTGGCCGAAGCAAAGCTGGTGGGCGCGATCGGGGAGGCTGCGGCGGGGCCGGTGGCCTTCCCTCTCGCTGCGGCGCAGCCCACTCCGCAGCCGCCCGTGGATTTTGCCCACATGAACCGCGCCCAGCGCCGGGCCTACATCAAGAGCCTGACCGGCCGCAAATGATGGACTTTTGCCTCATTGCGGACAGCCCGCCCCGCCGGGTGCCGGGCACGGTTTACGCGCTGACGGACCCGGACTACCGCCACATGGTCCGCTTCGAGGCGGCCATGCTGCGGGCCAAATCGGACCAGGATGCCCGCCTGCCCATCCAGATCGCGCTGGCGGCGCTGTTTGGCTCGATCGTCCAGCGTCCGCCGGACGTAAAGGAAGCCTTTGACGCCCTGCTCTGGTTCTACCGCGGCGGGCGTCCCGAGCAGCCCAAAGACGCCCCGCCGGACCGCGCACCGCTGGCCTACGACTATATCCTGGACGGGCCGCTGATCGCCGCAGCCTTCCAGCAGGTTTACAACATCGACCTGACCGACCCCGCCACCCGCCTCCACTGGTGGCGGTTCCAGGCGCTGCTGCAGGGCCTGCCGGACGGCTGTCAGTTCACCCAGGTGGTGGGCTGGCGCACCGCGGATTTGTCCGGCATGAAGGGCAAGCAGCTCACCTTTTACCAGGGGATGAAGCGGCGCTTTGCCCTGCCCGAGGACCTGGGAAAGGGGGAGAAGCGTGTCTATGCCTCCAAGGCCGACTGGGACGCCGCCTTCATCGAGCGGCTGCGCAGGCAATCCGGGAAGAAGTGAGCGCCGCCCCGTCCCCTGCCCCTTCTGCGGGCGGCCCTCGGTGGTCTGGGCAGAGCCGGGAGCCGCCGCCCGCGGCCTGTGGGTCAAGTGCAAAAATCCGGCCTGCAAACACGAATTTGAACTGAAACTTTGAGCCTGTGCCACTGTGCCCGCGCTCCCACATGGGAGGTGGACACATGCCAGGCAACTACGACGCCAACATTACCGTCGGCGCACAGATCGACACCAGCGAAGCGGAAAAGGGCGTCCAGGGCCTGACCGGCAAACTGGGCGACGCCCTGAACAAGAGCGCGGGGCAGGTCAGCGGCGCATCCAGCGCCATGCAGCTGGCCCTGAACGCCATATCGGTGGCGGCGGGCAATATGCTCACCCGCGTGGCCGACGCGGCGGCCGGCACCGTCAAAGAGATGCTCTCCACCGGCCTGCAGTTCAACCGTCAGATGGAAAATTACCAGCTGGCCTTTGAAAATCTGCTGGGCTCGGCCGAGGCCGCCAACGATGCGCTGGACGCCATCAAGGCCGACGCGGCCGCCACCCCCTTCGACGTGGCGGGACTTGTCAGCGCCAACCGGCTGCTGATCTCCACCGGCCAGAGCGCCGAGGAAGCCCGCCAGGTCATCAACGCACTGGGCAACGCGGTGTCGGCGTCCGGTGGCGGCAACGCCGAGCTGGAGCGCATGGCCGCCAACCTCCAGCAGATCGCCAACGTGGGCAAAGCGTCCGCCGTGGACATTCGCCAGTTTGCGTATGCCGGCATCGACATCTACGGCATCCTGGCCGACTACACCGGCCTTGCGAAAGACGAAGTCCAGGGCCTGACCATCAGCTACGACCTGCTGACCGACGCCCTCAAGGCGGCCAGCGAGGAGGGCGGCCGGTACGCCGGCGCCATGGAAGCCTACAGCCAGACCCTGCAGGGCCAGATGGACACCCTGGCGGACAACGCCACCCAGACGCTGGGCCTTGTCACCGAGGGCATCCACAACGCCCTGATCCCCATCGTGGAGGACCTGTCCAACACGCTGGATGCGTTCACCTCCAGTGTGGACTGGGACGCCTGGTCCCTGCAGGTGCAGGGGGCCGTCACTGGGGCCTACAACGTCATCAAGACCCTGATCGACTTTTTGCTGCAAAACGGCCAGAAGGTCATTTCCCTGGTTACGGGTGTGGCAACCGCATTTGCCACATGGAAAGTGGTTTCCACCGTTACCGGGGCCGTCAGTTCCCTGACCGCCGCCATTTCCTCGGCGGGCGGGCTGGTGGCTGCCCTCGGCGCGGTGGTGTCCGCCATCAACCCGGTGACGGCCGTGCTTTCGGTGCTGGCCGGGGCGTTCGGCGTTGCGTACAGCGAGAGCGAGGTTTTCCGCGATACCGTCAACGCCGCCGTCCGGGATATGTACAATTACTGTTCGGGGCTGCTGGCCGACCTGGCCGACACCGCCGCGAACCTGTGGAGCAGCATCACCACCGGCACCAACAAGAAAGACGTCCGCAACGATCCCGAGTGGCTGGCCGCCCAGGCCCGCAACGGCAACACCCAGGCCGCCGAGCAGCTGCAAAAGGTCCAGCGCCGCAACCAGGCCGCCGCCCTGCAGGCCCAGGCCGACGCCGAGCGGGATGTGGACTGGGACGCGGTGGCGGACTATAACGCCCGCAAATCCGCCCCCAAAGCCGCAGCCTCCACATACAACTTTGCAGACGCGCTTGACAAGGTTTCTTCCTCCGGTTCGAAAGCCAAAAAGCAGGTGGAGACCCTCGCCGACAAACTGGAAAAGGCCGACAAGGCCCTGAGCGAATCCCAGAGCGCCTACAAAACCCTCTCGGCCGCGGTGGAGGAGTACAACTCCACCGGCACCATCAGCCTTGCCACCTGGCAGGACCTGATGGACCTGGCCCCCGAATACCAGGCGCTGCTGACCCAGGAGAACGGCAAGCTCAAGCTGAACCAGGCCGCCTACAACGAGCTGACCACCGCCCAGCGGCTGGAGATCGAGACGCTGGCGCAGGCAAACGGCGTCCTGCCCGAGACCATCCAGCTCATCGACAGTCTGGGCATCGCGGCCGAGGAAGCGGCCGACAAGACCGGCACCGCCTTTTCGGAGCTGCGGGACCAGCTTAACGAGCTGACGGCGGACGGCCCGCTGGCCGTCATCGCCGACTTGGCCGACGCGCTGCGCAGCGGCGACTGGTCCGGCGCGGCGCAGGCGGTAGCCGAGGGCCTCTGGCTGACCATCACTCCCGACCAGCAGGACGCCATCACCGAATGGGCCGTGCAGGCGGTGCAGGCCATGACCGACGGCTTCACCTCGGACGGCTGGGCCGGGCTCATCAACGCCGGGGCCGCCGTGGTGCAGGGCCTCGCGGAGGGCATCACCAGCGGGCAGAGCGTCTTTGTCCAGGCCGCGCAGGGGCTGATCGGCAGCCTGTCCGGCATCGGGGAAAGCGTCATGCCCGCCGTGGCCAACGCGGCCATGAGCCTGCTGAACGCCTTCAATCTGCTGGTGCCTGGCATCGACCTTGCCAGCGCGGCCACCGCCGTTTTCAACGCCATTCTGGACGCAAACCCCATCATTCTGGCCATCAGTCTCATCGGGATGCTGGCATCGGCCCTCTATGGCTTTGCCCAGACCAACACCAAAGTCGGCGAGACGGTCCGGGGCATTTGGGACGGCATCGTGAACGCGGTGCGCAGCGCCCTACAGTTCATCCTGGGCATGATCGAGGCGGTGTTCGAGGCCGCCTTTGGCGCCTGGAACCTGTTTGTTAAAGTGGCCGGGCACTTTTTGGGCCTGAAAGAGATCCACTTTGATTTCACCAGCTGGCTGGACCCCAAAGAGGACAACGACGAAGCCCTGGAAGAAAACACCGACGCCCTGAAGGAAAACACCGACCTGCTGCGCAACCCGCCCAGCTACCGGGACAGCGGCGTCGGGCCCACCGGCGGCGTGACCGATTACAGTGCTCTGCTGGCGGCGGCCCGGGCCGAAGTGCTGGGCCAGCAGACCCGGGTGGCCACCAACTACGACGCCGGCAGCGGGCAGACCGCCGCCCGGCTGAACGCTTCCTGGCGGGGCACCAGCACCACCGTGCTGGAGCTGGACGGCCGCGAAGTGGCCCGTGCGGTGACGCCGTATGTAGATGAAGATCTTGCCTTTTAACGGAGGTTCCCATGGATGATTTCTTTGTAGACGGCCGCGGGTCGAGCGAGTTCGGCGCGCGGCTGCTGGCCAAGTACAGCGTGGGCGGGGTGAGCATCGAGCGCCAGCGGGTGCAGCCTGCCCAGGGCCTGCACTTTATCCCCTGCGCCACCCGCCTGGGCCTGAAGGAGATCACCCTGCCGGTCCACGTCTACGGGGCCACGCCCCGCCAGGCCCAGGAGCGGAAAAGCGCCCTGGACGCGGCCCTGCTGGCCGACCCGGTGGAACTGGCCCTGCCCGACGGCTTTTTGTACCGGGCCAGCCTCGACAAGATCGGCGAGACTACCGAGCTGTCGGTGGACGGCTGCATCCTGGAGGGCAGCTACACCCTGTCGGGCTGCCGCCACGACCTGCCCGAGACCGTCACCCTGCCGGCGGGCGGCGGCACCCTCTACGCCAGGGGCACCGCCCCCGACATGGAGTGCCGCATCACCTGCACCGTGGGTGCGGCGGCGGACAGTTACCTCATGGCCGGGATCCTCTGGGTGGACGTGGAGGCCGGGGACGTGCTGGTGCTGGACGGCATCCGCCGGGCCGTCACCTGCAACGGGGCCAACGCCCTGAACCAGTGCGACCTGACCCGCTGGCCCCTGCTGGCCCCCGGCCTCAACGCCCTGACCGCCCCGGATGCGCTGACCGTCGAATATTGCCCGGTGTATTTGTAAGGGGGTGAACGGATGCTCCAATTTGAAGAAGACGGCCTGATCCAGACCCTCGACTGCGACAACTACTACATTCAAAGCGAGTGGGACGGCGCGGACAACGTCCTCCACCTGACCCTGCCCACCCGCCACCCGCAGATGCTCTCCATCACCGAGCGGATGCAGCTGCGGGAGAGCGGAGACGGCCTCGTTTACCGGGTCTCGAAGTACGACCGGGGCAAGTCCAGCCTGGACATCGAGGCCGAAATCGACCTCGACGAGCTCTGCGCCGGCGTCCTGATCGGCTGGACCAACCGGGTGGACGAAAACACGGTGCTGGGCCTGGCGGCCACGGTGGAAAACATCCTCACCGGCACCGGCTGGACGGTGGACGACCAGTCGAACCGCACCGATGTGCAGGAGATCGCCGACTTCAGCGGCACCCTGGTGGAGGCCATCACCGAGGTGGTGAGCGTCTGGGCCAATGACCTGGGCGTCCAGTACGACAACGCCGCCCGGGTGGTGCACCTCTATTCCGCCGGTCAGCGCAGCCCGACGGGCGCCTACCTCACCGAGGACCTGAACCTTTTGGAAGCGCCTCAGGTGCGCAGCAAGACCGCGCGCGGCGCGTATTACAACCGCCTCTACCTCATCGGGGCGGACGGCCTGATGCTCCCTGGCGACCACTACGTCGAGAATCGGACCGCGGATGCGCCCATCGTCTCCCACGTCGAGACCAACGAGGACCTGTCGGACGCCGCCGCCCTGCTGGCCACCGCCCAGCAGATGGTGGCCGAGGCGTCCACCGTGGCCCGCAGCTACACCTGCAAGGTGGCCGACCTGTACCGCCTCCGGCCCGCCGAGTATGCCCACCTGAAACTCGGCCTCTACGACACCGTCATCTTCATCGACCGGGCGGATTACAGCCGCAGTTACCGGCAAGTTTCCCGCTTCAAGCGGTGGCCCGCCTACCCCGAGAAAAACGAGGTGACGCTGGACACGGTGCCGGGCACCCTCTCGGCCACGGCGGGCACCACCTATTCGGTGGCCCGGGACGCCGCCCGCCGGGCCTACAACGCCCGCAAGGCCGCCAGCGACGCTTCCAAAGTGGCCACCGACTACATCCAGGACAGCGGCGGCAGCGTCACCGTCACCCGGCCCGGCGGCGGTGCGTCGGTGAACATGGGCGCGGGGGGCCTGGGCTTCGAGGGCATCCGCAACCAGACGCCCCTCTGGACCAATTCGGACATATCCAACGGCGCTTCGACCCCCTCCAGCTTCGGGGCGCAGACGGTCTATCTCGACCTGTCCAGCTACTCGGCCGTCATGATCGTGTTCACTTCCAGCGTGGACAGCCACTGGAACGCCGGCGCCGAAAACGGCGAGATGACTGCCCTCACCCTGCCCATCAACGGACAGACCTACACCCTGCTCTACCCCTACAACACCGTCACCCGGCGGAACGTCCAGGTACGCACCGACGGCTTGCGGTTTTACGGCGGTTACGAGCGCTGGCAGGACTATAATCTCGGCATCATCAACAGTTTCGAGCTGGACGTACCGTGGGACGCAGGGTGGACCCTGGACAACAACTGCTGCGTGCCGTGTTACATCTACGGCTTTATGTGAGGTGTGCTATGTATCTTGTGAACTTTGACCCCGCCACCGGGCGGGTGCTGGGGGCGGGGCTGGTGGACGAAAGCGTCCTGCCCAAGACCCTGCCCGAAGGCACCGTGGCGGTGGAAACCTTGCCCGAGGGCCGCGCCTCCGATTACCTCTACCAGAACGGCCAGTTTGTGAAGGCAGGTGAAGGCGCATGACCCAGACCGTCCGCATCGAGCTGAGCCGCCCCGGGCCGCTGCCCACCCTCTATGCCACCGCGGGCGACCAGTACAGCCGCTTTGTCGAGATGCACCTGTACGAAAACGGCGCGCCCTACACCCCGCCCGAGGGCACCGCCTGCCTGGTGGGCTGGCGGCGGGAGGGCGGAGCCTGCGGCAATTACAGCACCATCACCGAGAGCGACGACACCACCACCCACAGCGCCTATCAGCTGCAAGGCAGTGCCCTGACGGTGGAGCTTTCCGCCGACGTCTGCCGCCTGGCGGGCCGCGTCTTTGTCAACGTGGCCCTGATCGGCGCGGACGGTGCCCGCCTGCACACCTGGGAGCTTGTCTGTCAGGTGGAGCGGGGGGCCGTGGCCGACAGCGAGGACGGCAGCCAGCCCAGCGAGAGCGCCAGCCAGGCCGCCAACCGGGCCGAGAAAGCCGCCCAGGACGCCGAAGCCGCCCTCGGCCAGGTGGACGGCAAGATCGACGCCGCCGTCCAGGGCGTCACCGACGAGGCCAAGCAGGCCGCCAAAAACGCCGCCGCCAGCGCCGGGCAGGCTGCTGCCAGCGCCGAAAAGGTGGACGCCGCCCTCAATGAGCTGGACGGGATGCTCGAGGACGGCCCGGTGGTGTCGGTGAACGGCAAGACCGGCCGCGTCACCCTCACCGCCGCCGACGTCAAGGCCCTGGGCCTGCCCGCCGCGCCCAAAGCGGGCCAGCTGCTGGTGGTGCAGTCTGTGGGCGAAGATGGGTCCATCACGGTGGGCACCGCCGACAGCGCCCCCGGCGGCGGGCTGGTGGTGTCGGACGTGTACATCCCGGTGGAAAACCGCACCGAGGGGATGCTCTATTTCTTCACCGACAGCGACAGCAGCGAGGTGACCACATGAGCAGCCGGTATGTCTGGAATCGCTACGATGACGAGTATACGCTGGTTCGGTCGTCGATTGCCAACAACACGATCCTCAAAATCACCGCTTCTGCGAACCGTGAAATCCACTACACGACGGAGGATGTATCCCGCCCCCGCTACAGCAGCGTATCTGGTGAGTTTGCACTGAGAAATGTAAACACCAAAAATCTGAATGACGGAGACAGCCAGGACTGCACCTATTTTTATCTGACCGGCGAGGAGGATACAGTTTACGGCGATAGTGGCGACAGCGTCAATGTGCGATACAATGACAGTTCCAGCATTCGTGTCAGTTCGAGCGCAACTTTGTACCGCTACCGCACCCAGCGCGCCGCCGACTACGACGACCCGCAGGGCTCGGTCAGTTCGGCCAGCTCAGGCGCATACCCCACCGACGGTTGGCGCAGCCCCTATTGGTACGTCTACCAGGGCGCCGACACCATCGACCCGGCGGCGGTGAGCCTGCCGGCGTCCATCTTCGGCGGAGACACGGTGACAGCCACCGTCACCCCATCGGCGGGCAAGGTGTACGGCGGCACCGTGACCTATACCTGGCAGTACCGGCTGGACGGCGGCGCCTGGAAGAGCCTTGCCAGCGGCACCGCCGCCACCCAGCAGCTGACCGTCCCCGCCGGGACAAACACCGTCGAGGTGCAGGTGCGGGCAAACGACGACCTGGGCTTCACCAGCTCGACGTGGGTATCCAGCGGCACGGTGAGCGTCACCAACAACCTGGCACCCACGGCCCCCGGCAGCATCGACGTGACCGCGCCGGTGGCAGGCCAGCCGGTCACCGTCACCCTCACCGCCGCCACTGATCCCGACGGCACGGTGGCCGCCTACGTCATCGAGCGCTGGGTCGACAGTGTGTACGGCGGATACTGGTTGCAGGTGCAAAACAGCGCCGCCCTCACCTTCACCGAGACGGTGGGCGCAAACTGGCAGAGCGTCCAGTACCGTGCCGCCGCGGTGGACGACGAGGGCGCACAGGGCCCCTACCTCGAGAGCGGGACGCTCCCTGTCAGCACCGGCGCGGTGACCCTCACGGGGCCCGCATCCGGCCAGGGGGAACACGCCCAGCCCTTTGACCTTGGGCCGATCACCCTCGGCCTGACCCCGGCGGGCACCGACAGCGGCATCGCCTTTGCCGTCCTGCTGGACGGCGCCGAGACGGTCACCGCCAGCCAGGCCGCCGGGGACGAGATCACTCTGCGGGTGGACCCCCGGGTCATGGCCCGCGGGGCCCACACCATCACCGTCACAGCCAGCAAGGAGGCGTATACCACAGCCATGGCACAGTACACCTACACCGTCCCCGCCTGGGACGGCTCCGACATCGCGGGGGGCAAGTCCGGCCGCTTCGAGGATCACCTCGGCAACAAGCTGCTGCCCAAGACCCTCGCCCAGGACAGCCTCGGCCCCGGCGGCCAGGACATGGCCACACTCATCGCCCAGGCCCAGCAGGCGGCCGCCGCCGCGCCCCTCGAGCCGGTGGTCCGCGCCGCGCCGCCCTCCGACAGCTACGCCCTCTCCCCCGGCGTCCTCTACGACTTCACCCAGGCCGACGCCAGCGCGCTGACCTTCACCTTCACCGAGCCCGAAGCCGGCAAGGCCGCGGCCTACCACGTCATGTTCAAGAGCGGCTCCACCGCCGCCACCGTCACCCTGCCCGAGGGCGTCAAGACCCCCGACGGCTACGTCATCGAGGCGGGCCGGGTGTACGAGCTGTCGGTATTGGAAGGGCTGCTGACCTAACAGTCGTGGGAGAGTGGCACATGAGGCGGCGGGGGCTGATGGGCGACGGGCTGCACAAAACCGTCCTTCTCCGCAACTTTGACGCCGCCAGCGGGCAGACCTTTACAGAATCCACCGGCTTCACCGCCGCCGCGGGCCGCGTGCTGACCCTGTTCCTGGACTTTACCTTCACCGGCAACCAAGGTGACGGCAGCACATCGGTCATCAACAACGTGTTGTGCGCCGGCATCAGCCCCCAGGAATGGAACGACACCTGCTGTCGCCTTTACACCGGCAACGGGGATGCGTCGCAGCTGCTTGTGGTCGGTTTCGACGACGGCGGCCAACAGTACCTCAGTGCCGGGGGCAGTCTGATCCGCCGGAACAAGGCGGTCATGCGGCTGAACTACGCTGCCGGCACCATGGACGTGTGGCTCAACGGCCAGCAAATTGCCCAGAGCTTCGGAGCCTTCGGGACAGGCGGTCAGGCCGCCTGCCTGGGCGCGGTCAGCATCTCCAACGCCGAGGGCTCCAGCCGCTTCCGGGGCACCTACCACGAGATCAGCATCCTGCCCGGTGCTTTGCGGGACGAGCAGCTCCGGGCGCTGACCATTGTTTAAGAAAGGACAACCCATGTACGACGTCAAAGTCTATTCCCTCAAAGCCGAGGGCAGCCGCCAGATCACCGAGCACTTCCGGGTGTACGAGTTCGCCTGCACCGACGGCAGCGACCCGGTGTTCATCAGCCAGCCCCTGGCGGAGCTGCTGGAAAACATCCGGGTGCACTTCGGCGCGGCGGTGCACATCCATTCGGGCTACCGCACCGTCAGCTTTAACGCAAGCCTGCCGGGCAGCTCGAAAAAGAGCCAGCACTGCAACGGCCTGGCCGCCGACCTCCATGTGGACGGCCACACCCACCAGGAGGTCTACAACTACGCCTGCCAGCTGCTGGGCGATCACGGCGGCGTGGGCCTGTACAGCTGGGGCGTCCACATCGACGTCCGGGCGGACAAGTCCCGCTGGAAGGGGTGAGACCCATGGACAGCACCACCGCGGCGATCCTCGCTGCCATCATCACCGGGGGCCTGAGCCTCGTGGGCGTCATCCTCTCCAACCGCGCCGCGTCCAGCCGGATGCAGGCCCAGCTGGAAAAGCAGCAGGCCATCACCGACACCAAGCTGGAAGAGCTGACAAAAGAGGTCCAGCGGCACAACAACTTCGCCGAGCGCATCCCCACCCTGGAGACCAAGCTCAAGGCCGACGAGCACCGCATCGACGACCTGGAAAAGCAGGCCGAACGCCTGGAAGCGCTGCACACCCACCCGGCAGAGTAACTTTCTAAGTGCTTATTGCAAGTTTTGCAACTTTTTAACGGCTTTTTAGCAAGTGTTGCATCTCTTTTTGCAACTTTGTTTGTTTTTTGGCCCTGATTTAGCAACTGTTTGAAAGGAGCACACTATGAACACCAACATTACCGCCGGCACCATTGCCCGCACCATCTGCCTGGCCCTGGCCCTCACCAATCAGATCCTAAGCGCCACCGGCCACGCCGTTCTGCCCATCGAGGACGCCCAGGTGGAGACTCTTGTCACCACCGGCCTGACCGTGGCCGCCAGCGTCGCGGCCTGGTGGAAGAACAACAGCTTTACCCCGGCGGCCATCAAGGCCGACCAGGCCATGAAGGCCTTCCAGTCCGCCGGCAAGTAACCATCCTGCGCCCGGCGGCGCATTCTCCCGCTGCCTGACGATTCTCCCCGCCTCTGCATTCCGCAGGGGCGGAGATTTTTGTTTTGGGGGGATGAAAAAGCCCCCGCCGGGCCAGGGGTGAGCCTGGTGGCGGGGGCTGGGTGTCGCTATATAAGAACAATACTTGCTGATTTTGTGAAAAACATTGAAAAAATAACAGAAATTATGCTATACTGAATCAACAAACAAATCGTGAAATTTTGGTGATGATATCGTGAAAAACATTGTATTGCTTGAAAAGCAAATTGAAAATTCCGCGTATCACGGACCGATCCAGCCAATTTTAGATGCTAAAACTAATTTTTGCTCAATTGTTGTAAATGGCGACCCGATTACATTAAGTATTATTTACGATTTAATAGCCGCATTGTTTTGGGCCGTTCATGCCAATGCAGTAAAAGAAATTTTTATTGTCTTTGTTGGACAACGATTCGACGAGAAACTCACCTATATACTACTAGAATGCTACTTAGAACACATTATTGCTGATCATAATGTACATGTACAAATCCATTTACAGAACAATGCAAACATTTTTACTCATGGCATGATGAACAGCCCCCTTCAAAAATTGTGTTCAGAATCTCTTGGCCAGTCAAAAGTATTTTCCCAGTCTTTCAGAAACGATATAGGAATCACACATTATAGAAAACTTTTTAGTCCTGAAGAAGGTGGCGGCGATACTCTATCTGCAGCACTTACCAACCTATTTCTTATTTTCCGGGCGTTTGGAATTCCATCTGAGCAGGCAAATTCTTTTGCGGATATAACCATTGAACTTGTCGGCAATGCTTTGGAGCACGCACAATCAGAATGCTTTCTGGATGTTGATATTGCAGACAACTATGTGAGAATTGATAATCCTACTGGAAGAAAATATTATGGAGTCAATCTTTGTGTATTGAATTTTTCTCCCGCATTGTTATCATCAGGTATCCAAAACAAGCTATGTGTTAATCCTGAGATTGATTTTAATAAAGGTGCAATTAGATACCGGACTCTTAGAGAAATTTATGCTCATCAAAGACGATTCTTTACTCGGCACTATGGAGACGAAGAATTTTTTATGCTCAGTGCTTTTCAGCATAAGATTTCAGGACGTCCAAATGAATACGTAACTGGCGGAACAGGATTGCCAATGCTAATTAAGTCCCTTGAACAACAATCCGAAACCAACAATTGTTACGTTGTATCTGGAAGACGAAAAATGAAGTTTATTCAGGGCCTTCTCGAATACGATGACAATCAATGGCTTGGTATGAACAAACAAAGGGATTTTGCACATTTTATTCCAGATAGCAGCGTTTTTTCTTTATCACCAATATACTTTCCTGGAACCGCTTATAATTTGAATTTTGTGATACCAAAGGAGACTTGATTATGGGCGAACAGAAAATCATTCTCACATTAAAGGATAAGTCATTGACAAAACTTGCCGGAAATCCTTTTGGACGAGAACTCTTCCAAGAACAGGTTAAAAATAAAATCGACTTGCATAAGCCTTTTATTATTGAAATTCCTGCGCAAATTGATTATTTGGCGACCTCTTTTGTACAAGGATTTTTTGGAGAAATCTATAAACAAATTGGGCAAGAAGGAATGGAAAACAATTTTCAGGTCATTGCTCCATCCATTCATAATGCAAAGGAATCGATTATTGCAAAATTGATGATTATGTAAAGGTAATATCTATGTTTTGGCAAATTACTATAGCTGACGTGGGGTCAGCTTTATTATCAGGTATTGCTGTTATTGTTTCCATCGTAGCATTAAGATCTTCTGATAAAGCCAATCAGACTTCCTTGCGCTCAAATAATTGCAGCAAGATTTTTGATGAATATCTGACTAAAGGAATTCCTGAGTCCCGGATTAAATTAAATTTTGCCGCAGATGGCCTGCTCCATCATGGGAATCAAATGTGTGAAGTATTGTCTGAAATGATGTTCTCTGCATTATTTTACAGATATGATGACAATAAATTTTTTTACAAACTACAAAAAGCGTGCAACGATCTGGAAGATGTCATTGTAGAGGCTGGGAACCATCCTAGGCCATCTGAATTGGAGCAGAAAACTTTTTATGAAGATCTTCAAACTAGACTTGAATCCATTTACGGTATGATCGATGATAAAAGAATTGGAAAGGCATAGGCTCTACCAATGCCGACTTTTTGCAGACTTTTTAACCGCAAAAGCAGGCGTTTCTGCTCCCCTGCAAGCATCTGCAAAACATCTATAAAAACGAGAAACCCCGCATGAACACTGGTTTTTTCCAGCATCCATGCGGGGTTGTTTCAGTTGCGCCAGCAGGAGTCGAACCTGCGATGGAGGAGTCAAAGTCCTCTGCCTTACCGCTTGGCGATGGCGCATCGGGTGCATGGCGCGCCCTACAGGACACGCCATGCAGTAGTATACCATATTTTGGGCCGTTATGCAAGATGTGCGTGCCGGGCCCGGCCGGTCACTCGATCAGGCCGTTGAGCAGCGTCAGGCACTTGCGGCTGTGCAGCTTGCGGATGGCCTTGGCCTCGATCTGGCGGACACGCTCGCGGGTGACGCCGAAGTCGCGGCCCACCTCCTCCAGGGTGCGGGGGCGGCCGTCGTCCAGGCCGAAGCGCAGCCGGATGACCCGCTCCTCGCGGGGGGTCAGGCTCTTGAGGGCCAGGTTGATCTGCTGGGCCACCATGGCGCGGTCGGCCGCCTTGCCGGGGGCCTCGGCGTTTTCGTCGGCCACAAAGTCCCCCAGGGAAGAGTCCTCTTCCTCGCCCACCGGGCTTTCCAGGCTGGCGGGCTCCTGGGCCATCCGCTGGATCTCGCGCACGCGCTCCACCGTCATGTCCATGGCCTTGGCCAGCTCTTCGGCGGTGGGCTCGTGGCCGTTCTGGTAGACCAGCTGGCTGGTGGCCTGGCGCATCCGGTTGATGGTCTCCACCATGTGGACCGGGATGCGGATGGTGCGGGCCTGGTCCGCGATGGCGCGGGTGATGGCCTGGCGGATCCACCAGGTGGCGTAGGTGGAGAAGCGGAAACCGCGGGCACAGTCAAACTTTTCGGCCGCCTTGATGAGGCCGATGTTGCCCTCCTGGATCAGGTCCAGGAAGGCCAGGTTGTGGCCCACGTGCTTTTTGGCAATGGACACCACCAGGCGCAGGTTGGCCTCGCTCAAAGCGCGGCGGGCGTTCAGGCCGTCCTGCCGGGTCTTGAGCAGCTGCTCGCGGCGCTCGTCGCTCAGGGGGCCGTCCTCGACGGCCTGCAGGGCCTCCTTTTCCTCGGCGGCGTCCTCTGCGGCATCGTCGGGGCGCTCCTTGTCGCGGGCGTCCTCGGGGTCCATCTCCTCCTCCGGCTCCTCGTAGTCGGGCGAGTTCTCGTCCTCCTCAAAGGAGAAGCGGGCGGTGTTGCGCTTGATGTAATCGGGGCGGTTGTACTTGCGCCGGTCGGCCTGCAGGATGCGGGCCGCCTCCGCGCCGGCATGGATGCGGCGGCTCAGCTCCACTTCCTGCTCCGCGCTCAGCAGGGGGATCTGGCCGATCTGCTTTAAGTAATTCTTGACGGGGTCGTCCAGCAGCTCATCCATGGCGGCTTTCAGGTCGGCGGGATTCTCCTCCAGGCGGTCCTCCTCCGGCTCGTCATAGTCGTCGTTGGCGCTGGCCTCAGCGCTCTCCACCTCGGCCAGGATGCTGTCCACGTCCAGAGAGGCTTCGTTCTCCTGGATCTTGATCCCGCGTTCTTCCAGGATGGTGTACAGGCTCTCGGTGTCCAGGCCGCACTCCTGGGCCAGTGCGCGCACTTCGTCCGCGTTGACGGTGCCCTCGCTGGCGCCCTTGCGCAGCATTTCTTTTAAGGTCATACCCATCGTATATACTCTCCTTTTCGCTCAAAAGGCCAGGCAGCCTGCGGCTGCTCAGATCACCAGCCCGCCGTTCACCCCAAACACCTGCCCTGTGATGTAGCCGGCCTCCTCCCCTGCCAAAAACAGCAGGGCGCGGGCCACTTCCTGGGCGCTGCCCAGACGGCCCACCGGAGTCTCCTCGGCCAGGGCGGCCTTATCCCCGGGGGTAAAGCCGGCCATCATATCGGTGTCGATGACGCCGGGGGCCACACAGTTGACGGTGATGCCGCTGGGGCCTTCCTCCCGGGCCAGGGCCTTGGTCATGCCGATCAGGCCGGCCTTGGCCGCCGAATAGTGCACCTCGCAGCTGCCGCCGGTCTGACCCCACATGCTGCTCACGGTCAGGATGCGGCCCCATTTGCGGCGGATCATGCCGGGCAGGGCCAGCTGGCACAAATGGAACGCGCCGGTCAGGTTGACGTCCAGCATATGCTGCCACTCGGCAGGGGTGATATCGGTGAACAGCTTCTGCTGGGCGATGCCGGCGTTGCACACCAGCACATCCACGTGCCCCAGCATGATCTCGGCCGCCGTAAAGGCGGACTCGCAGGCCGCGCGGCTGGCCACGTCGCACTGGAGGGCGATGATGCCGGGCAGGCTGGCTTCCAGCGCTGCCGCGGCCTCGGCGTTCGTGTGGTACAGCACGGCCACGCGGTACCCCGCCTCATAAAAGGCGCGGGCAGCAGCTGCGCCGATGCCGCGGTCCCCGCCCGAGATCAGCACTCCCCGCACGGGCGGATGCTGCCCGCCGGCCGGCTTTGCGGCCGGGGCGGGGCGGGGCGTTTCCGTCCCCCGGACAGACACAGCAGGCCGCGCAGCCTCCCCTGCCGCCGGGCGGGCCGGCGGGACAGGATGGGGCTGTGCAGCCGTTTTTGCCGGTTCAGACGCCCGGTCCTCCGCCTGGGGGCGGGGC